>CXWL01115570.1_pt1 | contig 59104 bp, 55 predicted proteins | sample 590931 | NCBI WGS metagenome assembly CXWL01 (sample SAMEA3498368, study PRJEB10139) | groundwater metagenome | biome: water well; material: biofilm material | place: Germany | collected 2015-04-27 | reverse complement strand
GCGGATTGATCCTCTGATTGGCCGGGATAGCGAGGTCGAGCGCGTCATTCAAATTCTGTGCCGTCGCCGCAAAAATAACCCCTTGCTGGTAGGAGAGGCGGGCGTCGGAAAAACAGCGATTGCCGAGGGGCTCGCGTGGCGCATTACACAAAATGACGTGCCTGAAATTTTACAGAATGCGATCGTTTACTCATTGGATATGGGGGCCTTACTTGCGGGCACCAAATATCGCGGCGATTTCGAATTGCGCCTGAAAGGTGTTCTGAAACAATTAAAGGACACCCCTGACGGTATTTTGTTCATCGACGAAATTCATACGATTATCGGTGCCGGATCGGCTTCGGGCGGAACGCTTGACGCCTCCAATCTTCTGAAGCCAGCCTTGTCGAACGGGCAGCTCAAGTGTATCGGGGCCACTACCTACACTGAATATCGCGGGGTCTTTGAAAAAGATCATGCGCTGGCGCGCCGCTTCCAGAAAATCGATGTGAATGAGCCGACCATAGAGCAAACCGTGCAAATTTTGCGCGGGCTTAAATCCAAGTTTGAAGAGCATCATAACGTTAAATATTCTGCTTCGGCATTGACGACGGCAGCCGAATTGTCTGCGCGTTTCATCAATGACCGTCATTTGCCTGATAAGGCAATTGATGTCATCGACGAGGCAGGTGCTGCACAACGTGTCTTGCCAAAATCCAAGCAAAAGAAAACGATAGGCAAAGCAGATATAGAAGATATTATCGCCAAGATCGCCCGTATTCCGCCGCAAACCGTCAATCAGGATGACCGCAGTAAATTGCAGACCATAGAGCGCGATTTGAAAAATGTCGTGTTTGGCCAAGAGCCTGCGATTGAGGCCCTGGCTTCCTCGATCAAAATGGCGCGTGCTGGTTTGGGTAAGACCGACAAGCCTATCGGTTCTTTCCTGTTTTCTGGCCCAACCGGTGTCGGCAAGACAGAGGTTGCAAAGCAGCTAGCCTTTACCCTTGGCATTGAGCTGATACGGTTTGACATGTCTGAATACATGGAACGTCATGCGGTCAGTCGTCTGATCGGTGCGCCCCCTGGTTATGTCGGGTTTGATCAGGGCGGATTGTTGACCGAAGCGATTACCAAGAAGCCGCACGCAGTCTTGTTGCTCGATGAAATAGAAAAAGCGCATCCGGATGTCTTTAATATTCTGTTGCAGGTGATGGATCATGGCACGCTGACCGATAACAATGGCCGTAAAGCGGATTTCCGTAACGTCATCATTATCATGACCACCAATGCGGGCGCTGAAAGTCTGCAAAAACGCTCGATCGGCTTTAGTAACAGCAAAGAAGCCGGCGATGAGATGATCGATATCAAGCGGATGTTTACGCCAGAGTTTAGAAACCGCCTGGATGCGATCATCAGTTTCCGTGCCCTTGATGAAGAAATTATCTTGCGTGTGGTTGATAAATTCCTCATGCAGCTTGAAGAGCAGTTGCATGAGAAAAAAGTCGAAGCGAGCTTTACCGATAATCTGCGCAAGTTCCTCGGTAGAAAAGGCTTTGATCCTCTGATGGGGGCAAGGCCTATGGCCAGACTGATTCAGGACATGATACGCAAGGCGCTGGCCGATGAGCTTCTATTCGGTAAGCTGGCCAGCGGTGGCCGCGTTGTCGTGGATCTGGATGAAAAGGATCAAGTCAAGCTAGAGTTTTATGAGGGGGATGCCACTCCTCCCCCGGCTTCTCAGGAAACGGTGGAAGTCGAATAAGTTGACTGAGTAGCCTACTAAGCAACTGATTAAGGCGCTGATAAAAGATCCCGGATGAAAATTCGGGATTTTTTTACCTTGTTTGTTTGGGAAATCAGGAATGCCAATAGATGGGGCAGGATCTAGACGATCACGATTTGGCTCTCTTGCAGCTTGTAGGTGCCGCCGCCGGTATCTTCAACCACCTGCCAGATCTGTCGACCAATCTGAATTTCCACGCCATCGTGGATGGCCTTGCCGACTTTGATGCTGGCTTGATCAACGAGCTTAAGTTGGTCTTCGAGCGCAGCGACTTCAGCGCTCAGCGCATCAATTTCGGCCAGCTGATGCAGCCGTTTCGCTTCCACTTTTTCTCCCACTCCACCGATATTTTTTTGCGGATTATGCGTGAAAAAGATGAGTAATTTCAAGATCTGATCGAGTTCGGCAATCTTGCGTTGGATCTGTTCACGCAGGGTGAGGATCTGCTGTTCCAGATAGGGATCCACTCCCACCTGCAGGCGGGTTTTGATGGCGGAGGCAGACCCTAAAATGCCGGCTTCGATCAGCATGCCGGCCTGTGTTCTGCCGCCGATGATCTGGCCGGTTTTGGAGCCGCTCTTGCCAACCATGATCTCATTGCGTGCGATCAATTCGCACTGGCGTGCGTTCTGATCGATTTGTATGGCGTTGCCCGCTTCAACATGGACGTTTTCCATGAATGATGCCTGCACTGATCCGCCGCAGCGGATTCTGGCGGTGGATTCCGCCAGCGTTTGCGATCCCTGTTTTTTTTCGGCGCGACCGATGATGCCGCCTTTGACCACGACGTTGCCGCCGGCGATAATTTGCGCCGCTTCGACCATCCCTTTGACGATCACGTCACCCGTCACATTCAGCGACATGCCTGCCTTGATGTCGCCCGCGATATGGATGGTGCCTTCAAATGTGATGTTGCCGGTGCTCAGGTCAACGTCCGGCACCTCGATCACAGGGTTGACGATCACGCCGTCCTTGACTGTCATCGGCTGCCCGGCATTGGTGGCTAGCAAAAGGTTCGGGTCGCCCGGATCGGTTTTTGCGCCTTGCAGATCTGCCGCAAAGGGCATGTCAGGGATGGCTTTCGCCAGCACCACCTGGCCTTTAATGTCTATCCCGTTTTTACCTTGAACCGGAGGAGTGCGCAGCATCAGCTGATCGCCGGGGTGCACCAGCAGGATGTGCCCCAAGTCGCGGAATTTGATGACGGCCAGCTCATCCACTGTGGCGCTCTTGTCCTTTAATAAAAACAAAGCGTCGAATCGGCCAGGTATGCCTTGTTGCTCGGGTTCGCCTTTTGCGATCAGCAAGTGATCGCAAAAGCCGGCAGCCAGTGCTGCATCGAGATCTTTGTGCAGGATGCCATGCACCACTCCCTGCTCGCGCAGGGCCGCGTTGACGGTGGAGCCTATCGGCTTGCCGCCCTGGGCCGGATGCAGTGTCAGCCAGGCTGACATCAGGTCTTTGGATAACTCCAGGGCGAAGCTGGCGTCGCGGCGCTCGCCGATATCGCTCAGGACCAGCTCTTTGGCTTCGCGGCAAGCATCGATAAAACCGATGAGGGCCTTTTCATCAAGATGAAATTCGGCAAACCCCTGATCCTGCAAGGATTGTCTCAGCAGCGGCAGATCCGGCGCGACAAGGCTTCCCTGCGGATCAAATTGCGCACGCAATTTTCCGCTCGCCTTATCAAGCGTCAGGCTTAACGGCTGCTGCAGTGTATGTGATTCATCCAAGCTTATTCCTTTACCGTGCTGCGTCCAGAATCTTTTTTGGTGCAAGAGAAATAGCATTAACCCGTGCATGACGGATGAGCAGTTCGATCATGCCACTATTCCGCATAAAAAACTACTCTGCGGCAAGATGCGGGCAGTGCGCTCATTGCTTGCCGTTTATTTATATTATCTAAATAATCATTTTTGTTGCCGAAAACATCAACGTACATGCCACGCTGGATTTCTGTTGACGATAAATGGAAAATGGCATGCCTCCGGGCGCAATCCCCATGCGCCTTACAGGCCAGATAGCCTGAAGAGGCGCATGGAGATTGCGTGACGGGCGTGCCTATTTTGGGTTTTCAGAAAACATTGCCGCTTGCGTGACGGACTGCGCCGCATTTTACGTTTCAGCGCGATTGACTAATGTGGCAAAATGACGGCTTCGTCAGGAGCGGCCATCTTGGAATTCGGAATGCGCCACGCAAGACCGGCGTTCTCGGTTTCATACCCCCAACACTTTTTTCTGGAGTTTTCACCATGTTTCAACACGTCGAAGCCTACGCTGGCGACCCTATTCTTTCTTTGAACGAGGCATTTGGTAAAGATCCACGCAGCAATAAAATCAATCTTTCTATCGGTATTTATTTCGATGACAATGGCAAGATTCCTATGCTGCCTTCGGTGCGCGCAGCGGAGCTGAAGGTGGTGGCGGAGGCGGGCGCGCGTCCGTATCTGCCGATGGAAGGCGCGGCCAATTTCCGCACTGCGGTTCAGCATCTATTGTTCGGCGCAGAAAATGCCGCAGTCAAAGCCGGGCGTGTCGTGACGATACAGACCGTGGGTTCCAGCGGCGGCCTGAAGGTAGGCGGCGATTTCATCAAGCGTTACTTCCCTGCCAGCACCATGCTGATCAGCGACCCGACCTGGGATAACCATAGGGCGGTATTTGAAGGTTGCGGCTTGAACGTGCAGACTTATCCCTACTACGATGCCGCTACCGGCGGTTTGCGTTTCGATGCCATGCTGGCTGCGTTAAAGCAGGCAGAAAAGAACAGCGTCGTGTTGCTGCACGCCTGCTGCCATAACCCGACCGGCGTCGACCTGACTCAGGCCCAGTGGCAGGCATTGGTGCCCGTGCTGCAAGAGCGCGAGCTGCTTCCTTTCCTTGATATCGCGTATCAGGGTTACGGCGACGGCATTGAGGAGGACGCATATGCAATTCGTTTGCTGGCGGACCAAGGTTTGAGCTTCTTTGTGGCGAATTCTTTTTCCAAGAGCATGAGCCTGTACGGCGAACGCTGTGGCGCCTTGAGCATTGTGTGTCCCGATGCGGCGCAGGCCGTCAATGTACTGGGCCAGATGAAGGCCAACGTGCGGCGCAATTACTCCAACCCACCTCTGCATGGCGGCCAGATCGTCGCTCGCGTCTTGACCGATCCAGAATTACGCCCTATGTGGGAAGCCGAAGTGGTCGCCATGCGCGACCGTATCCAGTTGATGCGACGCAAATTGCATGAGGTCTTGAGCGCGAAATTGCCAGGGCGCGATTTCAGTTACTTCCTGACGCAACGCGGCATGTTCAGCTACACCGGCTTGACGGCAGAACAATGCGATCGCCTGAAGGAAGAGTTCGGCGTGTACCTGGTGCGTTCCGGGCGCATGTGCGTCGCTGGCTTGAATAATGGCAATGTGGAAGCGACCGCCAGCGCCATCGCTACCGTGCTGGCCTAAACGGGTCTATATTGGCTTAAATTGGCTTAATTTTTCCTGAGTGCCGCTCAGGTGTCTGGAATTCTTATTCAGGCACCGTGCCAGCAGGCAGGCTGCATAAGCCTGATGGGCATGGCTGGCCTGCAAGGCGCATGGATGTTGCGTCTCAGGGCAGGCGCTTTAAAATGGGACTCAAGGGGCGGATGATTCCGCCCGTTTTATTTGATGGATTTGACGGCCGCGACTTCGTAGGCGGCTTTTGGTAAGTGCAGCATGCCTTGCAAAGCGTGATCGAGGCTGCTGATGCTGCCGGTGCTCCAGGCGCGCAGCGGTGCGTAGTTTGTCCGTCCGGGATGGTTTAGCTGGCGCTGCTCAAGCAAGCGTTGCAATTGCCGCGCCACGGCTGCTCCGGTATCGATCAGTTGCACGGCGTCGGGTTTGCCGCAGTGCTCGGCGATCACCTGTTCAATCAGGTGTTTGACGAAAGGGTAGTGGGTGCAGCCCAACACCAGCATGTCCGCGCCTTCATGCAGTAGTGGCGCGACATAGCTGCGCACCAGTTGCATGGTTTCGGCAGAATGTAACTCGCCCTTTTCTATCTGATTGGCCAAGCCTATGCAGGCTTGCGCGACAAAACGCACGCCCAATTCCCAGCTCAGCTGGTCGCGCAAGGCGGTAAATTTTTGACTGAGCAGGGTGCTTTGCGTGGCAAGCACGCCAACCACTTTGGCTTTGCTTTGTAGCGCCGCCGGTTTCAGGCCAGGCTCTATTCCTACAATGATCAATTCCGGATAGATCTGCCTGAGTGTGGCCACTGCTGCGGCAGTGGCGGTATTGCAGGCGATCACCAGCGCCTTGATCTGGTGTGTGAGCAGAAACGCGGCGGCCGCCAGGCTGCGCGTGATGATCTCTGCTTCGCTTTTGTCGCCATACGGGGCGAAACCCGAGTCTGCGAAATACAGCAAGGCTTCGTCGGGCAGGCGCTGGCGGATATGCTGAAGTACCGATAAGCCGCCAATGCCGGAATCAAACACGCCGACAGCAAAATCACTGTCGGCGTGGGCTTGACTGGCTGATACGATCAGATCAGGCAACAGGAATGATCCCTATCTTGGCCTGCCATTCTTTCGGGCCGGTATTGTGGACCGAGGTGCCTTGCGAATCTACCGCCACCGTCACTGGCATATCCACCACATCAAACTCATAGATCGCTTCCATGCCCAGATCGGCAAAGCCGACCACCTTGGCGGTCTTGATCGCCTTCGACACCAGGTAGGCTGCACCGCCGACCGCCATCAGGTAAGCCGAACCGTGTTTCTTGATGGAGTCGATGGCGACGGGGCCGCGTTCCGCCTTGCCTATCATCGAGATCAGGCCGGTTTTTTCCAGCATCATGTCGGTGAATTTATCCATGCGCGTGGCGGTGGTAGGGCCAGCCGGGCCAACAGNNCGCTTGTGTGCGGCGTCGCGGCCGGTCAGCATCTTGCCGTTCAGCAGCAAGGTCTGGCCTGGCTTCCAGGAGGCGACTTCGGCCTTGGTCAGCGTATCGAGGTCGATGCGCTTGGATTTTTCAGTGTCGGCAACCCAATGTACATCGGGCCAGCTTGATAACGATGGTGGCGTCATGTAGGCAGGGCCGGAACCGTCCAGCACGAAGTGGCCATGGCGTGTTGCGGCGCAGTTAGGGATCATCGCCACCGGCTTGGAGGCCGCATGGGTCGGGTACATATTGATCTTGACGTCGAGCACGGTAGTCAGGCCGCCCAGGCCCTGCGCACCTATGCCGAGGGCATTGATCTTGTCGCACAGTTCTATGCGCAGTTCTTCGGTTTTGTTTTGCGGGCCGCGTTTTTTCAGCTCATACATGTTGATGTCTTCCATCAACGACTCTTTCGCCATCAGCATGGCTTTTTCTGCCGTGCCGCCGATACCGATACCGAGCATGCCAGGCGGACACCAGCCTGCGCCCATGGTCGGGACGGTTTTCATGACCCAGTCTATCAGCGAGTCGGAAGGGTTGAGCATGACGAACTTGGTCTTGTTCTCAGAGCCGCCGCCTTTGGCCGCCACTTGTACATCGACAGTATTGCCCGGCACCAGTTCCATGTGCACGACAGCTGGCGTGTTGTCCTTGGTGTTCTTGCGCTCAAACAATGGGTCGGCGACGATAGAGGCACGCAAGACGTTATCCGGATTGTTGTAACCCTGGCGTACGCCTTCGTTGACNNAGGAAGACATTGACGATGCCGGTATCCTGGCAAATCGGGCGGCGGCCTTCGGCGCACATGCGCGAATTGGTCAGGATCTGCGCGATGGCGTCCTTGGCTGCCGGGCTTTGTTCTACCTCGTAGGCACGCGCCAGATGGGCGATGTAGTCGGCAGGGTGGTAGTAGCTGATGTATTGCAGCGCGGCTGCGATAGATTCGATCAGATCGTCTCGTTTAATGACTGTCATGATATGGGCTCTGGGCTAGGTAAAAAAAAGTGAAAATGAGATGAAAAATCAGTGCTGTTTGGCCAGTTGCTGTGTTCTGGTCATGATCTGGTCGCAATAGGCAATCGCCAGTGCGGACAGCAAAAACACGATGTGGATGACCGTTTGGGCAATCAACTCTTTTGCCTCGTAGTTTTTGGCGTTGATGAAGGTTTTCAATAAGTGTATCGATGAGATGCCGATAATCGCCATCGCCAGTTTCACCTTCAGGACGGTCGCATTGACATGCGAAAGCCATTCAGGCTGATCCGGATGATTTTGCAGGCCCAGGCGGGAAACAAAAGTCTCGTAGCCGCCGATGATGACCATGATGAGCAGATTGGAAATCATCACCACGTCGATCAGGCCCAGCACCACCAGCATGATGGTGGTCTCATTGAGTTTGGTCGGGCGTGCCGCTTCCGACCCGGCGACGGAAACCGCATCGAGCAAGTGCTTCAATGCGGTCTCATTACCCATCGCGGCGCCGATCAAATCGACCAGTTCAACCCAAAAATGGAACACATATACGCATTGGGCAAGAATCAACCCCAGATACAGGGGCAGTTGCAACCAGCGGCTGGCGAAAATGAGGTTGGCCAGCGGTGAAAGTTGCTGTGATGATTCTTGTTTTGACATGAAAAAAATCCTAGTGTGGTGAAGCGGAGGTGTGTGTACGTCAAGCCAATATTTTACACGGACAATGTTGTATCGTGTACTTGCTGGCAGGCAAACACCGTCCGCTGTGAGGCGTAAGGCTTGAGTAAGTCTAAACACCTAAGGTATCGATTACAGAAAAAGATTAGCTAATTTGTCAGTTAAATTGCAGTATTCTTAATAAATAAAACCAGCCGGAGATAAATGATGTCAGACCTTGATAACGCTAAAGCAGAATCCCGTATTTTCCCGCCGCCAGCGGCTTTTGCCGCGACCGCCGCCATTTCCGGCATGGACGCTTACCAGGCTCTATGCGCAGAGGCGGAACAGGATTACGAAGGTTTTTGGTCTAAATTGGCAAGAGAGAATCTGCATTGGCATAAGCCATTCACCAAGGCGCTGGATGAATCCAATGCGCCGTTGTTCAAATGGTTTGAAGACGGCCTGTTAAACGTATCCTATAACTGCCTTGACGTAAACTTGCAAAAAGGTTTGGGCGACAAAGTCGCGGTTATTTTTGAGTCCGACGGTGGTGATGTGACCAAGGTGACTTATAAAGAGCTGCATCAACAGGTATGCAAGTTTGCCAATGGCCTCAAATCATTAGGAATAGGTAAGGGTGACCGCGTGGTCATTTACATGCCTATGTCTGTGGAAGGCGTAGTGGCGATGCAGGCGTGTGCCCGGATCGGTGCCACGCATTCGGTGGTGTTTGGCGGTTTCTCGGCAAAATCCCTGCAGGAGCGTATCGTGGACGTGGGGGCAATTGCCGTCATTACGGCAGACGAACAGGCGCGCGGCGGCAAGCATCTGCCGCTGAAATCCATCGTGGACGAAGCACTGACGCTGGGTGATTGCGAGAAAATTAAGAACGTTGTCGTGTATAAACGCACTGGCGGCAACATCAGCATGAGCGCTGGCCGTGATCTGTGGATGAATGAGCTGGTTGCGGCGCAATCTGATGTCTGCGAGCCGGAATGGGTCAGCGCGGAGCACCCGCTGTTCATTTTGTACACATCGGGATCAACCGGAAAGCCCAAGGGCGTACAGCATTCATCCGGTGGCTATTTGCTGTGGGCAATGGTTACCATGAAGTGGACCTTCGACATCAAGCCGACGGATGTATTCTGGTGTACCGCCGACATAGGCTGGGTCACCGGCCATACCTATATCACTTACGGCCCGCTGGCCGTCGGCGCTACCGAAATCGTGTTTGAGGGGATACCAACCTATCCGAATGCCGGCCGTTTCTGGGACATGATACAAAAACACAAGGCGACGATTTTTTACACTGCGCCGACCGCTATCCGCTCGCTGATCAAGGCGGCTGACGGCGATGCCAATATCCATCCGAACAAATACGACCTGTCTTCCCTGCGCTTGCTCGGCTCGGTCGGCGAACCTATCAATCCGGAAGCCTGGATGTGGTATTACAAGAACGTCGGCGGCGAAAAATGCCCGGTCGTGGATACCTTCTGGCAGACTGAAACGGGCGGCCACATGATGACACCTTTGCCAGGCGCGACACCGCTGGTGCCCGGTTCATGCACGCTGCCTTTGCCCGGCATCATGGCGGCGATCGTCGATGAAACGGGTAATGAATTGCCGAACGGACAGGGCGGTATCCTGGTCGTCAAGCGTCCTTGGCCTTCCATGATACGCACCATCTGGGGCGACGATGAGCGCTTCAAGAAAAGCTATTTCCCTGAAGAGTTTGGCGGCAAGGTCTACCTTGCCGGAGATGGCGCTATCCGCAATAAGGATACCGGTTACTTCACGATTACCGGCCGCATCGATGATGTGCTGAATGTTTCCGGTCACCGCATGGGCACGATGGAAATCGAATCGGCTCTGGTCGCCAACCCTATGGTGGCAGAAGCTGCCGTGGTGGGTAAGCCTGACGATACGACCGGTGAATCGATTTGCGCCTTCGTGGTCTTGAAGCGCAGTCGCCCAACTGGCGATGAAGCCAAGCAAATTGCGACAGAATTGCGTAACTGGGTTGCCAAGGAGATCGGGCCTATTGCCAAGCCGAAAGAAATTCGTTTTGGCGATAATCTGCCAAAAACCCGCTCAGGAAAGATCATGCGTCGTCTGTTGCGCGTGCTGGCAAAAGGTGAAGAAATTACGCAAGATATTTCTACACTGGAGAATCCGGCGATTCTGGAGCAACTCAAGCAAGCGCTTTGATAGAGTTGTAGTTTTTATAGGGAGCTTCTAAAAGCCCTACGCAATGCCGGTGCGGCCTGCAGACCATTTTTGGCTTGCGGGCCGCGTCTGTATTGCGTGTCTGATTTGAAATATGTTTCATGTTGCTCTATTTCCGTTTCTTAATTCATGAACGGGAATTGACTTTCCTCAGTTTTATGCCAGGAAGCGGGTTGTTTTAACCGCGGAACGCCAAATCTGGACAATTGAAAAGCTGGCATAGGTCTCTCTAGTTTAACTTCATTGAATTCGCGGTTATACTCCCGCTTCTTGCTAGTATTACAGTGGCGCCTTGGTAGCGATTCAGTTGCTTTACCGCTGTCGTCACTGTGCTCTTGAATCAAATTCATCCTCATTTTCATAGAATAGACGCATGCCTTCATTAAAAAAACGTCAGCCCAAAGGAAGTTTCAAGTTATTTCCGCGTGGCGCCAGAAAATCGTCGCAGGCTATTAATGGCAGCGGTGACGTCAGTCCGCGCGCTAAACCCAGGCGCGGCATCTATCTGTTGCCAAACGCATTCACAACGGCGGCCTTGTTTTGCGGGTTTTACGCAATCGTGATGGCGATGACTCAGCGTTTCGAGCATTCTGCAATGGCAATTTTTGCCGCAATGGTATTGGATAGCCTGGATGGTCGGGTGGCGCGCATGACCAATACGCAGAGCGAGTTTGGTGCCCAATACGACAGTTTGTCCGATATGATTTCTTTCGGCGCGGCGCCTGCCCTGGTGGTGTTCGAATGGTCTCTGAAAGGCATGGGCAAGTTGGGCTGGCTGGCGGCGTTTGTGTATTGCGCTTGCGGCGCATTGCGTCTGGCGCGTTTCAACACGAATATCGCGGTGGTTGATAAGCGATATTTCCAGGGTTTGCCCAGCCCTGCGGCGGCGGCACTGGTGGCTGGTTTCATCATGCTGATGGATGACTTGCACTTTAAGGGGGCGGATCTGAGCTGGAGCGCCTGGAGTATTACCTTGTTTGCTGGCTTGACGATGGTGACCAATGTTCCTTTTTATAGTTTTAAGGATGTGAACCTGCGAGCTTCCGTGCCCTTCATTGCCCCATTTCTCATCGTCCTGGGTTACGTGGTGATTGTCAGCGATCCGCCTAAAGTGTTGTTTGGCTTATTCGTCTTATACGGATTGTCAGGATATGTAGTGCTGCTGTGGCGTTGGCGTAGCGGAAGGCCTATCAGCATCGTGCAAACCACGGTTGACCATCACGAGGATAAATAGGGCGTATATTTTTAAAAATGAGTCCGCTCTTTTACAATAAGAGCGGGTGACTTAAGATGCGACAAATGCTGCTATAAATTCTTGCACTTTTCGGTAATCGCGTTTATAGTCGTTCAATGAACTCCGCATTAAACTCTTTCGTTACACCAGCCAAGGCAGACCTATCAGGTCTGCTATCGCTACTGGCACCTGCTGCACTAAATCTACTAGTGCGGTAACGCGCTAAATCCCATACCCCCACAAACTGAGTAGTTTCCTCACCCATGCGCGTCTTGCAAGGGTAGGCGAGAGAACACTCAGACGAATCGACTTTACATTTCATTTACTATTTTTGTATTTATTCCTCTGGAGAGCAGACATGGCAGACAAACTCATCATATTTGACACCACTTTGCGTGATGGCGAACAATCCCCTGGTGCATCAATGACCAAGGACGAAAAAATCCGCATCGCACGTCAGCTTGAGCGCCTGAAAGTCGATGTGATCGAGGCTGGTTTTGCGGCAGCGTCTCAAGGTGACTTTGAATCTATTAAAGCGATCTCGCTGGCGGTCAGGGAGCCTATCATCTGCTCGCTCTCAAGGGCGAATGACAGGGATATCTCCCGTGCGGCGGAAGCTTTGGCCGGTGCCGAACGCAAGCGTATTCATACCTTTATCGCGACGTCTCCGTTACATATGGAGATGAAGTTGCGCATGAGCCCCGATCAGGTGCTGGAGCAAGCGATACAGGCCGTGCGTTTTGCCCGCACTTTTACTGATGATGTTGAATTTAGTCCGGAAGACGCGAGTCGTTCCGATTTGGACTTCTTGTGCCGTGTGATTGAGGCGGTGATCAAGGAAGGTGCAACAACAATCAATTTTGCCGATACTGTCGGTTATGGCGTGCCAGAGCTGTACGGTAATACGCTGAAGACTTTACGTGAGCGCATTCCTAACTCGGATAAGGTAGTTTGGTCCGTGCATTGTCATAATGACCTGGGTATGGCCGTCGCCAATTCGCTGGCGGGTGTGATGATAGGTGGTGCACGTCAGGTTGAATGTACGATCAACGGTCTAGGCGAGCGCGCCGGCAATACTGCGCTGGAAGAAATAGTGATGGCAGTGCGTACGCGCAAGGATTATTTCAACCTCGATTTTGGCATCGATACAACGCAAATCGTCGCTACTTCAAAGCTGGTGTCACAAATTACCGGTTTTGCTGTTCAGCCAAATAAGGCGGTAGTTGGCGCGAACGCCTTCGCCCATGCCTCCGGCATACACCAGGACGGCATACTCAAGGCGCGTGATACCTACGAGATTATGCGTGCAGAAGACGTAGGATGGTCTGCGAACAAAATCGTGCTCGGGAAATTGTCCGGGCGTAATGCGTTCAAGCAGCGTTTGCAAGAATTGGGCATCGCCCTGGAGTCTGAAGCAGAAATCAACGCGGCATTTACTCGATTCAAGGAATTGGCGGATAAAAAATCTGAAATCTTTGACGAAGATATCATGTCTCTGGTTTCCGATGAGGCGCACTCGCATGACAATGAATATTATCGTTACGTCTCGCTTTCGCAGCACTCAGAGACAGGCGAGCGGCCATCGGCAAAAGTTGTTTTTGCCATCGATGGCGTGGAAGCAAGCTGCCAAGGGAACGGGAACGGGCCAGTTGACGCCATTGTCAACGCTATTGAATCTAAGGCGCAGAGCGGATCAGAGTTGCTGCTGTTCTCTGTTAATGCCATTACTACCGGCACGCAATCGCAAGGTGAGGTAACAATGCGCCTGTCAAAATCCGGCCGTATCGTCAATGGCGTTGGTGCGGACCCGGATATCGTGGTGGCATCGGCCAAGGCATATTTGTCTGCGTTGAATAAATTGCACTCTAAAATAGAGAAGGTGAATCCTCAGATTTAGGTTTGCGCGTTAATGAAAAACTAATGATTTAAGCATATTTTAATTGCCGGCATTTTCTCGCTGCATCATGCCGCGCTTTGAAATCAGCTGATTGAATCTGCGGTTCTTCTGTGTTATAGTCTTCGGTCTCGTCATTCCGGCGAGATTGCTATCTCACGATAGTGAGGGTTGAAATTTGGATTTTTACTCTTGTTATCGCATGTTAAGGAAAATTATGTCTATTGAAAAAACTGCTAAGGCCGCTATCGTTGCGGATAATGCCCGTGGTCTGAATGACACAGGATCTCCAGAAGTTCAAGTGTCATTGCTGACAGCGCGTATCAATGATTTGAACTCACACTTCAAAGCACACGCTAAAGATCATCACTCACGTCGTGGTCTGATTATGATGGTTAACCGTCGTAAGAGCCTGTTGTCTTACCTGAAGGGTAAAGATTTGAATCGCTATCGCTCACTGATCGAAAAACTCGGTTTGCGTAAGTAATTCTTGCTGATTCTAGCAAAAAATTTATGCGGAAAGCCTGCCTCAGTTTAGCTGTCGCAGGCTTTTTGCTTATCTGGTGTTTTGGTAGTTGCGGTAAAAATGCGTCATTGGTTTGAAACGACGTAGTTGTTTGTAGGTTGGTAAGAAGGTGGCTATTTGGCTGCTTGTGGTGAGGTGAACGACAGCGCCTGAAAATCTGTTGGAAAATTCGAAAGGATATATTGTGTTTAATAAAGTTACGAAAACATTCCAGTACGGTCAACATCAAGTGACTCTGGAAACTGGCGAAATCGCTCGCCAAGCTTCTGGAGCCGTATTGGTCTCCATAGAAGACACGGTTGTATTGGCGACTGTTGTTGCCAAAAAAGACGCCAAGCCTGGTCAAGATTTTTTCCCTTTGACAGTTGATTACATGGAAAAAACTTATGCGGCTGGCCGTATTCCAGGTGGATTCTTCAAGCGTGAAGGTCGTCCATCTGAAAAAGAAACTTTGACATCGCGTCTGATCGATCGTCCGATCCGCCCACTGTTCCCAGAAGGTTACCTGAACGAAGTCCAGGTAATTATTCATGTGCTTTCAGTTAATCCAGAGATCGATCCGGACATCGCTGCCATGATAGGCGCGTCTGCTGCGATTTGCGTTTCCGGTATTCCATTTAATGGCCCGATCGGCGCTGCACGCGTGGGTTATATCGATGGCCAATACGTATTGAACCCGACCGCCAGTCAGCTGAAATTGTCTGACATGGACCTGGTTGTTGCCGGTACTGAGCAAGCTGTGATGATGGTCGAGTCTGAAGCCAAGGTATTGTCTGAAGAGATCATGCTGGGTGCAGTCGTCTATGGTCACGAGCAAATGAAAGCGGTCATCGACGCGATCCATGATTTGGTGCGCGACGGTGGCAAGCCAGAAGTGCAGTGGGCTCCGGCTCCAAAAAATGAAGCCTTAATCGCACAAGTGTCTGCCGTTGCAGAGCCATTGCTCCGCGCTGCATATCAGATCAAAGAAAAACAAGCACGTACTGAGCAATTGAAATCCGCGACGGCGACAATTTCTGCTGCCTTGGCTGAGCAATCTGCTGCAGGCGGTGTTGATGCGCCAAATTCAGCCGATGTGAATAACATCATGTTTGATTTGGAAGCCAAAATTGTTCGTTCACAGGTCCTTGACGGTGAGCCGCGCATCGATGGTCGTGATACACGCACGGTACGTCCGATCTCTATCCGCACTGGCGTTTTGCCACGTACCCATGGTACGGCGCTGTTCACCCGTGGTGAAACGCAGGCTTTGGTCATCGCTACTTTGGGTACTGCGCGCGACGAGCAAAAGATCGACGCTTTGATGGGCGAATTTACTGACCGTTTCATGTTGCATTACAACATGCCTCCGTTTGCCACTGGTGAGACTGGCCGTGTCGGCACGCCTAAGCGTCGTGAAATCGGTCACGGCCGTTTGGCAAAGCGCGCTTTGCTGGCCGCTTTGCCAGCGCCGGAAGATTTCAGCTATTCAGTGCGTCTGGTCTCTGAAATCACTGAATCCAATGGCTCATCGTCCATGGCTTCTGTCTGCGGCGGTTGCCTGGCATTGATGGATGCTGGTGTGCCAATGAAGGCGCATGTTGCCGGTATCGCGATGGGCTTGATCAAAGAAGGCAATAAATTTGCTGTTCTGACCGATATTCTGGGTGATGAAGATCACCTCGGTGATATGGATTTCAAGGTTGCTGGTACGGCAGAAGGTATCACTGCTCTGCAGATGGATATCAAAATTCAGGGTATCACTAAGGAAATCATGCAGGTCGCCCTGGCGCAAGCCAAAGAAGGCCGTGTGCATATTCTGGGTGAAATGCAAAAAGCTGTTCCTCATGGTAAGACAGAATTGTCTGACTTTGCTCCTCGCCTGATCACGGTGAAGATTAATCCGGAAAAAATCCGTGATGTCATCGGTAAGGGTGGCGCAGTGATTCGTGCCTTGACCGAAGAGACTGGTACGCAAATCGACATTAGCGATGAGGGCATTGTTACCATCGCTTCCGTTGATGCAGCGGCGGGTCAGGAAGCCAAGCGTCGGATTCAAGAGCTGACGGCAGAGGTTGAGGTTGGCAAGGTATATGAAGGCACGGTTCTGAAGTTGCTCGATTTCGGTGCTATCGTACAAATCATGCCGGGTAAGGATGGTTTGCTGCATATCAGCCAGATCGCCAATGAACGCGTCAATGCGGTTGCTGACTATCTCAAAGAAGGCCAGCAGGTCAAAGTGAAAGTGCTGGAAACTGATGACCGCGGTCGCTTCAAGTTGTCTATGAAGGCTGCAGTTGCCGAATCTGAAGGTGTGCAACAAGAGCAGGCGCAGTAATTAATGTAAGTGAGGAATGCAATTGCATTCCTTGCATTATTTAATGTGCTTGATGTAAAAAAGCCGTCGGTATTTTCATACTGGCGGCTTTTTTGTTTTCAATTTCTTTTTTATGGAGAGATATGATGCGAGCAATCGAAATTACGCGATACGGCAAACCGGAAGTCTTGCAGATTTGCGAGAGGGCGCTTCCGCAGGCTGGAACTGGCGAAGTCCTGATCAGGGTTCACGCTGCAGGCGTTAATCGCCCGGATGTTTTTCAGCGCATGGGGCATTATCCCGTACCTGCCGGCGCATCTGATTTGCCCGGACTTGAGGTGGCGGGTGAAATTGTTGGTGGCGATGTCAATGGCAGTGCGTTTAAACTGGGTGATATGGTTTGCTCCCTCGTTCAGGGTGGTGGCTACGCGGAGTATTGTGTGGCGCCCGTTCAGCAATGCTTGCCTGTACCTGCGGGCTTATCTATGCTTGAGGCGGCTTCTTTGCCTGAAACTTACTTCACCGTATGGAGCAATATTTTTGATCGGGCAAATTTGTCGCCCGGTGAAACATTATTGGTACAGGGAGGTACGTCCGGAATAGGAGTTGCTGCAATCCAAATTGCTGCGGCTTTGGGGCATAGGGTATTTGCCACTGCCGGATCGGATGACAAGTGCAGGATTTCGGAAAATCTTGGTGCTGAGCGTGGCATCAATTATCGGGTCGAAGATTTTGCTGAGGTAATTAAATCTTCCACCGATGGCAGGGGAGTCGATGTCATTCTTGATATGGTTGCCGGTAGCTATTTGTCGCGCGAAGTTAACTGTTTGGCGGATGATGGTCGTTTGGTGATAATCGCTTTGCTTGGTGGTTCTCGTGCTGATTTGGATCTGGCTCAGGTGCTGCGTAGGAGATTGACTGTTACCGGCTCAACTCTGAGGCCGCGTTCGATAGCTTTTAAGGCGGCAGTTGCGCAGCAGTTGCACTCTCGTATCTGGCCTCTGTTGGAATCGAAAAAAATTAAACCTGTGATTTATAAAACCTTCCCGCTGGAGCAGGCTGCTTTTGCGCATGAATTAATGGAGTCTAGTCAGCATGTAGGAAAAATCATGTTGCAGATTTGATTGTGGTTGGAGGTGGTGCATATTTTAGTGCGCATCATGTCCGGAGGTTGATGACTAAGGCACTGGAAAAACTGTTGCAATGGAGTGGGGAGCTTAGTCGTGCGCGAGATTCAGGGGTAACTCGGCCTGGATTGTTTTCCTGCAATTTTGCCTGCAATTTGACCCCCTTAGTCTCGGCACGATACAATAGAGAGTTAATAAAATTTTAGGTTGCTATGCGACGTACACTAATAGCCGGTAACTGGAAAATGAATGGCAGCTTGGCTGCAAATGACGTCTTGCTCAGTGGGATTCTGGCTGGATTGAATGCTCAGGAATGTGACGTTCTCATTTGCCCGCCTGTCATTTATTTGCCACAGTGCGCCAAAATTCTTTCTGATGCTGCAATTCTCATGGGTGCGCAGGATGTTTCTGTTCATGTTTCTGGTGCGTATACCGGAGAGATTTCAGCTGCCATGTTGGCTGATGTTGGTTGTAAATATGTGATTGTCGGCCACTCCGAGCGACGTGCCTATCATCATGAGCAAAATGAATTGGTTGCGCAAAAAGCTGTTCAGGCATTGAAGGCGGGAATCATTCCAATTGTTTGTGTTGGTGAAACGCTGGAGCAGCGCGAGTCAGGTCAAACTAATTCTGTCGTCATGGCGCAACTTCAGGCTGTGATTGACCTGCTTGATGATGCTGCTTTGGCGCAAATCGTGGTGGCATACGAGCCAGTGTGGGCAATTGGCACTGGTAAGACTGCGACGCCGCAAATGGCGCAGGATGTACATGCGGTTTTACGTGGGCAGTTAATGGGGCGCTGTTCAATTGCGGCGCAGAAGATTCGAATTTTGTATGGAGGGAGTATGAAGCCCGAAAATGCAAAAGAGTTACTTGCTATGGAAGATATTGATGGCGGTCTGATTGGTGGTGCCGCCTTAAAATCGATGGATTTCTTGGCGATAATTAATGCAGCATAAGCGTGTTTTTTGTTTTGACGGTTTTTGGTAATTAATTTAAATAGGTGTTCTGAATGCAAAATTTTTTTACAGCAGTAGTGGTGGTCCAGGTGTTGTCGGCGTTGGCCATTATTGGCTTGGTTCTGTTGCAGCATGGTAAAGGAGCTGATATGGGGGCATCTTTTGGTTCCGGTGCGTCAGGTAGTCTTTTTGGTGCAACCGGCTCGTCGAATTTTCTCTCGAAGTCAACTGGTATTGCCGCTTCGATTTTTTTTGCTGCGACTCTGGCGTTGGCCTATATAGGTAGTAATCGCTCTGTTTCGGTTGGTGTCATGGATAATTTGTCGGCGGTGAAAACTGCCCCTGCAAGTGCGTCTTCGGCTGCCTCTGCCGCTGCTCCGGCAAGTGCCGCTAGTCAGACAAGTCAAATTCCTAAATAAGTCTTTTGCGCTGCAAAAAAATATTGAATTTCCGCAATTGTGCGTTGAACAATTGGTGTGAAGGGAGTAAAATGCAGCGCTTATGCCGACGTGGTGAAATTGGTAGACACGCTATCTTGAGGGGGTAGTGGCGAAAGCTGTACGAGTTCGAGTCTCGTCGTCGGCACCAATAAAAATGCAGGATATTTTTGTTGAGTTTAGTCAAGGAATTGTTTGTTTTCAATTTTTTTGATTGGGGCAACGGATATCATGTGCGAATTACTTCAATGTGACGTTTAAAAGCAGGGGGTCTATCGTGAATCTCGAAAATTATTTCCCTGTTCTTCTCTTTATTCTCGTCGGGATTGTGGTGGGTGTGATGCCGCAAATATTAGGCCGTATTCTCGGGCCTTTTAAACCTGACAGTCAAAAAACATCTCCCTACGAATGTGGCTTTGAGGCATTTGAAGATGCGCGTATGAAGTTCGACGTGCGTTATTACCTTGTCGCCATTTTATTCATTCTGTTTGATCTCGAAACTGCTTTCTTTTTTCCGTGGGCTGTCTCCATGCGCGATCTGGGGTGGTCTGGCTTTTTGATTATGCTTGGGTTTATTCTCGAATTCGCAGTGGGATTTTGGTATATCTGGAAAAAGGGCGCCCTGGACTGGGAGTGATAGATTATGGCGATTGATGGCGTATTAAATGAGGGGTTTGTCACTACTACGGCAGATCAGTTAATCAACTGGGCTCGTACTGGTTCCTTGTGGCCAATGAGTTTTGGATTGGCATGTTGTGCGGTAGAGATGATGCATGCCGGTTGTTCTCGTTATGATCTTGATCGTTTTGGTGCGGGCGTGTTTCGCCCGTCACCTCGTCACTCCGATGTGATGATTGTTGCCGGTACCTTGTGCAATAAAATGGCGCCAGCGCTTCGCAAGGTTTACGACCAGATGGCTGAGCCTCGATCAGTGATATCTATGGGTTCTTGTGCTAATGGTGGTGGTTATTATCATTATTCATATTCGGTAGTGCGTGGTTGCGATCGTATTGTTCCGGTTGATATCTATGTGCCAGGATGTCCGCCAACTGCTGAAGCGCTCATTTATGGCGTTATTCAATTGCAAAACAAAATTAAACGTACTAATACCATTGCGCGCTGATCGGGCGAATTAAGGGCGGCTCTGAATATGACTACAAAATTAGAAAAACTTGAAGCGGCAGTAAAGCACGTCTTAGGTGATAGGGTGCTGCAGTCGCTGGTGGCATTTGGTGAGTTGACTTTGGTCGTTGCTCCCACTGAATATTTGCAGGTAATGCGGGATTTGCGTGATGATCCATCCACCTGTTTTGAAGAGTTGATTGATTTGTGCGGCGTTGATTATTCTGCGTATGGTGACGGTGCCTGGAGTGGTGCCCGCTTTGCGGTGGTGTCGCAATTATTGTCTATTACGCTCAATTGGCGCTTAAGGGTGCGTACTTTTGCTGCTGATGACGACCTGCCTGTCGTTCCATCTTTGATTGAGGTCTGGAGCTCAGTTAATTGGTATGAGCGCGAGGCTTTCGATTTGTTTGGCATTTTATTCGATGGCCATAATGACTTGCGCCGTATTCTGACTGATTATGGTTTCATTGGGCATCCTTTCCGCAAGGACTTCCCTATAACTGGCTATGTTGAGATGCGCTATGACGCCGAGCAGAAGCGTGTGATCTATCAGCCGGTTACGATTGAGCCGCGTGAGAATACTCCGCGCGTTATTCGTGAAGAAAGTTACGGTGCAAAATAATGGCTGAGATAAAAAATTACACCTTAAATTTTGGTCCGCAACATCCTGCTGCTCATGGCGTGTTACGTCTGGTGTTGGAGCTTGATGGTGAAGTGATTCAACGTGCTGATCCGCATATCGGATTATTGCATCGGGCGACCGAGAAGCTTGCTGAGCAAAAAACGTATTTGCAGTCAGTGCCATACATGGACAGGCTTGATTATGTCTCGATGATGAGTAATGAACATGCTTATGTCATGGCGATCGAGAAAATGCTTGGGCTTGAAGTGCCAATGCGAGCGCAATATATTCGTGTCATGTTCGATGAGATTACTCGTCTCTTGAATCACTTGATGTGGATAGGTGCGCATGCTTTGGACGTTGGGGCAATGGCCTTGATCCTGTATGCATTCCGTGAGCGCGAAGACTTGATGGACTGTTATGAGGCGGTTTCAGGTGCTCGTATGCATGCAGCCTATTATCGTCCGGGTGGCGTATATCGTGATTTGCCTGACGAGATGCCTAAGCACAAGGCTTCAAAATTAAAGAATGAGAAGGCTATTCGCTTGCTTAATGAAAATCGCCAGGGTTCCCTGTTGGATTTTATTGAGGATTTTACAAATAGATTTCCTACCTACGTCGATGAGTATGAAACTCTTTTGACCGATAACCGCATCTGGAAGCAGCGCTTGGTTGGTATTGGTGTGGTTTCTCCTGAGCGTGCCAAGGCAATGGGCTTCACTGGTCCTATGCTGCGTGGTTCTGGAGTTGAGTGGGATTTGCGTAAAAAACAGCCTTACGAAGTGTACGACTTGTTGGATTTTGATATTCCCGTTGGTGTCAATGGTGATAGCTACGATCGTTATCTGGTGCGTATTGAAGAGATGCGCCAATCCAATCGGATTATTAAGCAATGCGTAGAGTGGTTGCGCAATAATCCTGGCCCGGTGATTACGACGAATCATAAAATTGCTCCCCCGAGTCGCGTGAATATGAAATCGAATATGGAAGAGTTAATCCATCACTTCAAATTGTTTTCCGAGGGATTTCATTTGCCGGCAGGTGAGGCATATTCCGCGGTTGAGCATCCAAAAGGTGAGTTTGGTATCTATATGCTGTCCGATGGTGCCAATAAGCCTTACCGGTTGAAGATACGTGCGCCCGGATATGCGCATCTGCAAGGCTTGAATGAAATGGTAAAAGGGCACATGCTTGCCGATGCGGTGACCATCATTGGTACGCAGGATATTGTGTTTGGCGAAATTGATAGATGATCACGCGCTAAAAGCGCAGTGATATTTGAGGCAAAAGCGATGGTCTTATCAGAACAAGTAATAAAGAAAATTGATCGTGAATTGGCGAAATTTCCTGCCGATCAAAGACAGTCTGCTGTCATGGCTGCGCTTGCAATTGCGCAGGACGAGACAGGTTGGTTGCCAGCCGAAGTAATGCAGGCAGTGGCTGACTATATTGGTATGCCTGCGGTAGCGGTGCAAGAGGTCGCCACCTTTTACAATATGTTTAACACTGAACCAGTCGGTAAATTCAAGATTTCGGTATGCACTAACTTGCCTTGTGCCTTGTCTGGCGGTGAGCGGGCGGCGCATCATTTGAAAAGCAAATTAGGTCTGAATTACAAAGAGACCAGCGCTGATGGCTTGTTCACTCTGGTTGAGGGTGAGTGCATGGGTGCTTGTGGCGATGCTCCCGTGATGCTGGTGAATAATAAGCGCATGTGCAGTTTTATGTCGCATGAAAAAATTGACTCCTTGGTGTCCGAACTGAAAGAGGCGGGTAAATAATGACGAGTCTGCATAATCGCCATATCAATCCACTTATATTGGCTGGGCTAGATGGTAAAAATTGGCATCTGCAAGACTACGTAGCCCGTGGAGGCTATCAGTCGCTCAAGCGTATTTTGGATGAAAAAATAACACCGGAACAAGTAATTGCGGAATTAAAGGCCTCATCATTGCGCGGACGCGGTGGTGCCGGTTTTCCTACCGGATTGAAATGGAGTTTCATGCCCCGTCAATACCCGGGTCAGAAATATCTGGTCTGCAATACCGATGAAGGTGAGCCGGGAACATTTAAAGACAGGGATATCATCCGTTACAATCCGCATGCCTTGATTGAGGGTATGGCGATTGGCGCTTACGCAATGGGAATTACTGTTGGCTATAACTATATCCATGGCGAGATTTTTGCCGACTATGACAGGTTTGAAGAGGCTTTGGAAGAAGCGCGTGCTGCGGGCATGTTAGGCGACAAAATTCATGGTTCCGAATTTAATTTTCAATTGCATGCATTTCATGGCTATGGCGCCTATATTTGCGGTGAAGAAACCGCATTGTTAGAGTCGCTTGAGGGTAAAAAAGGCCAACCGCGCTTTAAACCTCCTTTTCCAGCTAGTTTTGGCTTGTATGGTAAGCCCACCACGATCAATAACACAGAGACTTTCGCGGCGGTGCCGTTTGTTTTTGCGATAGGTGGCGAGAAATACGCCTCCCTGGGTAAGCCTAATAATGGCGGAACAAAAATTTTCTCAATGTCCGGCGATGTAGCCAGACCCGGTAATTATGAAGTGCCATTGGGGACGCCATTCGCTACTTTGCTAGATTTGGCTGGTGGTATGCGCGATGGTAAGAAGTTGAAGGCAGTTATTCCTGGCGGATCTTCAATGCCAGTGTTAACTGCTGATGTGATGATGGCAACTGACATGGATTACGATTCGATTGCTAAGGCCGGATCGATGTTGGGTTCTGGTGCCGTCATCGTCATGGATGAAACCCGCTGTATGGTGAAGTCATTATTGCGTTTGTCCTACTTCTACTTCGAAGAGTCTTGTGGACAATGTACACCGTGCCGTGAAGGTACTGGATGGCTGTATCGCATGGTACATCGCATCGAGCACGGCCAGGGCAGGGCGGATGATTTGGATATGCTCAACTCAATTGCTGACAATATTCAAGGACGTACTATATGTGCCTTGGGCGACGCAGCAGCAATGCCAGTTCGCGCTTTTATCAAAAACTTCCGCGAAGAATTTGAATATCATATCGAGCATAAGCATTGCTTGGTCCCTACTTACATGTAAGCCAGCTTGAATTTTTATTCGCTTAGCGCACCCAGAGTATAACCATGGTTGAAATCGAAATAGACGGCAAAAAAGTTGAAGTGCCAGCAGGTAGCATGGTAATGGATGCTGCCAATAAACTTGGCACTTACATTCCTCATTTTTGTTACCATAAAAAATTATCTATTGCCGCCAGCTGCCGCATGTGTCTAGTCGAAGTGGAAAAGGCTCCTAAGCCTTTGCCTGCTTGTGCGACACCGGTAACTCAAGGCATGATAGTTCGTTCCAATAGCGATAAGGCTGTTACTGCGCAAAAAGGTGTGATGGAGTTTTTGCTCATCAATCACCCGCTTGATTGCCCCATCTGTGATCAAGGCGGCGAATGCCAGTTACAAGACCTCGCGGTAGGATACGGCGGTACCACGTCACGTTATCAAGAAGAAAAACGTGTGGTTTTTCATAAAAATGTGGGACCGCTGATTTCTATGGAAGAAATGAGCCGTTGCATACATTGCACACGTTGCGTTCGTTTTGGCCAAGAAATTGCCGGCGTAATGGAGCTCGGCATGTTAGGCCGTGGCGAACACGCCGAAATAACTTCGTTTGTCGGTAAAACTGTTGATTCCGAATTGTCAGGCAATATGATCGATCTTTGCCCGGTAGGCGCATTGACCTCAAAGCCTTTCCGTTACTCCGCCCGTACCTGGGAACTCTCACGCCGCAAGTCAGTAAGTGCACATGATTCCTTGGGTTCCAATCTGACTGTCCAGGTGAAAAACAATAAGGTCATGCGTATCGTTCCTTTGGAAAATGATGCCATCAACGAGTGTTGGATTTCCGATAAGGACCGTTTTGCTTATGAAGGCTTGAATAGCGAAGATCGCTTGACCAAACCGATGATTAAACAAGGCAGTCAGTGGCAAGAAACTGATTGGCAGACAGCCTTGGAGTATGTCGCACACGGTTTGAAAAACATCAGGCATGAGCACGGAGCAGAGGCAATCACAGCGATTGCTGCGGGACATTCCACCTTGGAAGAATTATCTTTGCTGCAGCGAGTAGTCCGCGGCATGGGTTCTGATAATGTTGACTTCCGTTTGCGTCAAACTGACTTTGCCCTCAATGGCAAAATTAAGCCTTGGTTAGGGATGCCTATTGCCGAAGTGGGTCAGTTGAAACGGGTGTTTGTCATCGGCTCTTTCCTGCGCAAGGACCATCCGTTGTTAGCTGCGCGTTTACGTCAGGCCGTTAAGTCAGGTGCTAAACTAAGTGTCATGCACGCAACAGATGATGATTTACTGGCTAATCTGGCCAATAAAGCGGTATTGGCACCATCCGCCTGGGTATCTTTTCTCGCGGAAGTTGCAGTAGCCGTAGCAAATAAGAAAGAAATCGCAAGGCCGAATAGTTTGCATGATGTTCAGGTGTCCGCGAAAGCGGAAGCAATTGCAGCAAGCTTGCTGTCTGTTCCTGAAGGGGCACGTGGTGCGGTATTCATGGGCAATGCAGCAGCTCAACATCCTGATGCAGCAAAAATTCATGCACTTGCTGAATGGATAGCGAAACATGCCGGGATTGGTTTTGGTTATTTGACTGAAGCGGCAAACACTGTAGGCGGATACTTAGCAAAAGCGTATCCAGCGGTAGATGCAAATGCACAAGCTGCATTTTCTCAAGCGAGAAAAGCATACTTGGTATTGCATGCAGAACCAGAACTTGATTGCCAAAATCCACAGCAAGCCAAGGCTGCGCTGGAAAAAGCTGAGATGGTAATTGTCATGTCGCCATTTAAGCATGGTGCTGAATATGCCGACGTCTTGTTGCCGGTGTCTCCATTTACAGAAACCGCCGGTACTTATGTCAATTGTGAAGGGCGCGCACAAAGTTTTCACGGTGTGGTTAAGCCTTTGGGTGATACCCGTCCTGCTTGGAAAGTGTTGCGTGTTTTGGGCAATCTGCTTGGTCTGGAAAATTTCGAGTATGAAACATCCGAGGCAGTTCGTGACGAAATTTTAGGTAAAGATGTCACTGACCTGTCAGCGCAACTGAATAATTTTGCTGATGCCTTACCAGCTTTGGCTGATGCCTCATCTGGACTGGAACGCGTTTCTGATGTCCCCATCTACAGTACCGATGGGATTGTCCGTAGGGCGGAGTCCCTGCAAAAGACGGCGGATGCAAAAACGCCTGTCGCAAGTTTAGGCACAGAGGAATTTGCCAAGCTGGGAATTGCAGATGGCGATTACGTTAAATTGACGCAGAATAATGGTAGCGTCATCTTACCCGCGGTGCTCGACGCTAGCTTGCCAGCTAATGTGCTTCGTATCCCCGCAGGTTCAGTCACTACTCAAGCTCTTGGTGCAATGTTTGGTCCGATTAAAGTGGAGCGTGCTATATGAATTTCTTGCCCACGATAGAAACATACGGTTTGAGTGTTTTTGGCTCTTTGTGGCCAATGGTGTGGACCCTGATTAAGATCATTTGTGTTACTGCACCCTTGATGGGCGCAGTTGCCTATCTTACTTTGTGGGAGCGTAAACTGATTGCGTGGATGCACATCCGTTTAGGACCTAATCGTGTTGGTCCGGCCGGTTTGCTACAGCCTATCGCCGATGCGTTGAAGTTATTGTTAAAAGAAATCATCATACCGGCACGTTCAAACAAAGTATTGTTTTTGCTGGCGCCAATCATGACCATCATGCCAGCATTAGCGGCTTGGGCGGTTATTCCATTTGGCCCTGAAATTGTGCTTGCAAACGTGAATGCAGGTTTGCTTTTGATCATGGCCATTACCTCTATGGAGGTCTACGGTGTGATCATCGCGGGTTGGTCATCAAACTCCAAATATTCTTTCCTTGGTGCGATGCGCGCTTCGGCGCAGATGGTCTCCTACGAGATTGCCATGGGATTTGTCCTTGTGATCGTTCTGATGGTTTCCGGTAGCCTGAATATGACGGATATTGTGACCGCACAAACGCATGGTAAGTTTGCCGACATGGGTATCAATTTCTTATCCTGGAACTGGTTGCCTTTATTGCCAATATTTGTTGTTTATATCATTTCTGGTATCGCTGAGACTAACCGTCATCCTTTCGACGTTGTCGAGGGAGAGTCTGAGATTGTTGCTGGCCATATGGTTGAATATTCAGGCATGTCGTTTGCGATGTTCTATCTGGCAGAATATGTCAATATGATCCTGATCTCAGTGATGGCATCACTGATGTTCCTTGGTGGTTGGTCTGCACCCGTTGATTCGGCAGTATTTAACTGGGTGCCTGGCTGGATCTGGTTGGGTATCAAGACTTTCATCGTTGTCTCTATGTTCATTTGGACGCGCGCTTCCTTCCCGCGGTATCGTTACGATCAAATCATGCGCTTGGGTTGGAAGGTATTTATTCCACTTACACTGGTCTATCTAGTTATTGTTGCAGCGTGGATGCAGACATCTTGGAATATTTGGAAGTAAAAGGCTAAAAAATGGAAGCAATTAAGGATTTTTTTAGCAGCCTGATGCTGCGAGAATTGATCAAAGGGTTCGCTCTGACCGGGCGGTATATGTTTGCCCGTAAAATTACGGTGCAGTTTCCTGAAGAAAAAACACCTATGTCGCCACGCTTTCGTGGCTTACATGCATTGCGTCGTTATCCGAATGGCGAAGAGCGTTGCATCGCATGTAAATTGTGCGAAGCCGTTTGCCCGGCGATGGCAATTACAATCGAATCAGACCAGCGTGAAGACGGTAGTCGACGTACAACGCGTTATGACATTGATCTGACTAAATGCATCTTTTGCGGTTTTTGTGAAGAGTCTTGCCCTGTCGACTCTATCGTTGAAACCCATATACTTGAATATCACGGTGAAAAACGTGGTGACCTTTATTTCACCAAAGAGATGTTGCTGGCAGTTGGTGACCGTTACGAACCCGAAATTGCTGCAGCGCGTGCCGCTGATGCAGCATACCGCTAAACTGGATCTGGCTAGCTATGGACTTTATAAGCGCTTTATTTTATGTATTTTCGGCAATTTTAATATTTGCCGCAACACAGGTCATTTCTGCACGTAATCCGGTTCATGCCGCTTTATTTTTGGTGCTTTGCTTCTTTACAGCAGCCGGACTCTGGCTGCTGTTGAAGGCCGAATTTTTGGCAATAGTGTTGGTGCTGGTCTATGTCGGTGCTGTTATGGTGCTGTTTTTATTCGTTGTGATGATGCTTGATATTAACCTCGATAAGTTACGCGAAGGCTTTTGGGGACAGCTTCCCTTGGCCGCGATGGTCGGCGTGGTGATTGTTCTTGAAATGTCGGCGGTCTTGCTGCGCGGATTTTTGAGGCCGGATAACCACATTCCAGCTGCTTCTGCGCATATCGGTGACACGAAAGCGCTAGGTATTGCCATCTTTACCCGATATGCCTTGGCGTTTGAAGTTGCCGCGGCGATTTTGTTGTTGGCGATTGTTGCCGCCGTTGCCCTGACTTTGCGTCGCCGTAAAGATACTAAGTATTTTGATCCGGCTCAAGCAGTCAAAGTCAAACGCAGTGACCGGGTACGGTTAGTCAGCATGAAGGCAGAGTCCGATCGTGCAAATGCTATAGCAAAGACGGAGACTTAAATGACCTTAACACTGACTCATTTTTTGATTTTGGGTGCCATATTATTCGCTATTTCGGTTGTGGGTATTTTTCTTAACCGAAAAAATATTATCGTGTTATTAATGGCAATTGAGTTGATGCTTCTTGCTGTTAACATGAACTTCATCGCCTTTTCGCACTATCTGGGTGATGCTGCCGGGCAGGTTTTTGTATTCTTCATTTTGACGGTGGCGGCAGCAGAATCAGCAATAGGATTAGCGATACTTGTGGTGATGTTCCGTAGCATGGATACCATTAATGTCGAAGATCTGGATGCTCTCAAAGGCTAAAAATTTTAAAACAAGATGTGCATGCATCTTGTCGGAAAACGTAATATTCATTAGCAATTTTATTAAAAGTAAGAAGCTAACAAAGGGTCATCATGGCGGGGCAACTTAACCCACATTTATTATTGGCTGTACCACTTGCGCCTCTGGCAGGTTCGGCCATTGCAGGTCTTTTAGGCACCAAATTTTTTGGTAATCTGGTTGGTCGTACTGTGTCTCATACCGCCACGATACTTGGTGTTTTGATCGCGTTCGTGATTTCATGCGTGACACTGTCAGCGGTAATTGACGGTGCGACTTACAACGCCACGTTATACCAGTGGATGAATGTAGGCGGGCTGAAACTGGAAATCGGTTTTTTGGTAGATAGTCTGACGGCAATGATGATGTGCGTTGTGACCTTCGTGTCACTGATGGTACATATCTATACCATTGGTTATATGAAGGATGATGAAGGCTACAACAGATTCTTTTCCTATATTTCCTTGTTTACGTTTTCGATGTTGATGCTTGTAATGAGCAACAACTTCTTGCAACTTTTCTTTGGCTGGGAGGCCGTTGGTCTGGTTTCCTATCTTCTGATTGGTTTTTGGTATACTAAACCAACCGCAATCTACGCGAATATGAAAGCGTTTCTAGTCAATCGCGTCGGTGATTTCGGCTTTATTCTCGGTATTGGCTTACTGGTGGCATATGCAGGTTCCATGAATTATGCAGAGGTTTTCGCTAAGAAAGAAGAGTTACTTAAATTGACGTTGCCAGGCACAGACTGGATGTTGATTACTGTCGCATGTATTTGTCTGTTTATCGGTGCAATGGGTAAGTCAGCGCAATTTCCGCTGCATGTATGGTTGCCTGATTCGATGGAAGGTCCTACCCCTATCTCAGCGCTGATCCATGCTGCGACCATGGTGACTGCCGGTATTTTTATGGTGACACGAATGTCTCCATTGTTTGAGTTGTCTGATACGGCTTTATCTTTCATTCTGGTGATAGGTTCAATTACTGCTCTGTTCATGGGGTTTCTCGGGATTATCCAGAACGATATTAAACGTGTGGTCGCGTACTCCACGCTTTCCCAGCTCGGGTATATGACAGTCGCGCTGGGTGCGTCTGCTTACTCGGTAGCTGTATTTCATTTGATGACACATGCATTCTTTAAGGCTTTGCTGTTCCTTGCTGCCGGCTCGGTAATTATTGGCATGCATCATGATCAAGACATCCGTAATATGGGTGGATTACGCAAGTACATGCCGATTACCTGGTTAACCTCGTTGCTAGGCTCGCTGGCATTGATTGGCACACCGTTTTTCTCTGGTTTTTATTCCAAAGACAGTATCATCGAAGCGGTACAGGCCAGTCATCTGGCGGGTGCGGGTTTCGCTCAGTTTGCTGTTTTGGCGGGTGTATTTGTTACCGCATTTTATTCTTTCCGTATGTATTTCCTGGTGTTTCATGGTGAAGAGCGTTTTGGTAAAACGCATCATCATGATCATCACGACGATGCACATGACGACCATGATGCGCACCATCACGGATTGGCTCCTGGGCAAAAACCACATGAGTCTCCGCTAGTAGTCTGGTTGCCGTTGGTGTTGCTGGCGGTTCCTTCGGTAATTATCGGTTTCTTGACGATAGAACCTATGTTGTTCGGCAATTTCTTCCAGGGTGTCATCATCATCGATGAAGCACATCATGCAATGGAAGAGCTCAAGCACGAGTTTCACGGTCCTGTTGCAATGGCAGTGCATGCATTAAGTACCTTGCCGTTCTGGTTAGCATTGGCGGGCGTGGCGACGTCATATTATTTCTATATGGTTAAACCGGCGATTCCAGCAGCAATCAAGAAAAATGCCGGCGCCATCTATACGTTGCTGGATAACAAATACTACATGGATCGTTTCAACGAGATAGTATTTTCTGGTGGCGCTCGTTTGTTAGGTGGTGGTTTGTGGAATGTCGGTGATAAAGGCTTGATTGATGGCCTGGTCGTCAATGGGAGTGCAAAACTTATCGACCTGTTCTCTAAAGGCGTTCGTTTACTGCAAACCGGTTATTTATATCACTATGCTTTTGTAATGATTCTTGGGGTATTAGGTTTCTTGACATATTTCATGTTTCCTTTCATGTTCCCTTTCGCCAAATAAGAAATTTAAAAAATAAGAAATCATGATGCAGTCAACTTCTTCTTTGTTAAGCCTGGCAATCTGGTGCCCGATATTTTTTGGAATTTTTGTCCTCGCCTTTGGCCGGGATAAAAATCCGGGATTGGTACGCAGCGTATCGCTGATAGGTGCAATTGCCAGTTTTATAGTCACTATTCCGTTAATTGCACGCTTTGATAATGCGGCGCATGGCATGCAGTTTGTGGAAAAAAGTGCCTGGATTGAGCGTTTCAATGCTTTTTATGCCCTCGGTGTCGATGGAATCTCTTTGTGGTTGGTGCCACTTACCGCATTCATTACCGTCATTGTCGTTATCGCAGCATGGGAAGTAATTGAAAAGCAGGTGGCTCAATATATGGGCGCCTTCTTGATCTTGTCCGGCTTAATGATAGGCGTTTTTTGCGCCACCGATGGACTGTTGTTCTACGTGTTTTTTGAGGCTACGCTGATTCCGATGTACATTATTGTCGGCGTTTGGGGTGGTCCGAACCGTGTTTACGCTGCATTCAAATTTTTCCTGTACACCTTGCTCGGATCCCTGTTGACCTTAGTCGCGATCATTTACCTATATCTTAAGGCTGGAAATTCTTTCGATATTTTGGTTTGGCACAATTTGCCTTTGTCTCTTTCGACGCAGATCATGTTGTTCCTTGCCTTCCTAATGGCGTTTGCAGTGAAGGTGCCAATGTGGCCGGTGCATACGTGGTTGCCAGATGCCCACGTAGAAGCGCCGACAGGTGGATCGGTGGTACTGGCTGCAATTATGCTGAAACTGGGCGCTTACGGCTTCCTGCGTTTTTCATTGCCGATTGCACCAGATGCCAGTCATTATTTGTCCGGCTTCATGATTACCTTGTCCTTGATCGCTGTAATCTATATCGGGCTGGTTGCACTGGTTCAGACTGACATGAAAAAGCTAGTGGCTTATTCATCGATCGCACACATGGGTTTCGTCACGCTTGGTTTCTTTATGTTTAACGACATGTCAGTGCAGGGCGCTGTTGTCCAGATGATTTCGCATGGTTTTATTTCTGGCGCGATGTTCCTTTGTATCGGTGTTTTGTATGATCGCGTTCATTCACGTAATATCGTGGATTACGGCGGGGTAGTGAATACCATGCCGAAGTTTGCTGCCTTGTTTGTTTTGTTTTCAATGGCCAATTGCGGTTTGCCAGCGACATCTGGTTTTGTTGGTGAGTTCATGGTGATACTGGGTGCAGTTAAGTACAATTTCTGGATCGGTATGCTGGCAGCCACTGCGCTGATTTTTGGTGCCGCATATTCACTGTGGATGGTTAAGCGTGTTGTGTTTGGTGTGATTGTGCATGAACATGTGGCTCAACTTTCGGATTTGAATAAACGCGAATTTTTTATGCTGGGCGTGCTGGCGATAGCGGTGATTGCAATGGGTATTTATCCTGCTCCATTTACCGATGCAATGCAGGTATCCGTTACTGATCTGCTAAAACATGTAGCTGCTTCAAAAATAGTGCCTTAAAGCTTGAATTTCTTGTAATGATGAAATGCGAGACTGGGTTATAGATAATAGAAGCAGGCTTACCAAGTGTCTTTGACGCGTGAACGTAGATAATTGCTAGTAAAAATGAATAATATGAACCTGATACCACTTTATCCTGAAATATTTTTGCTGTTGGCTATTTGTGTGATTCTTCTGATCGACATGTTCCTTCCAGACGATAAACGCAATGTGACCTATGCATTGAGTATCTTGACGCTCGCTATCTGTGGCGTGTTGACATTCTTCAACGCAGATAGCAACACCGTTTCGGTTTACATCAGTTACAACATGTTTGTTTCAGATGCGATGTCGAATTTGTTGAAATTGTTTTCCTATATTGCAGTTGGCGTGACCTTCATTTACGGGCGCCAGTATGCGGCAGACCGGGGAATGACAAACGGTAAGCTTGGTGGTGAATTTTATGTCCTGGCTTTGTTCGCGCTGTTAGGTCAGATGATAATGATCTCGGGAAATAATTTCCTCATTATTTATTTGGGTTTGGAACTGATGTCTTTGTCGCTGTATGCCTTGGTGGCCCTGCGTCGCGACCATACCGTATCAACCGAAGCGGCGATGAAGTATTTTGTTTTGGGCGCGCTTGCCTCTGGCTTTTTACTTTATGGCATATCGATGCTGTATGGCGCAACCGGTACGTTGAACTTAAATGAGATGGCAAGAGCTGCGGCATCTCCTTCCGCAAACAAGACCATTTTGGTATTTGGTATAGTATTCCTAGTTGCTGGCCTGGCGTTTAAGCTTGGTGTCGTACCTTTCCATATGTGGGTACCTGACGTGTATCAGGGTTCACCTACCGTTGTGACTCTTTTGCTGGGCGGAGCACCGAAACTTGCTGCGTTTGCCATCTGTTTTCGCATGTTGGTCGAAGGCTTATTTCCTCAGGCTGTCGATTGGCAGCAAATGTTGCTGGTATTGGCTGTATTGTCTATGGCAATCGGCAATATTACGGCGATTGCACAAACAAATCTAAAACGTATGTTGGCGTATTCCACCATTTCACAAATGGGCTTTATGTTGCTTGGCCTGCTATCTGGTGTTTCAAACGGCAATATCAGTATGGCGGCAGATGCGTATGCTGCATCGATGTTCTACAGCATTACTTACGTGATGACCACTTTAGGTACTTTCGGTATCATTTTGTTGTTGGCCCGCTCTGGTTTTGAGGCCGAGAATCTGGATGACTTAAAAGGCTTGAACAAGCGTAGCCCTTGGTTTGCATTTGTCATGCTGTTGCTGATGTTCTCGCTGGCTGGTATTCCTCCATTGATGGGCTTTTACGCAAAACTTTCAGTCCTGCAGGCGGTTTTGTCGACAGGGCAGATCTGGTTGGCAGTGATAGCGGTTTTATTTTCACTGATCGGCGCTTTCTACTATTTACGTGTCGTTAAATTGATGTACTTTGACGAGCCTGCTGACAAGAGTGTTATTTCCGCCAGCGCCGATATGCGCATTGTATTGAGTGTGAATGGCTTGGCGGTATTGGCTCTCGGTTTGATGCCTGGTGCGTTAATGTCGGCTTGTGCGAATGCGATCGTTAAAACTCTCGCTTCATGATTGATAAGTGAAGGTGTTGTCTTGAACGTTTCAGCTACCAGTTGGCTTGTTATCTTATTGGCGATATTCGTCGCCAATCTTCCATTTCTTAATGAACGTTGCTTTGCTGTTATTGCGATTCGACGCTTTCCTGTCAAGCCATTTTGGCTGCGTCTGGTAGAGCTCTTCATTTTTTATTTTGTGTTGGGTGCTCTTGCTTTTGCCTTGGAATCTTTTGCAGGGAATCGCTTCATACAAACCTGGGAATTCTATGCGATTACAGCTTGTCTTTTTATCGTGTTGGCGTTTCCCGGTTTCGTCTTCCGCTATTTAAGAAAATAAAAATATGGATAAGTTCCGGCTTGATGCTGCAAGTAACCCGCATTTGGCTGAGATACAGGTAGACAAAAAACTTGCCTATCAGGGGAGTTTTCTGACTGTAGAAAAAGATATGGTGTGCCTTCCGGATGGAAAGCACGTTAGTCGCGAATACATCAGACATCCCGGTGCGGTAGTGATCTTGCCTCTATTTAATGATGGCACTGTCCTGATGGAGCGTCAGTTTCGTTATCCACTGAATCAAGTGTTTCTTGAGTTCCCTGCAGGAAAAATCGATCTCGATGAGGATCCCCTGGTTTGTGCACAACGCGAGTTGAGTGAGGAAACTGGCTATACTGCAACAGACTGGCGTTATCTCTGTACGATACATAATGCCATCGCCTATTCGGATGAACACCTGGATATCTATCTTGCGCGAGGATTGATAGCCGGCGAGGCAAAGCTGGATGAGGAAGAGTTTTTAGAGACTTTTGTCGCGCCTGTTTCTGATCTGATGAATTGGGTAAAGTCGGGAAAAATTACCGATGTTAAGACTGTCATCGGTGCTTTTTGGCTGGAAAAAATAATCAATAACCAGTGGTGATTTTCCTGTCAGAAACTGAGACGATAAATGCCAAATAAAAAACCGCTGTAAGTACAGCGGTTTTTTTATACCATTTTTACATGCTTGGGTAATTCGGCCCACCACCGCCCTCAGGCGTTACCCAGACGATATTTTGGGTCGGGTCTTTAATATCGCAAGTTTTGCAATGCACGCAATTTTGCGCATTGATTTGTAAGCGATCAGCGCCTTCCTCGGTTCTCACAAACTCATACACACCCGCGGGACAATAGCGCGATTCCGGGCCGGCGTATTTGGCCAGGTTAATATCTACAGGGACGCCTGGATCTTTTAAGGTCAAATGTATAGGTTGATCTTCTGCATGATTGGTGTTTGAAATAAAGACCGAAGACAGGCGATCAAAAGTCAGCTTTCCATCTGGTTTCGGATACACAATCGGCTCAAATTCAGCTGCCGGGCGCAGGCACTCATGATCCGCTTTGGAATGATGTAAGGTCCACGGCGCCTTGCCACGCAAAACCACCTGGTCTATCCATACCAGCGGCGAGCCATAGGTACCTTTTTTCAGGAAGGCCTTCACATTGCGTGCTTTATACAACTCTTCATGTAACCACGACTGCTCAAAGGCGCTTGAGTAAGCGCTCAGTTCGTCATGCTGGCGTTCAGCGGCTAGCGCCTCAAATGCAGCATGTGCTGCCAACATACCGGTTTTGATCGCAGCATGGCTACCCTTGATACGGCTCATATTCAGAAATCCTGCATCACAGCCAATTAAGGCGCCACCCGGGAAAACTAATTTGGGCAAGGATTGCAATCCGCCTGCAGTAATGGCGCGCGCACCATAGGAAATGCGTTTGCCGCCTTCGAAGAAGCCGCGAATTGCCGGATGCGTTTTGAAACGCTGAAATTCTTCATACGGGGACAGGTAAGGGTTTTCATACGCGAGCCCGACTACATAGCCAACAGCGACCTGATTATTCTCCAGGTGATACAGGAAGGAACCGCTGTATTGATCCATCAGCGGCCAGCCAGTTGTATGCACTACCAAGCCCGGCTTGTGCTGTTTAGGATCAATTTCCCACAACTCTTTGATGCCAATTCCATAGGATTGTGGATCCTTGCCTTTGTTCAGGTCATATTTGGCCATGACTTGTTTGCCCAGATGGCCGCGCGCGCCTTCGGCAAACAGCGTGTATTTCGCATGTAATTCCATCCCTAGCTGGAAGGAGGAAGACGCTTCCCCGTGGCGGTCTACCCCCATATTGCCAGTTGCTACCCCTTTTACGGAGCCATCTTCATTGTATAAAACCTCGGCAGCAGCAAAGCCTGGAAATACTTCCACGCCTAAGGCTTCGGCTTGCTGGCCCAGCCACCGTGTGACATTGGCTAAAGAAACGATATAGTTGCCATGATTTTCAAAACAGGCAGGCAGCATCCAGTTGGGCGTCTTGTAAGCCTTGTTTTCTGTCAGTACCAGGACACGATCTTCTGTGACTTCGGTATTGAGCGGCGCCCCCATCTCTTTCCAGTTTGGGAATAACTCTGTCAGCGCTTTCGGATCCATGACTGCACCAGAGAGTATGTGCGCGCCTGGCTCACCGCCTTTTTCAAGTACGCAGACCGATACCTCACGCCCGGTTTCAGTGGCAAGTTGCTTTAATTTGATGGCGGCCGAGAGGCCGGCAGGACCGCCGCCGACAATCACGACGTCGTATTCCATCGCATCGCGCGGACCGTATTGTTCTATGAGGCTTTGTGCCGTAGCTGTCATGGTTTTGATCTCTTTTTTAAATTTACGAACGAACGTGCTTATTTGTATTGGGTATGGTATATGCTGTGACACCAATCTGCAAGTGGGGCATTTTTTAATAACATTTTTGTTGCTGAACGATTAAATGGTGGAATTATCGCAGAGAGGTGCGCAAGTTGCAGTACTTTCACGCTCGTCTGCCCTGACGGGCGGTAAAAACGAAGGGAATCTGTAATATTTGAAACGGATTCATTGCGGCTATGTCATCATAGCTGGTCATTTAGAGTAGTACGATCATTCAAAAAATATTGTGGGAGTAGCATATGGGAATCGAAGTTAATTTTGAAGGAAAGATCGCGCTTATTACAGGTGCGTCGAGTGGCCTGGGTGCTCGCTTTGCAAAAATTCTGGCGCAAGCTGGAGCACAGGTTGTACTGGCTTCACGGCGTATTGATAGGCTTAAGGAGTTGCGTGCAGAGATCGAAGCCGAGGGCGGCGCGGCGCACGTCGTCGCTTTGGATGTCACCGATTACGCCAGCATTAAGTCTGCAATTGCGCACGCTGAAACAGAGGCGGGGCCTATCGATATTCTGATCAATAACTCTGGCGTGTCGACTACCCAAAGGCTGCTTGATGTGACCCCGGAGGATTATGCTTACGTGATGGATACCAATCAGCGTGGTGCATTTTTTGTGGCGCAGGAGACCGCGAAAAGAATGATCGCCCGCTATAAGGGGGACCATAAGAAACAGCATCGCATCATTAACATTGCCTCGGTTGCCGGATTGCGCGTGTTGCCACAAATCGGAATTTATTGCATCAGCAAGGCCGCTGTCGTTCACATGACAAAATCCATGGCGGTAGAGTGGGGCAAGTTCGGCATTAACGTCAACGCTATCTGCCCAGGCTATATTTCTACTGAAATCAATGCTGAGCATTTCAATAGCGATCAAGGTCAGAAGCTGATCGAAATGCTGCCCAGAAAACGTGTCGGCGTTCCAGAAGATCTTGACGGGCTTTTGCTATTGCTGGCTGCAGAGGAATCGCGTTTCTTAAACGGCACTATTGTGACAGCCGATGACGGGATGAGTGCGCAATAATTGCCAGAGCCGAAATGGCATTAAGTGGCAATTCTTAGCAATTTATGGACGAGTTCGCTCGAGGTTGACGCGCTAAATTTACGCATGAGTTTGGCTCTGTGCATTTCAACCGTTCTTGGACTTAAATTGATTTGGCGGGCGATGATCTTGCTGGTTTTTCCTTCGACCAGCAAGGCAGCAATTTCTCGTTCGCGCGGGGTTAATTCTGCCGACACCGCGCGTTTCGAACTTAGGTCTTCAAAAGCCCAGATGCCTGCCGCATGCGGATCGTCTTTTTGTAGTCCGCGTCCTGATACATGGCACCAGAATAGTTCCTGGTTCGCGCGTTTCATGATGCGTTCGTCAGAATAATAACCTTTGGTGTTCATGATCGGCGTGATCCTCGCGCCCGTCCTTTCAAACTCATCCGGTGTCGGATAGAGAATTAAAAAAGACTGGCCCAGCAGGTCTTCCTTCTTGTAGCCGAACATGCGTGCCAGATCATCGTTGCATGCGCGAATGATACGGTTCTGCGAGACGCACATTCCGACCGGGGCATGTTGAAAAATAGATTCAAAGTCGATGGCTTGCGCTGCATTCATGTTGTTTTTCGTGTCTCATTTTTATGTGGCAAACTTGGCAGCCATTTTTGTGAAGGTTTGTGCTTGCCGATGTTTGTCTTGTGCCATGATTTATAACATGCTTTAGGCATTAACACACGCTGTTAAAGAGTGAATATAATCAGGTAGTTTTACGGTATTGCGCGTATCAGCATAGCATCCTATGCTTGGCGCCAGAGCTGAAATTGCAATATTTTTCGGGTTCACTTCAGATAAAATTCATAGAGAAAAAGGACGGTTATGGACAAGGTATATCCTGACGCAGCATCGGCATTGACGGGTATTGTTAAAGACGGACAAACCATCGCCGTCGGTGGTTTTGGTTTGTGCGGTATACCGGAGGCCCTGATTGCTGCTTTGCGCGATTCTGGCGTACAAAACCTGACGGCCATCTCGAATAATGCGGGCGTCGATGGATTTGGCTTGGGGCAGTTGCTGACGACCAGACAGATAAAAAAAATGATCTCGTCATATGTCGGTGAAAACAAAGAATTCGAACGTCAATATCTGTCTGGTGAATTGCAGCTGGAATTTACCCCGCAAGGCACCTTGGCCGAAAAACTGCGCGCCGGTGGCGCCGGGATTCCCGCCTTCTTTACCAAGACTGGCGTCGGCACTATCGTGGCAGATGGCAAGGAAATCCGCGAATTTGATGGCCAGAAATATGTTATGGAGCGTTCGCTGGTTTCTGATGTGTCTCTGGTAAAGGCTTACAAGGCCGATAAAGCCGGGAATTTGGTCTACCGTAAAACAGCGCGCAATTTCAACCCTAATGTGGCNNGAGCTCGATCCGGATGAGATCCACACGCCGGGCATTTATGTGCAGCGCATCGTCGTCAATGCGAATCCGGAAAAGCGCATAGAGCAACGTACCATCCGCCCTTCATAAAAAGCGCTCATCATTCTCAAAAAATACAGACAGGAAAAAAACATGGCATGGAATCGTGATCAAATGGCCGCGCGTGCGGCACAAGAGCTGCAGGATGGCTTTTACGTAAATCTTGGTATCGGGCTGCCGACAATGGTCGCCAATCATGTGCCGGCGGGGATGGATGTCTGGCTGCAGTCAGAAAACGGTTTGCTTGGCATCGGCCCTTTCCCGACTGAAGCGGAAGTGGATGCCGATATGATTAACGCAGGCAAGCAAACCGTTACCACCTTGCCAGGTTCGTCGATCTTCAGTTCGGCCGACTCGTTTGCCATGATCCGGGGTGGGAAAATCAATCTCGCCATTCTCGGGGCGATGCAAGTCAGTCAAACGGGTGATCTGGCTAACTGGATGATCCCGGGTAAGATGGTGAAAGGCATGGGCGGCGCGATGGATCTGGTGGCTGGCGTCGGCCGTGTCGTGGTATTGATGGAGCATGTCGCCAAGGGCGATGCGCACAAGATACTCAAGGCCTGTGATCTGCCGCTGACAGGTGTCGGCGTCGTCAATCGCATTATCACTGATTTGTGCGTTATCGATGTGACGCCACAGGGATTGAAACTGATAGAGTTGGCCGATGGCGTGACGAAAGAAGAAGTGATCGCCAAGACCGAAGCGACATTGGATGTCAGCGCAGTATCGTAAAAATAGCTTTCCCTTGAAAAAAAGCGTATGTCAGCTTGACTGACATACGCTTTTTTTTATCATATTTCAATGCCCGCAATCATATACTGGCAGTGAGTATCAATACGGGGTATCTTGTGGCGTAATGTTTGCGTGCGCTTTCATTAAATTTCTCTGATACTCCTCCTTATTTCTTCTTCTGATAAGCACTTGCGGGTTTGATCTCACCGCAATCGGCGGACAGCCATTTCCCTGTAGTTTCCATGTGTTGGGTGACGGGGTGATTGTGCGATGTCCCCTTGAAGTCATAGGTGGATCTCATGCTGTCGCTGCCATTAAAGCTACCCCTGACCGTGCCCAGGCCCTTGAGTTCCGGACTGTCGCAAAGCAATTCCATCGTGTACTCATTGCCATTTTGCACCATGTTTTGCGGCTTGCAGCCCGGCTGGTTCTTCTGCATGGCTGCAGGGTGATTCTGTTCCGCCATTTCTTTGCTGATGCAAACGGTATTCTTCATCGCACCATCCTGCATCGTCGGCATTTTGATGCCCATCTTCTTCATCTGTTCGATCTGTTCGGGCGGCATTTTTGGCATGGCTTTGATCGCATCCGATTGCATGCGCATTTCCCATAAGCCGGGTTTCATTTTGCCGGCAGCATGGGCGTTGGCTATAAAAAATGATCCCGACAATACAGACAATACGAGCATTTTTGTCACCGGGGACATGGCAATCTCCTTGATGGGAAAAGTGGGGGGGTAAATAAATATAGGACCTGGAGGGCGAAATGGAAAGGCTTTTCGCCCTTGTCCTGCCGGCTATAGAATTATTGTGCCACCCAGCCGCCGTCCATATTCCATGCTACGCCGCGTATCTGATTGCCGGCATCGCTGCAAAAGAATACTGCCAAGGCGCCCAGTTGTTCCGGGGTGACAAATTCGCCTGAAGGCTGTTTTTCAGCGAGCAAGGATTTTTTAGCGATGTCATTGCTGACGCCGTCTTTCTCTGCGCGTGCGTCGACCTGCTTTTGCACCAGCGGGGTCAATACCCAGCCGGGGCAAATGGCATTGCAGGTAATGCCGGTATGTGCGGTTTCGAGCGCTGTCGATTTGGTGAAGCCAACCAGTCCATGCTTGGCCGCAACGTAGGCCGATTTTTGCGCGGAGGCAACCAAGCCATGCACCGAAGCGACGTTGACGATACGTCCCCAGTTTTTTGCTTTCATTGCCGGCAGCGCCAGGCGCGTAGTGTGAAAGGCTGAGCTGAGGTTAATTGCGATAATGGCATCCCATTTTTCAACTGGAAAATCTTCAATATTCGCCACATGCTGTATGCCGGCGTTGTTGACCAGAATGTCAATGCCGCCAAATTGTTTGGCTGCTTCCTCCATCATGGCCGTAATTTGTTCGGGCTTGCCCATGTCCGCGCCATGGTAGGCAGTTTTAATGCCGAATTCCTGTTCGACCGCAGTTCTTAACGCGCTGATCTCGTTGATATCGCCAAAACCGTTGAATACGATGTTGGCGCCCGCTGCCGCCAATGATCTGGCGATGCCCAGGCCTATGCCTGAGGTGGAGCCGGTAACCAGTGCGGTCTTGTCTTTAAGTGGCTGAGTTTGCATGATGACTCCTGTAAAATTGTTATTGATGTAAAAAATTGTTATTGCTCAATTCTTCAGTGATTTTAATCCCAACGAACAGTAAAATGTCAGACTATCCGCCCCGTAAAAATACTGGGGTAAGTTGAATATCAGTTTGAAAGTTCGAGAGGTCGTAACGATGCAAGTCAAACGTAAATCAGTGCAGTGTCTTTCTCCTGCCGGATTACATCGCATGTCGTACAAGGAGTGGGGCGATTCTGCTAACCCTGATGTACTGGTGTGCGTGCACGGCATTACTCGTGTTTCGGATGATTTTGACATCCTGGCGCAGGCGCTGGCCGATCGCTATCGGGTGATTTGCCCGGACGTGGTCGGTCGCGGCCGCTCAGACAGCTTGCCGAATCCGCAGTTCTATCAGGTTCCGCAGTATGTCAGTGACATGGTGACTTTGCTGGCGCGGCTTGATGTCGATCAGGTGGATTGGTTCGGCACCTCGATGGGTGGCTTAATTGGCATGGGATTGGCGGCATTGCCGAACAGCCCGATCCGGAAATTGGTTCTGAATGATGTCGGGCCATCCCTGAATTTAGAAGCCATTTTGCGTATTGGTGAATATATCGGGCAAAATGTACGTTTTGATACGTTTGACGAGGCAGCTGCATATATTCGCGAAGTGTCACTCTCGTTTGGGCCGCATACGGAAGCGCAATGGCATAAGTTGGCGGCGGACGTGTTAAAGACAAATCATGAGGGCAAGTGGATACGTCATTATGATTTGAACCTGTCGGTTCCTGTGAAAGCCATTACCCCAGAGTTGGCGACCGCGGCGCAAGCCATGCTCTGGGCAACTTATGATGCAATCACATGTCCAACCTTGCTAGTGCGAGGCGGCGATTCTGATCTGTTGAGTATGATCGCCGCTCAGGAAATGACCCGGCGCGGCCCCCGTGCACAATTGGTGGAAATCGCAGGAGTAGGGCATGCGCCCACTTTTGTGCAACCTGAACAAATTGCCATCGCCAGAAAATTTCTGTTAGGCCAGGACTGAGTGAATTAACGACGCACAGATACACCTATTTTTATTTGGAAAACAATGAGCATTCAACGATTTCATGTCGGTCAGCGTTTGTCGGAAACCGCTATTTTTAACAACACCATTTATCTGGCAGGGCAAATCCCTGATGATGTCAGTGCCGATATCGTCGGTCAGACTGCGGAGGTGCTGGGGCATGTCGATCGCCTGCTGGCAGAGGCGGGCAGTGATAAGTCGCGCATACTCATGTGTCAAATTTTTCTCTCTGATATCAATCTTATCTCTGGCATGAATCAGGCATGGGATGCGTGGGTGGCAAAAGGCAATTCTCCACCGCGCGCCACCGTGCAGGCAGCGCTGGCCAACCCTGCATGGCTAATTGAGGTCGTCGTCACCGCGGCGCAAAAATAAATCATGGTATCCGTATCGGCGATAGCCTCAGAATCCCCATTGCTCGATGGGTTGACCGCCAGCGAATCAGAGCGCGTGATGGCGGCGTTGGATTTCGTGACCCCCTACTATGTCAACCGTCAGGTTATCACTGAGCAGAATGCGCTCGCGTTTGTCATGGGGGTGGTATCGACCCTGGCGATGCTGAAGTCGGATGTAGATACCAGAATCGCCGGGCTACTGTTTGAATTGCCTGAGCTGAATCCATTGGCGGCGGAGCAGATAGAATCCCGTTTCGGGCAGGAAATTGGTAATCTGGTGACGGGTATCCGTCGCCTGATGCGCTTGCGCGAGGGAATGCTGACGCAACATGATATCGGGCGTGGCAAAGACGAGGCGGAAAAAACGGCCGGCCAGATGGAAACCTTGCGCAAAATGGTATTGGCCATGGCAACCGACATGCGCGTGGTGCTGGTCAGGCTGGCTTCCCGCCTGACGACTTTGCGTTACTTCGCCGACTGCAAGCGCGAAGACGGTGCCGCGCAGCAGTACGCCAGCGAGACCATGGATCTCTATGCGCCGCTGGCGAATCGACTGGGCGTATGGCAGCTCAAGTGGGAGCTGGAGGATCTGTCCTTCCGTTTTCTGGAGCCGCTACAGTACAAGCGCATCGCCAAAATGCTGGAAGAAAAACGCGTCGAGCGGGAAAGTTTTGTGGTCTCCGCGATCGCCCGGCTCAAGGCGGAACTGACGGCGGTAGGAGTGCAGGCAGAGGTGACGGGCCGCCCCAAGCACATCTATAGTATCTGGAAGAAAATGAAGGGCAAGGATGTCAATTTTGATGATCTCTACGATGTCCGCGCGTTCCGGGTTATCGTCGACGACATCAAGGATTGCTATACCGTCCTGAGCATCCTGAACAATATCTGGACTTCGCTGCCTGAGGAGTTTGACGACTATATCTCGCGCCCTAAGCCTAACGGCTATAAATCCTTGCATACCGTGGTGGTGGTGGAAGATGGCAGGCCGCTTGAGGTGCAAATTCGCACGCGTGAAATGCATCAATTCTCTGAGTATGGTGTCGCTGCACACTGGCGTTATAAGGAAGCCGGCGGTTCTAATTTTCTGGCGCAGGAATATGACGAAAAAATCGCCTGGCTTAGGCAATTGTTGGCATGGAAAACCGAGGTCGCGGATGTCGTTGTCGGCCAGGAAGAGTTGCAGCGCGAGTGGGTAGAGAAGATCAAGGCAGCATCGCTGGATGACCGGATTTATGTGCTGACACCGCAAGCAAGGGTCATTGAATTGCCCAATGGTTCTACGCCGGTTGATTTTGCTTATCAGCTGCACACCGATGTGGGTCACCGATGCCGTGGTGCGCGAGTCGATAACGTGATGGTGCCGCTCAATACGCCTTTGAAAAATGGCCAGACGGTAGAGATCATTACTCTCAAGATCGGCTCTAGCCAGGCGGGNNCGCGCATGGTTTAATGCCATTGACCAGCAGGAAACCTTGTCCAACGGTCGGGCCATGGTTGAGAAAACCCTGCAGCGCGAGGGCAAGACCGCCGTCAATTTAGAAGAGCTGGCGCGCAAATTAGGTTTTGCGAATGTCGATGATTTATTCTTGTCGGTTGGCAAGGAAGAGTTTAGTCTTCGTCAGATCGAAAACGTCTTGCGTGACAATCTTGAGCCGGTCGTTCCTGATGAGATAAACATCACCAACAAAAGCCGCTCATCGAGTGTCACGCAGGGGGCAAAATCTGGTGTGCTGGTGGTCGGCACAGATGGACTGATGACGCAACTGGCGCGTTGTTGTAAGCCGGCCCCTCCCGATGAAATTGTCGGTTTCGTCACGCGTGGAAAAGGCGTTTCCATTCATCGTTTGAGTTGCAAGAATTTTGCCGAAATGCGCAACAAGGCGCCTGAGCGCGTGATTCAGACAACCTGGGGTGAGCATGGCAAGGAGACTGTCTATCCCGTCGATATTTTTGTCTTGGCGCAAGACAGGCAGGGATTGTTGCGTGATATTTCCGAGGTTTTTTCCCGCGAAAAAATCAATGTCATCGGCGTCAACACGCAGAGCGCAAAATCTCAGGCGCGCATGTCCTTTACTGCAGAGATAGGCGGCACAACGCAGTTGCAAAAAGCGCTGACTGTCATCAGGGAAGTGAGTGGGGTGCAGGAAGTGCGCAGGCAATAAATGGATAGGGAATTTCTAAAAACCTGTTTCTAGAGCGCTACCTTTGTTGCGCATCCTCGCAATAGAGTTGTATTGCTCCGGTGTGTGCCGCGGTCTGAATCTCTATCAATGAGTTTTTTGGAAATTCCCGATTTTGCATCCGTAATGCCCATGCGGCCTGCAGCCTGTTTTCCTCTTTGAAGGCGCATGAATAGTGCGCCTTCATTTTTTATTTTGTATGTCCGCCGTGCAATGCTTCTTCATGCATATCCATGCCCGGCACTTCAGCCTGCAAAGTGATGTGATCGATTTTGTGCTTGATGAGCAGCATCGCTTTGACGTTTTCCAGGATGCGCGGCCAGGCGGATAAATCGTCAATTTCCAGATGTCCTATGAGTGCGGGATGTCCGGGCGACATTTCCCATACGTGCAGGTCATGGACTGACAATACGCCTTCCGTCTTTTCCAGATCATCGCCGATTTGCAGGTAATCGATATGATGCGGCACACCTTCCATCAAAAAATGATAAGACGAAGTCAGAACCCCTATCGTTGATTTCAGAATGAGCAGTGAAACAAAAATAGAAAGGATGGGGTCAATCTTCATCCAGCCTGTGTAGTAAATCACGGCGCCAGAAATAATCGCCGCAACCGACCCCAGCAAGTCGCCCATGACATGCACCAGCGCAGCCTTGGTATTCAGGCTTTCTTTGTCATGCGACAGAACCCAGGCAACGACGATATTGATCGCCAGACCAATGCCTGCCACCAGCATGACTGCTGCGCCCTGGACGGTTTCCGGGTGCGACAGGCGCTGTACCGCTTCAAACACAATCCAGCCGACGACCGCGAGCATGACCAGGCCATTGACAAACGCCGCGAGCGCTTCAGCGCGGCCAAAGCCAAACGAGTTTTTTGCGGTGGGTGGTCGTTTGGCGATCAATTGCGCGAGCAGGGCCAGACCCAAGGCTGCGGCATCGGTGGCCATGTGTCCAGCGTCGGAAATTAGGGCGAGCGAGTTGGACATAAAACCAAACGCAACCTCTATTCCGGCAAAACTGAGCGTCAGGCCGAGCGCCCAGGCGAGAATTTTTTGACTGCGATTTTCAAAGTAGTGCACATGTACCGCATCGCCATGTCGGTGCTCGTGCAAATGGTTGCTTTTATCAGTAGGGGATTTTTCTGTCATTTGTTTCTGCTAAATTGGCGTAAAAATATGATCGGGTATATTGAGAATCGCGCTAGTGTAAAGCATAATTAATTTGCCATCCTGAAAGCCCCGCTTTATGTGCGGTCTATGCGCAAAATTTGTCTGGCTAATTGCCTGTGGTGGTGAAAACTCAATAAAAAATTCCGAAAAACCTTTACGCTAAGCTTGTTCTTTGCTATAGTTTTGGCTCTTCGGGCGGTTAGTTCAGCTGGTTAGAATACTTGGTCGACATCCAAGGGGTCGCAGATTCGAATTCTGCACCGCCCACCAGAATTATAGTATTGAACAATACTAAGAAATAGCAGTACTAAGAAGAGCGAGAAAGGCATCATGGTTATGACACCGCGAACTACGAGCACAAACATTTGTGAGCGACGCTAGTCGGTGTTATTTTTCGTCTGTTGGTATTGAGAAAAAACGCGGCTAGTCCGCGTTTTTTTTCGTCCGTATTTTTAAAATTCAATGTAAAGCTTCCGGCAAATCCTGCCGGCGTGGAGACTAAAATGATTTCAGTTCGACTTCCAGACGGATCGCAGCGTCAATTTGATTCAGCCGTTACTGTAGCTCAGGTGGCTGCGAGCATTGGCGCGGGTTTGGCCAAGGCTGCATTGGCGGGCAGGGTCAACGGCAAGATGGTCGATACCTCGCACCTGATCGAGACCGATTCGGACTTGTCCATCATTACCGATAAGGATGCGGACGGCCTTGAGGTCATACGCCATTCGACTGCGCATTTGCTGGCTTACGCGGTAAAAGAGTTATTTCCTGATGCGCAGGTGACGATAGGTCCGGTCATTGAAAACGGCTTTTTCTATGATTTCTCTTACAAGCGCTCATTTACACCGGAAGATCTGGTCGCCATAGAGAAAAAAATGGTGGAGCTGGCAAAAAAAGACGAGCAAGTGATACGCAAGGTATTGCCGCGCGACGAAGCGGTTGCTTATTTCAAGTCCATCGGCGAGGCTTATAAGGCTGAGATCATCGAGTCGATTCCCGCTGATCAGGATGTTTCCTTGTATACCGAAGGTACATTCACGGATTTGTGCCGTGGTCCGCACGTGCCATCGACCGGTAAGCTGAAAGTCTTTAAGTTGATGAAGTTGGCCGGCGCATACTGGCGCGGCGATTCCAAGAATGAAATGCTGCAGCGTGTGTATGGCACGGCATTTGCAAAAAAAGAAGACCAGGAAGCATATCTGCATATGCTGGAGGAAGCGGAAAAACGCGATCACCGCAAGCTAGGCAAAGCATTGGATCTGTTCCATTTTCAGGATGAGGCGCCGGGTCTGGTGTTTTGGCATCCGAAAGGTTGGACAATCTGGCAGCAGGTTGAGCAGTACATGCGACGGGTTTACCAGGATTGTGGCTATCAGGAAGTGAAAGCGCCACAGATTTTGGACCGCACTCTATGGGAAAAAACCGGGCACTGGGAAAATTATCGTGAAAACATGTTCAGCACCGAATCGGAAAATCGCAACTATGCGCTTAAACCGATGAATTGCCCTGGCCATGTGCAGATTTTCAACTCCAATATGCGCAGTTATCGTGAACTGCCTTTGCGTTATGGTGAGTTTGGTCAGTGCCATCGCAATGAGCCATCGGGTGCTTTGCACGGCATTATGCGAGTTCGCGGATTTACCCAGGATGATGGACATATCTTCTGTACTGAAGAACAGATTCAGGGCGAAGTTGCTGCGTTTCACTCGCAGGCGATGAAGGTGTATGCCGATTTTGGTTTTGAAAATATCGCCATTAAAGTTGCTTTGCGTCCGGAAAATCGTATTGGCTCTGATCAGACATGGGATAGGGCTGAGGAGACTTTGCGCTCCGCTTTGCGTGAATGCGGAATGGATTGGGAGGAATTGCCTGGCGAAGGGGCGTTTTACGGGCCGAAAATTGAGTATCACCTCAAAGATAGTCTGGGTCGCCCATGGCAAGTCGGCACTATGCAGGTAGATTTTTCCATGCCGGGTCGTCTTGCTGCCGAGTATGTTTCTGATGATAACTCGCGTCAGGTGCCAGTCATGTTGCATCGCGCTATTGTCGGTTCAATGGAGCGTTTTATCGGTATTTTGATAGAAAATCATGCCGGCGCGCTGCCATTGTGGCTGGCTCCGGTGCAAATTGCGGTGCTTAATATCTCGGAATCTCAGGCAGATTATGCAAAAGTGGTGGCGGAAAACCTGAAGAAACAAGGGTTTAGGGTACACACAGATTTGCGTAATGAGAAAATAACCTATAAAATACGCGAGCATTCCATGCAGAAGTTGCCTTATATCGTCGTTGTAGGCGATAAAGAGAGGGATGCAAACACAGTGGCTGTGCGTACGCGTGGCAATCTGGATTTGGGTGTAATGACCCAGGAAGCTTTGTTGGAACGTCTTAATAATGATGTGTTAAACAAAGCATAACCAGAAACGTCAGTGCGAATGAGCGCAGCCGATTTATTTATTTTTCGAAGGAAACTACAATAGCTACCGACAAGTCACATCGTATCAACGGTGAAATTACAGCGCAGGAAGTGCGCTTATCTGGCGTTGATAATGAGCCTTTGGGCATCGTTAAACTGAGTGAAGCACTTCGTTTGTCCGAAGAGGCAAACGTTGATTTGGTTGAGATCGCACCAACAGCGCAGCCGCCAGTTTGCCGTTTGATGGATTATGGTAAGTTTAAGTACCAAGAGCAAAAGAAGGCTCACGAAGCCAAGCTGAAGCAAAAAGTCATCCTGGTCAAAGAAGTGAAGTTCCGCCCTGGTACGGATGATGGCGATTACAATATTAAATTACGTAATTTGACCAAATTCTTGGATGACGGCGATAAAACCAAGATCACTTTGCGTTTCCGTGGCCGTGAAATGGCGCATCAGGAAATTGGTATGCGCATGCTGGAACGCTTGAAATTAGATCTTGAGCCATATGGCCAGGTTGAGCAGTTCCCTAAGATGGAAGGTCGTCAGATGGTCATGATTCTGTCGCCTAAGAAAAAGAAATAATTATTCAATTCAGAATTAATTAATTTTGAATAAAAAATTTACAAAATACCTTGTCGTGCAGATGAGGTGTTTTGTAAAGGATAGTGAACTAGATTTCACGTCCTAACTAAGTGAGAAGTAGGCATCCAAGTGCATCGTCATTGTTGCCACCTACCATCATATAAAATTGGAGCTGTCGTTAAGACAGATGTGTTATGCCAAAAATGAAAACAAAGAGCTCTGCTAAGAAGCGCTTTCGTGTACGTCCAGGTGGAACTGTTAAATGTGGTCACGCTTTCAAGCGTCACATTTTGACAAAAAAGACCACTAAAAATAAACGCCAATTGCGCGGTATCACGAATGTCAATGCTGCTGACGTAGTATCAGTCATGCGCATGATGCCAAACGCTTAACCTCATACTCATCTATTAAGGAGTTATTATGCCTAGAGTAAAACGTGGGGTTACAGCTCGTGCCCGTCATAAGAAAGTTCTCGATTTAGCCAAAGGCTATCGTGGTCGCCGTAGTAAAGTTTACCGTATTGCCAAGCAAGCAGTTATGCGCGCTGGTCAATACGCTTACCGTGATCGCCGCAACAAGAAACGTGTATTCCGCGCTCTGTGGATTACCCGTATCAATGCAGCATCGCGTCAGCATGGTATGACTTACAGCGTATTCATGAACGGCCTGAAAAAAGCTTGTATCGAACTTGATCGCAAGGTCTTGGCCGATATGGCTGTGATGGACAAGCCAGCATTTACTGCGATTGTCAATCAAGTTAAAGCTACACTGGCTGCTTAAGCAGTTAGATAAATGCAAATTTGCTAATTGCGAATTTGCATGATAAGCGGGGCAGAGGTTGATTCCTGTGCCCCGTTTTGTTTTGAAGACCTCATTTTAGTTTTCCGCAATTAGTTGCCCTTATCCGTTACCCTTAGTTGGGAAAAACCGCATGAATCCCTTAGATCATCTAGTAACTCAAGCGCGCGCAGATTTTTCTGCCGCTCAAGACGCTGCCGCATTAGAAAACGCCAAGGCGCTTTACCTTGGAAAGACCGGACAAATTACCGAACAAATGAAGGGCTTAGGGAAGCTTGCGCCAGATGAGCGCAAGGTGCAGGGCGCCATCATTAACGTCGCTAAAGAACAAATTGAAAATGCGCTTAATGAGCGCCGCGATGCTTTGGCCAATGCACAAATGCAGGCGCGATTAAATGCCGAAGCGATAGATGTTACTTTGCCGGGTCGCGGTCGCGGTATGGGGGGCATTCATCCTGTCATGCGCACTTGGCAGAGAGTGGAGGAGATATTCCGTTCTATTGGTTTCGAAGTGGCTGATGGCCCGGAAATTGAAAATGACTGGACTAACTTTACTGCATTAAATAGCCCGGAAAACCATCCTGCGCGCTCAATGCAAGATACGTTTTACATTGATGGTGATGATAGTACTGGCAAGCCCTTGCTATTGCGTACGCATACGAGCCCGATGCAAGTACGTTATGCACGTATGCATAAGCCGCCAATCAAGGTAATCGCTCCCGGCCGTACTTATCGAGTAGATAGTGACGCCACACATTCCCCTATGTTTCATCAGGTTGAGGGACTGTGGATAGATGAAAATATCAGCTTCGCTGATCTCAAGGGTGTTTACCTGAACTTCATTAAAGCATTTTTTGAAACGGATGATTTACAGGTCCGTTTCCGTCCATCGTACTTTCCATTTACTGAACCATCGGCGGAGATTGACATCGCTTTTGGTAGCGGCCCGTTAAAGGGGCGCTGGTTAGAGGTGTCGGGTTCAGGTCAGGTACATCCTTCGGTCGTTAGAAATATGGGGCTGGATCCAGAAAAATATATTGGATTCGCTTTCGGATCAGGACTGGAGCGCCTCGCTATGCTGCGTTATGGAATTAACGACTTGCGGCTTTTTTACGAAGGCGATTTGCGATTCCTGAAACAGTTCACTTAATTTTTAGAGCTTTTAATTTTAAAATTTTCATAGAACGATTACCTCGTTTTTAATAGTAAACGCACACACTTACGGCTGAATTATGCAATTTTCTGAAAACTGGCTACGCACGATGGTTGATCCGAAATTAACATCGGATGAATTGGCACATTTGTTGACCATGTCGGGACTGGAAGTGGAGGAGGTTGAAGAAGTCGCTCCCCCGTTTAATAACGTAGTTGTCGCTGAAATTCGCGAAATCGTGAAACATCCTGATGCCGATAGACTCAATATATGTCAGGTGAATGTTGGTACAGGGACTTTGTTGAATATCGTTTGCGGTGCTCCTAACGTCCGCGTTGGCATGAAGGTGCCTTGCGCCATGGTGGGGGCGGTACTACCCCCGGGAGCTGATGGTAAGCCATTTGAAATCAAGCTTGGAAAACTACGCGGGGTAGAGTCGCAGGGTATGTTGTGTTCTGCACGTGAATTGAAATTGTCGGAAGACCATGGCGGTTTGATGGATTTGCCTGAGGATGCTCAGGTCGGGCAAAATTTCAGAGATTATTATCAACTGAATGATCTTAAATTTACGATCAAGTTGACACCGAATAAGGCTGATTGCCTTTCCGTGTTAGGTGTGGCCCGGGAGGTGTCCGCGTTGACAGGTACCGCATTAATAACGCCCGAAGTACATATTGCTGCCGTTAGCCTGCAGGATAAATTGCCGGTCCGAATTTCAGCTCCTGATCTATGCGGACGCTTTAGTGGCAGGATTATTCGCGGAGTGAATGCGAAGGCGCCAACTCCAGATTGGATGAAGCAGCGCTTAGAACGTAGCGGCCAGCGATCGATTTCGGCATTGGTCGATATTTCCAACTATGTCATGCTGGAATTGGGGCGTCCGAGTCATGTATTTGACCTCGATAAAATTCATGGCGGGCTTGATGTGCGCTGGGGTAAAAACGGTGAAACATTAAGACTGCTCAATGGAAATACTGTCGCAGTTGATGAATGGATAGGCGTCATTTCTGATGATAAGGAAATTGAATCTCTCGCCGGTATTATGGGTGGGGACTCAACTGCAGTTACTTTGGAGACCGAGAATATTTATTTAGAAGCAGCTTTTTGGTGGCCACAGGCGATACAGGGCCGGGCTAGAAAATTTAATTTTTCGACAGATGCGGCACATCGATTTGAGCGCGGAGTTGATTACGCGACTACGGTTGAGCACATTGAGCGAATCACGAATTTAATCGTGGAAATTTGCGGTGGAACGGATAAGGTTAAGGTCGGTCCAGTTGATGATCACATAGTCAATTTGCCAAAGCGTGCGCCGGTCAAAATGAGAACTGCACGAGCTGTTAAAGTCATCGGTGTCATGCTAACTGACGAGCAGATAGCAGATATTTTTACACGCTTGGGTCTTGTTTTTGATTATGAGCCAGGCTTGTTTTCTGTGACGCCTCCTTCCTATCGTTTCGATATCGAAATAGAAGAGGATTTGATTGAGGAAGTTGTCCGTGTCTATGGTTTCGAGAATATTCCCGCATTGCCTCCGGTAGCGGCGAATGCCATGCTGATCACCCCTGAAAACCAACGTTCGTTATTTACTCTTCGCAGACAGGTTGCTGACCTTGATTATCAAGAGGTCGTGAATTACAGTTTTGTAGAAGACGCATGGGAAAAAGATTTTTCTGGCAATGAAACACCAATTAAATTGTTGAACCCTATCGCCAGCCAGATGAGTGTGATGAGATCAAGCTTGCTTGGAAGTTTGGTCGCGAACGTTCGTTATAACTTAAACCGAAAAATCGGACGCATCCGCATATTTGAAATTGCTGCAGTCTATTCCCGAAATCCTGACACCGCAGATGGTCCATTAAGTGTTGCCGGATATGATCAACCAAAACGGCTTGCGAGTTTGGCCTACGGGCCCGTCGCTGAAGAGCAATGGGGGCAGCCAACAAGGAATGTAGATTTCTTTGATGTTAAAGCTGACCTGGAAGCATTATTCGCGCCGAAGATTTTGCGTTTCATTAAAACAGATCATCCTGCGTTGCATCCCGGGCGTTCTGCGCAGGTTGTGTGTGACGATCAAGCTGTCGGTATTATTGGTGAACTGCACCCTAGATTACAACAAAAATATGATTTGCCTTTGGCGCCAGTTTTGTTTGAAGTAAACGTGCTGGGCTTGCAGTCGCGTACTTTGCCAATCTATCAAGAAATATCAAAGTTTCAGGCGGTTATTCGTGATGTTGCATTGGTCGTAAAACAATCTGTTTCAGTGCAGGATTTGCTTGATATTTTTTATCAGACCGCGAGAAATAACGACGCTTGTAAAATTGTCCAAGCCGTTGTTTTATTTGATGAATATCGCGGGAAAGGCTTGGAAAGCGACGAGAAAAGTCTTGCTTTTCGGTTTGGCTTGCAAGATACTCATAGCACCCTTCAGGATGAGAAAGTGGATGCAGCCATTGCTGCATTGGTTGACGCCGCAAATACCAGTTTTGGCGCGCGACTGCGCTAATGCATGGCGAAGATTGGGCTGAATCACAGTATCGAATTGACGAATCTCATCTTATAAAAAAATGACAAGTAGGATTAAATAATGAATGACGTGACTAGCGCTGAACTTCAATCGGTTCTCGATGCAGATTTGAATCGGGCGATGCGTGAGGCCAAGGCGCGTTCACAGGCCGAAAAAGAACTGCCAACACTCACAAAAGCTGAGTTGGCAGAACTTTTGTTTGAACAGGTTGGTTTGAACAAACGTGAGGCCAAGGATATGGTGGAAACCTTCTTCGGGGAAATTCGAGATGCACTCGAAAGAGGAGAGGCTGTTAAGCTGTCAGGCTTCGGCAATTTTCAATTGCGCGATAAGCCACAGCGTCCGGGACGTAATCCCAAGACCGGCGAAGAAATCCCTATTACTGCGCGTCGCGTCGTTACTTTTCATGCCAGTCAAAAATTAAAAGGCATGGTTGATGATCTGAATAGTCATCCACTTGCAAACGCAGCCTGATTTCTCCCATGAGCGAACTCAAAATGGAAGCATTTGTATTGCCGCCGATTCCAGCAAAACGTTATTTCACTATTGGTGAGGTGAGTGATTTATGCGGTGTTAAGCCGCATGTGTTGCGTTATTGGGAACAGGAATTTACCCAGCTTAAGCCAGTTAAAAGACGCGGCAACCGCCGATATTATCAGCATCACGAGGTGTTATTAATTCGGCGTATCCGGGAATTATTGTATTCTCAGGGTTTTACAATAAATGGTGCACGGAATAAGCTCAGTACCGCCGGTGGCAATTCAGAGGCGCAGCAAGATACTGTAAAACTACCTTTGAATTTATTTGAAATTAAGGATGAACTGACTTCTATCCTTTCTTTGCTCAGCCCGAATCACAAATAATATTTATAAAAAATCTGCATTGAATATATGCGATATTTAATTCAGGTACATCGCTCACTGCAGCAGTGAGCGATGTATTCTAAGTATTAATTTGTGTATGTTTTTCGAAATGAAATCAGTGTCAAGACCACTGCACTATCTATTGGTCCGCGACATAAATACCAAGCGTTCAAAAAGATGAACATCCTGTTCATTTTTTAGTAATGCGCCATGCAGGGGCGGAACCGCCAGTTTATTGTCCTTGCTACGCAGCGCATCCGATGGGATATCTTCAGCCAACAGTAATTTAAGCCAGTCTATCAGTTCAGATGTAGATGGTTTTTTCTTCAGCCCTGCAACGTCGCGCACTTCGTAAAAAGTTTGCAATGCTTGTCCGAGCAAATCATTTTTTAATTTTGGAAAATGGACATCGACAATCTTCTTCATCGTGTCTTTGTCAGGAAATTTTATATAGTGAAAGAAGCAGCGGCGCAAGAACGCATCCGGCAATTCTTTTTCATTATTCGACGTGATAATTACAAGTGGTCTGTTTTGGGCTCGAACCATCTCCCTGGTCTCATAGACATAAAATTCCATTCTATCGAGTTCACGCAGTAAGTCGTTGGGGAATTCGATGTCCGCTTTGTCGATCTCATCAATGAGTAAAACAACAGGCTCGTCTGAGGTAAACGCCTGCCACAACACGCCTTTGACAATATAGTTATGGATATCCTTGACGCGTGCATCACCTAGTTGAGAATCCCGCAGGCGCGACACTGCATCATATTCATACAGCCCTTGCTGGGCTTTGGTGGTGGACTTGATATGCCACTGCAATAAAGGCATATTCAATGCAGCGGCGACCTCTTCTGCCAGCATGGTTTTGCCAGTACCAGGCTCACCTTTGATGAGTAACGGGCGTTGCAGCGTGAGGGCGGCGTTGACCGCCAATTTCAAATCATCGGTTGCGACATAATTCTGTGCACCGTCAAATCGGGTAGCTTGTTTCATCTTGTATTTAGGTGTTTTTTGAGTTCGGCGAGCAGACTGCGAATGCAGTATCTTTGTTCGTCAGTATAAGCGAGAAAATTGATTCTTGCGAACGCATGTTCTATTTCAGAATGCTGTATTTCACTTTCATAAGGCAAAAAATACGGCAGCAAAACCACTATAGCTGGATTTTTTGCGCAAATTTGATCGTAATCAGCTAGAATGCTGACTTAGATCAAACCGTTAATTAGATAATTCTATCTCTGCTAATATGAAAAAAATGTTTGCTATTCTCGCTCTCATGAGCGCCGTGCAGGTCGCCGCTGCGGCAGATGTAGTCGGTAATGCGAAGGCTGCCGAAAACAAGGTCGCCATGTGTATCGGATGTCATGCTATTCCAGGTTATAAGGCAGTTTTCCCGGAAGTGTATTCAGTACCGATGATCGGTGGGCAATCCGCTGCGTATATTGACAGTGCATTAAAGGCGTATCGTAAAGGTGATCGTAAGCATCCAACTATGCGCGGTATCGCAGGTAGTTTGTCTGATCAGGATATTGCAGATTTGGCCGCTTACTACGCGCAACAAAAATAAAAATAGGAGTAGATAATGAAAACAAATATATTATTAATCGCGTTACTTTCGCTTTCATCATTCGCAGCAAACGCGGCAGGAAATGTTGAAGCAGGTAAGCTCGCTGCAGAAAAATTTAACTGTGCTTCATGTCATGGCGCAAATTACAGTACTCCGATCGATCCAAGTTACCCTAAACTTGCGGGCCAGCATAAAGACTATATTGCGCAAGCGTTGAAAGCATATCAGCGTGGTGCAGATGGTGCTTTTGGAAGAGGCAATGCGATCATGGGCGCACAAGCTAAGGCTTTATCCAACGCCGATATTTTGAATATCGGAGCTTATCTGAGCAGTTTGCCAGGTAGTCTGGTTTTGCAAAAATAAGCATTGAACAGCGACTCGTAAAAAAGCCACGAATTTCGTGGCTTTTTTATTGTGCCTGGCGCTATTTTTCTGTCCGTTTGCGAAGTGCTTCAATATATGCATTTCCATCTGGTGGCAAACCACTACGTTGCGAATTCCAGATCATTTCACCCAGGCACTCCATTATTTCATGGTGTGCTTCATGTTGTGAATTGAATTTAGTGGACAGTATTTCGAATGCCGCACGTACGCCTTTTGGCTGGTCAACAGTAATTTGTTCCGCAATGGATAAATGCATGGAAAGATGGAGAAACGGGTTAGTGTTCCCGTCTTCTACACGGTAATTTGCGTCCAACGCAGTTTCCAGATTGCTCAGCACAACATCGTATTCCGGATGCCGGGTAATCCAGTCTGAGGCGATGGCCTCTAATGGGCTAAGGATTTCGTGTGAGTGAGATTTTCTGAACGTTTCACAAAAAAATCGTCTGACATCTTGCTGGCTGGGATTAAACATGGCGCATTATTAAATCGGATCAGCCTGTATTTTAATGGTAATTGCCCTGTCTTGCGCAGCATGATTTTTTTTGGGTTATCATCCGAAGCCTAGAATTAGACAAAAGGAAAAATCGTGTTATCACAAGAAAATCTCTCCACTTTATTTACGGATGCGCGTACTCATAATGAGTGGCACCAAAAAACAGTGAGCGATGCACAATTACAGCAAATTTATGATTTGATGAAATGGGGCGCGACTTCAGCCAATTGTTCGCCAGCACGTCTGGTGCTCGTTAAATCTGATGTGGAAAAAGCCAAATTGTTGGCTTGTATGGCACCTGGTAATCAAGAAAAGACAAAACTCGCACCAGTCACCGCAATCATTGGCATGGACATGGCATTTTACGAAAAATTGCCCCAGCTGTTTCCTCATGCAGATGCTCGTTCTTGGTTTGTCGGCAATCAAGCGTTAATAGACGCGACAGCATTCCGTAATTCCTCCTTGCAAGGCGCTTATCTGATGTTGGCTGCGCGCGCCATAGGCTTGGATTGCGGCCCCATGTCTGGCTTTGATGCTGATAAAGTGAACGCTACTTTTTTTGGCGGAACGGAGATAAAGGTAAATTTTATCTGCAATCTTGGCTACGGCATCGCTGAAAAAGTTTTCCCGCGTTCACCGCGACTGGCATTTGATGAGGCATGTAAAATTATTTAATTAACGCTCTTGGTGTACTTTGTGCCGACGAAGTACCTGATGCGTTTAGTTTTCTTAGCGCCCTTATACGGTTTTCGGTAAGGGCGTTTTTTGTTTGAATTCGCATAAATCAGCGATCATGCAGTTCCAGCATTTCGGCGTTCGTGCCAAACAGGTATAGCGTCCATGAAGTATCAGCCAGTGATGCGCATCCATTTTAAATTCTGCAGGCACGAATTTGATGAGCTTTTCTTCGACGGCCTCGACATTTTTTCCAGGGGCGAGCCCGGTGCGGTTGGAAACACGGAAAATATGCGTATCGACAGCGATAGTCGGTTCGCCGAATGCGGTGTTGAGCACCACATTCGCCGTTTTACGCCCTACACCTGGTAAAGCCTCGAGTTCTTCGCGTGAACGCGGAACATCGCCCTTATGTTTTTCTATCAGGATGCGGCAAGTTTCAATGACATTTTTTGCCTTGGTACGAAACAATCCTATTGTTTGTATGTAAGGTATTAGTCCGTCTACACCCAAGGCATGCATAGATTCTGGTGTATTCGCTTTCGGGAAAAGCTTTCTCGTCGCTTTGTTGACAGACACATCTGTTGCCTGTGCCGAGAGTAAAACGGCGATCAGCAATTCGAAAGGCGTGGTGTACTCAAGCTCTGTAGTCGGATGTGGATTTTGTTGTTTAAATCGGCTAAAGATCGCGTATCTTTTAATCGCATTCATTGAAATGTTTTTTTCGAAGTGGTGATTATTTTAGTTGAGTTAAGTATTATTTCTTTGAATTCTGGCGCGTTCCACCGCCTTGGAAATGATGGCTTTCTTGCGCTCTTTCTCTTTGATTTCTTCTTCGGTCATCGCAATTTCGGATGAAACTGCCAGGAATTTCTCTGCCGCCTTGGCCAGAAGCCGTTCTTCATTTTCATTCTTTTCGCGTATCAGACGTTTTTTTCTCATGCCAAATTGCAGCCGCGCCTGATCTGCTTGTTTTTGTGACCACGCAGCCCAGGCTGTTTTTCCCGCACTTACCTCGACCATCTGAATGCAATCAACAGGGCAGGGGGCTATGCACAAATCGCAACCGGTGCACAGGTGTGAGATCACTGTATGCATTTGTTTATTTGCGCCAAGAATCGAGTCAACGGGACAGGCTTGTATGCACAAGGTGCAACCTATACAGTGCTCCTCTTCTATCATTGCTACAGAGCGCGTCCGCTCTAGTCCATGACTGGGGTTGAGAGGCTTAGCCGGTTTGCCTAGTAATGTGGCTAGCCTGTGAACACCTTCCTGTCCACCTGGCGGGCATTGGTTATAGTCGGCATTGGCGTCGGCAATCGCTTCTGCGTATTGGCGGCACGTAGGGAAGCCACACTTGGTGCATTGGGTTTGTGGAAGAAGATCTT
>CXWL01006886.1_pt1 | contig 59121 bp, 42 predicted proteins | sample 590931 | NCBI WGS metagenome assembly CXWL01 (sample SAMEA3498368, study PRJEB10139) | groundwater metagenome | biome: water well; material: biofilm material | place: Germany | collected 2015-04-27 | reverse complement strand
CTCGCATCTCAACGCAGTCTCAAGGTTTTGAGGATACGGCAGGCCGTGGGCGATGACTGTGGATTCAAGTGCAACGATGGGACATTTATCGGCTTTGGCGGCGGAAACTTCGCTGGAAAACTTGATCTTCATCTATATAAAAACGGCGGTCGAAGACCGCCTTCCTAACCGACTGCTTCTTTGTGCTACTTCACAAACTTCCCGATCCGATCGAGCCTTGGATGCGTGATGCAACCGACCATGCTGCCATTTGAGGCTCCACGGTCGCATGACCAATAGACAAACATCGCCCGGCCGATGATCAGGCCTCGCGGGACGAATCCCCAATAGCGGCTGTCTTCGCTATTATCGCGGCTGTCGCCCATGACAAAAAAGCTGTTCTCGGGCACCTTCATCGTCTTGCCCGCGACGCCAAATTCGTAACCCCGACGCATCACCTTCTGACCCGAGCGCACAGCATCCATCGTTTCGCTATCGTAATAGACGCTCCATTTCTCGCCTTCGCGGCCCTGCTCAAATTCCTTCGTCTCCAGAGCCGAAATATTGTCGTCCGAATCGCCAATGATCCGATGTTCCGGCAAAAGCTGTCCATTGATAAAGACCTGATTGTCCTTAAATTCAACGGTCTCGCCCGGCAACCCAATGACACGTTTGACGTAGTTGATCTGATACGGAATGATCGGCGGACGCCGGCTCGAGTCCATCTCCGGATTAACCTTGTTGCCTGGATACTTGAAAACGATGATATCGCCACGCTCGATCTCGCGCTGGGGCAAAAACGGCAATGACCCGCCACCCGGCGTGAAGATAAATTTATTGACCAGCAGATAGTCGCCGACCAGGATCGTATTCTGCATCGAGCCTGTTGGAACTGTCACGGCCTGCAGGATAAAGGTCATGCCGAATATCGCCATCACGAGCGTCACGACAAACGACTCAAAATATTCACGAATCGTAGATTTTGGAGGCCCGGCAGGTTTTACCGTTGCGGGCGGGACTTCTTTTACTTCATCACTCATAATATCGAACTTGTATTACGTCAATTGCCGCGTTACCGTTTCGCCTCCATACCGTTTAGCGAACCGAGTTCGCGAAGAGCCTGAGCGGCGGCCATCATCTCGGCCGCTTTTATCGAGTTTCCCTCGCCGCGAGCCTTGCCAGTTGCCCAGATCGCCTCAACCGAAAATGTGCGTGCATGCGGCGGGCCATCGGTCTTAACAACATTGTAGCTCGGAGCCGTCTGTTTTGCAGATTGGAGCAGTTCTTGAAGCATCGTTTTGTAGTCGAGCGAGTTCTTCGGCGTCGCCGCCCGTAGTTCATCGCCAAATATTCGCCCGACAAAAACCCGTGACGCCGTGTATCCGCCATCGATGAAAACTGCCGCGATGACCGCCTCGAGAGTGTTTGCGAGCAATGCCTGTTTCTTACGGCCCCCGGTCTTTTCTTCACCGCGGCCAACCCGGACGTAGCTGCCGAGATCCATCTTGTCTGCAATCGAAGCAAGCGTCGTCGTGCTGACCAGATGATGCTTCATCAGCGTCAGATCGCCTTCACTGTCCTTCGGATGCGCGGCATATAGCTGCTCAGCGATGATCAGGCCGAGCACCGAGTCGCCCACAAACTCCATCGACTCGTTCTCAGCTGCTCGCACCTCTTCATCAGGTGCGCCGGGCAGATTCTCGTATGCCCACGAGCGGTGGGTCAATGCGCGTTCGAGAAGTTTCGGGTCAGCAAATTTGTGACCGATCAGGTTTTCAAGCTTTGCAAGCCGTGGCGTCATCGAGGCTAATTTTATGAATATTGAAGGCAAAATGAAAGCCGGACGCCCAATTGCTCGAGCGTCCGACCGATTTTTAGATACATGCGTCGCGTTTACGCGACTTTTCTCTTTGCGACAAGCTTTTTCACCGAAGTCTGTCGCTTTGCCCCCGGCTTGATCGGCGAAGCAGATTTGGCAGGCGTTGTTGCCGGCTTTGTCGTTGTGGTTGTGCTGCCGGCCGGTTTGCCGATACCGTTACCGCTTGGCGTGCCAAGCCCAGTGCCACTCGGCGTACCGAGGCCTGTTCCACTAGCAGCCCCGACGCTCGTTCCCTGTCCAGTCGGCGCCGCAACAGGTTCAGGATCGCTTATCGGCGTCACGGGAAGCGTAGGATTCGGCATCGGTTTCTTGACGATATTACTTACAAAGACATCAAAGCCTGTAAGCTTGCCAAATCGCACGTTGTAAAGATTCTGCATTTGGGTGTACAGACCATCGGTAAATTCCTTTTTGAATTTGACCGTGTCCGCCTTGGCCAGGGAATGTGCCCGGGCATAGGCGTCGATAGCGGCCTCGGCCGTACCGTTTACAAGCGCCACTTTCGCCTTGATCTCATCCACAAGAGCTTTTTGAACTTCGGGCGTAGCGTTCGGATCCTGTTTTGCTTCCAGAGCAGTAACTTCTCCGACGAGCTTTTTGACCTCATCGAAATAATACGAACCGATGGAACCATAGACGATCGGATTCGACTTAGTATCCGAGTTCAACTGAGTCGCCTTATACAGATAGCTCAATCCGGTCTTTTTATCGTTCTTGTCAAAGAAATATATGTAACCGATCGTATAGTTCATCCAGCCAAGGGCGTCCTCTTTTGTCTTATAGGTGAATTGATTGACCCCTAATGTCTTGAATTCTTTGGCGCCCTCAAGATCCGCAATGGAGAGCTTGGCATACTTCAAAGTATCGTCATTCCATTTTGTGACCTTGGGCGTCTTTGCGGTCTCGTCGAGTCCGATCGACCCCAAAACTAACTCGGCAGCTCGAAATTCGTCAGGGTACTTCTGAAGGATCTCTTTGCCTGCTGCGTAGACATCGTCCCAGTTCTTGTTATTAAGACCGGTGTCGAAACGCTTGAGAAGCGCCCGTTTCGCTTCTTCCTCTTCCATCTTGCGGATATTCTCCTCTTCTCTAGGAATACGAGGTTTTAGATAATCCGAAAGGTCCTTGGTCGGCTCACAAGTACCATACTTTTCAAGAAAGGCTTTGCCAGCCGCAACGTATGCCTTACGCCCGGCGATCGACCTATCTTTGAAGAGCTTCGTGATATTATCATTCGCGGCCACTTGGCCTTCGGCATCCGTACACGGATCTTGCGCAAGGGTCGCCACAGCTCCCAATGCCATAATCGCGGCCAACAAGAGGCCAACGTTCGTATATCTAAAAATCGTTTTCATTAATCCTTCCTCCGGGGGTGAACCCTACTACAAATTCTACCGTGCTGGCCGTTTCACCGAAAACTCGGCTCCCCGGTTTCGCGTCAAATCAGATGAGAGCCGCCAGTGAAACGTTGCAAATCGTTTCGCGTTTGGGTCATTGATTTAACAAAATCATCAATCAAAAGAGATCTTTTGAAAAACTAAATAATCTGTCAAGGTTTGCCGTCGTGTCAAGCCGAAAACCCTTATGAATTAAGAAAAAAGACATCGGAGTCGGAGCCTGGCCGACGTACACCCGATGCCTGATCTATATCGAAAAAAATCCAACTGCTCCGGTTTGAGCTACTCGGGTTTGATCGGTTTGCCGTTCTTGTCGTATGTGATCACGACTGGCGGAAACACTGGTTTTGAACTGCCGGTCTTTGTGACCAACTTCTTTTGAGCATCGGCATCCCGCGGCACACTCGGCACGAGAATGATCTCGCGGCCATCGGCATCGACGCCTGCAATATCGCCGCCATCGGCCGAGGCTGCATCGTCATCTTCGCCATCGCCGGCAGTCAGCGCCGCGGCAGTATTCACCTGGACTGCATTTCGTGGTTTCAATTTAAACTCGGTCTGAGCAAGATTGCGGTCGGTACGGACAATATTCGGGGCAAGCGTTTTATAGATCTGGGCGGCTATCGCAGCGGCAGCCCGGCCGCGTTCTTTTTGTCCGCGGGTGATTACTACGACCGCATACTTGGGCTGTTCGATCGGTGCGACCGATGCAAAAAGGCCGACCCACGTTCCCTTACTTATGCAAGAACCCGTTTTACCGGCGACGCCGAGGTTTTGATCCATCCCGCGTCGGGCTGTACCGTACTCAGCGGCTCCCATCATACCCGGAATTACGCGGCGAACACTTTCCTTCGGAACCTCGACCTTCGCTCGATAAAAAGTCTGAAATTTTGCCTTCTCGACATCATTTCGCGGTACTCGCGGCAATACGCGGTTGCCGCCGTTTGAAATTGCGGAAACCATGACAGCAAGCTGTAGGGTTGTGACCTCAAAATCATCGCCGTGCGAATAGATGCGTGCATTGCTGTTTGTATACGGCAGTTTACCGGCGTACTCGCCCGCGGTATTGAGCCCCGTAGGTTCGCCGAGGCCGAGTTGCTTAGCGTACTCGATCACCTTGGTGTTGCCCATGGCGACACCGGCACGCTGAAAATAGCCATTATTTGAGAATGCCAGAGCATCATCTAGCCCGAGCCGGTTGGTGCTGGTCGTAAGCGAACCGTCTGTTTTGTCGATGGCCTTTTCATTTACGCCTGCGACTCCGGTGACCAATTTGATCGTCGAACACGGCTTAATACCACTGCGAACCGCCCAATCCTGATTGACGATCGTCAGGACCTTTCCGGTCTGAGCTTCCATCACTACTACTGATCCGGCGTGTTCGCCAAGCGCATTAACGGCCGCGGCGCGTATATTTAGGTCCTCGCCCTCGGTCACATCCTTTGAAATATTGGCGACAGTCTCCGTTCGCAGGCCTCGTTGAAAGGCTATTGCCCGCGCTATCGCCTCGCGTCTGGCCTGTTCGCGGCGACGCTGCTCGGCAATGATCGCGGCTCGGCGCTCGGCCTCTTTACGGCGACGCTCGGCGGCCTCTTTCTTTGATTCGGCACGGGATTTTTTGACGTTCTTCGATCTTGAATCAGCGACTTTCGCCTTTGCCTTGTCCTTGTCCTTCGAACTCTTAGTCGCCGCTTGCTTCTTATTCTTTACGTCTTTTGCGTTCTTTGCGGTAGGTTTTGCTTTGTTCCGATCTTTCTTGGCATCCTTTGCACTCTTTTCCGTCTTCTTAGCAACGGTCTTCTTCGCAGCAGCGGCCTTTTTGGATTGCCCGGCGGCGACCCCGCTTAGAGCGAAAATGAGTGCGAAAAGCGTCAGCGACACGCCGACAAAAGGGATCTTCGGGAACATTAACTTCATGCTTTACCTCGGGTCGAAAAGATTGTGATCGAGATTGGTCGAGACAGCAGGTCGATCCAAAAAAAGCGGAAAACTTAGCCGTCTCAGGCGTTTGCGAAAAAACTATTGATGAATATAACATTCAAGCGACAGTGAGGCAAGCGGTTTTTTAACAGTTGCTTAACATCCTATGACATTCTTCAATACATTTCGCGGACGGCTCTTGCTGATACTCGCCTTATTACTGGTGGCAACGCTCGGCGTACAGTATTACCTCAACCTGCTTACGCAAAATGAGAATAACGAGATGCGCGAAGCCCAGGAGCAGGCGCTGGTCGCGGGTATAACCCTTGGATTTACGTCGATCCCGATGCAGGATAAGCGGGTCCAGGACCTGGTTGATGAAAAAGATCAGACTTACTTTGATGTCGCTACAAAAGAGCGGATCAAGGACATCATTATCATCGATCACGACTGGAACGTCATCGACAGCCTCAATCCGGATTACCTGCCTACCTCGGGTAGCAATGACGAGATAATTTACAAGAAGATAATAGATATCGACGGTTTGCCGCCACTAATGGAAAGTGCCCGCGTCGGCGATGATCTCAAGAACTTCCCTAACCCACTTACAGGTAACAAAAAAGGTCAGCCAGACGAAGCACACGCGATCCCCATCGAAACAAGCAAAGGGCGTTGGTATGTGATGGTGTTGCTCAAAAGCGACCGAAATGAGGCCGCCTGGCGGGCCGCGCAGCCTTTGGTTTATACACTCGGGGTAATCCTCGTTTCTTCGTTGATCACTTTGTTGTTGGTTTATCGATTTTCGCGGCCGATCGCCAATTTGTCCGACGCCGCGAGGCAGGTCGCAGAGGGCAATTTGACAGTGCGCGTGGCGGATACGTCCCGCGGCGATGAGATGGGTCGGCTCGCGCGGAATTTTAATGAGATGGCCGCCGAGCTTGAGAAGAAACATGATCTTGAGTTCCAGCTCCAACAGGCCGAAAAGAGTGCTGTGGTAGGACGGCTCGGCTCGGCGATCGCACACGAGATCCGCAATCCGCTCAATTACATCAACCTCACTCTCGATCATCTGCGTGCCAAGTTCGCACCTGAGGATGAAGAGAAAAAGGCAACATTCGAGAAACTGACTTCGCAGCTCAAAGCTGAGGTCGCCCGGATCAATCAGCAGATCTCTGACTTTCTCAATTACTCGCGTCCCGCAAAAGCCGACCTCAAGCCGACCGACGCGCGCAAGGCAATTGAGGAGTCACTGCGAATGATCGAACCTGAGGCCGCCGAGAAGCACGTCACTATCAGCGTCGTCGAACACGAAAATGTGCCGCGGATAATGGGCGACGCCGAATTTTTGCGTTCGGTCTTTAACAATCTCTTTATCAATGCCCTGCAGGCAATGGAGAAAACGGGCGGCCATCTGAATATCAAGATCACGCCCGACGAAAACGGCGAATGTGTAAACTTTGAGATCACCGACACGGGCAACGGCATACCGGAGGAAAACCTCTCAAAAATATTCGAACCATATTTCTCAACCAAAGAAACCGGCACCGGCCTGGGCCTAGCGATCGCGCATAAGATCGTGGATATTCATCACGGGAAGATCGAGGTGGAATCGGTCGAGGGCGAAGGGACGAAGTTTACGGTAAACTTACCCAAAGCGGATTAGCCACAGAGAACACAGAGTTCACTGAGAAAAGATCTCTCATCTTTCTCTGTGATCTCTGTGGCAAAACAAACTATGGCAAGAAAGAGCATCCTCGTCGTCGATGACGAGAAAAATCAACGGGAAATACTAGAGACGATCCTCTCGGGAGAGGGTTATGACGTGACGACCGCGTCGTCGGGCGAGGCTGCGATGAAGTTTGTCGCGGACCGGCACTTTGACCTTGTGCTGACCGATCTAAAGATGACCGGCATGAGCGGGCTCGAACTGCTCAAGTCGCTCACCGATTTCGACAAATCGATCATCGTCATTTTACTCACAGCTCACGGCACGATCGACTCGGCGGTTGATGCATTGCGGCTAGGCGCATTTGAGTATCTCCAAAAGCCTTACGACAGTGAAAAGCTGCTCGAAACAGTCTCGCGAGCGCTGAAGAAACTGACAACACTCGACGCCGAGATCGTCTCTGTCTCACCCGAAATGGACAAGGTCAAAAAGCTGATCGTCAAGATCGCCAAATCAAATTCGACCGTCTTGATCCGAGGCGAAAGCGGTACGGGAAAGGAGCTGATCGCACGTTCGATCCATAAGAACAGCCTGCGCTCGAACGAGGTCTTTCAGGCTGTTAACTGTGCTGCTATCAATGAGAATCTGCTCGAATCCGAGCTTTTCGGCCATGAAAAAGGCTCGTTCACCGGTGCCGTCTCCGATAAGAAAGGCCTGTTTGAGATCGCGGATGGTGGGACGCTGTTCCTCGATGAGATCGGCGAACTCGACATCTCGCTCCAGGCAAAAATATTGAGGGCTTTGCAGGAAAAACAGATCCGCCGCGTCGGCGGCACGCGTGAACTGAACGTCGACGTCCGCGTAGTCACCGCGACTAACCGCGACCTGCTCCACATGGTCGAAGAAGGCCGTTTTCGACAGGATCTTTATTACCGGCTAAATGTACTATCGATCGAGCTGCCCGCTCTCCGCGAACGCCGTACGGACATCGATGTACTGATCGAATACTTCGTCAAAAAACATACCCGAGGGACAAATCGCAAGATCACGTTCGCCGCCGACGCCCGCCGTCTGCTCGAAGATTACTCATATCCCGGCAACGTCCGCCAACTCGAATCGGCCCTCGAACGCGCCATCCTACTCTGCGAGGACGACAAATTAACCCTCGATGACCTGCCGCCCGAAATGACCCAATCCGCCGGAAGATCGGCCGCCTCATCCGGTGACCTTTTCACCCTACCGCCCGACGGCGTCAATTTCGAAGATGTCGAACGCAGCCTCATAATGCAGGCAATGTCCCGCACTGATAACAACATCACGAAATCGGCAAAACTGCTCGGTTTAACGTTTAGAACGCTCCAGTATCGGCTCGAAAAATTTGGTTATAAAAAGGACGAAGGAGATAGTGACGAGGGACAAGGGACAAGTGGCGAGGGCTCGTAGATGGCAGACGAAGGAAGTTACAAAAGCCTCATAGTTTGGCAAAAGAGCATTACTTTGGTGAAGCTTGTATACAAGCTGACTCAAAGTTTTCCTAATGAGGAAAAATTCGGGCTGACATCGCAGATCAGAAGAGCTGCTGTTTCGATCCCGTCGAATATTGCCGAAGGACAAGCTCGGAGAACGACCGGCGATTATATTCGTTTTGTTTCAATGGCAGAAGGCTCCTTAGCGGAACTTGAGACCCAACTTATTATTGCAATCGACTTAGGTTTCTGCCTTAATAGTGAAAATGAGGAGTGCTTCGGTCTGATGACTGAAATTAGAAAGATGCTCAACGCTCTCCGCAGAAGCTTACTGGCAAGGTCAAATGACAGATAGTGGGCGTATTACCGAAATTTCCCCTCGTCCCTTGTCCCTCGTCACTCGCCACTGAATCCGGAGGATTCTATGGAATGGTTTTCGACTTTAAGTCTCGCACTCGGCTCGGCATGGACATCCGGGATCAATCTCTACGCGACGGTAACGGTGCTTGGCCTGCTTCAAAAGTTCGGAGCGACGAAGCTGCCGGGCGGGCTGGATGCGCTTGATAATTGGTGGATCATCGGCGTGGCGGGCGGGCTGTATATTGTTGAGTTCTTTGCGGACAAGATCCCGTATGTCGATAGCGTTTGGGATGTCGTTCACACCTTCATTCGCGTACCGGCCGGAGCGATCGTCGCATATGCAGCGACGAATCAACTTGACTCGAGCATAACGATCCCGGCGGCGCTCGTAGGCGGAACGCTCGCCTTTGCATCCCACGGAACAAAGGCCGCGGCCCGCATCGGAGCCAATTTTTCCCCCGAGCCGGTGTCTAATTGGGCATTGTCATTCATTGAGGACGGCATTGCACTTATCGGCACGGTTCTGGCTGTTTTCGCACCGATGATAATCGCCGTTATCCTGGTCATCTTTGCTCTGATCTTCCTTTGGTGTTTCCCGAAAGTTTTCCGTGCAATTCGTCGCCTTTTCATGGCGGTTGGGGCATTTTTCAGGGGTGAAAGTTTTCAAGAGGTCGCCCGCAAGGCTGGGTGACCTGGAACGTTCTTGTTTTTTCGGCATCTAATACTCCGGAGGAACAAAATGAACAAGATCATTCTCACGAGCATCGTTAGCGCTGTGGCCGTCTGTGCCGCATGTGGCGGGAATTCGAGATCGGCCGAAACCGCTAAAACAACAAATTCGTCAAACTCAAACGTTTCATTCGGTCTCTACGACATTTCGTCCAGCGGCCCACGCACACTCGCGGCACCTCAGGGCGATCAGCTCGCCCTAAATAAGGCTGTAACTACCGGTGGTGGCGGTGGTGGTGGTGGTGGTCGCGACGAGCAAACAACTATCACGCGAGACAATATCTCGCTCAACCAGGTCTCTTCTTCTCAGGCCAATCCTGTACAAATGGATCGAAAGATCGTTCGTAACGGGGAACTTCACGTCGAGTGCGACCGACCTGAAGAAGCCCAGCAACGAATTGCCACTATTGCGCAAAGCAATGGCGGCTTTGTTGTGGAATCCCAGCAAAGTACAAGTGACGTCAAGATCAATACCCGCGATATCGTGCAAATGACGGTCCGTGTGCCCGCGGACAAATTCACCGAAACAATAGAACAGATAAAGGCTGCATCGGGTCGCATCATTCAAGAGACAACCAAAGGCGAAGATGTTACCGAAGAGTTTATTGACATTGAGGCGCGCCTGAAAGCAAAGAAAGCACTTGAACAGCAGTTCATGGAGATCATGAAACGAGCAAACAACGTGGACGATGCACTGAACGTCCATAGTCAGCTTGCCGATGTCCGTGGGGAGATCGAAAGGATTGAAGGACGGAGACGCTTCCTTGAGAACCAGGCCAGCCTCTCATCGATAAAGATCCGGCTCCAAACGCCCGCTGTTTTCTCGACAAACTCGTCCGGGTTTTCTTATCGTTTATCTGAATCGTTCGGCAACGGGTTCGACATTGCGTTAAACTTCATTCTTGGCCTCGTCACCTTTGTGATAGGTGCTTTGCCACTAATAGTATTTGTCGGTCTCCCGGGATATTTGATTGTGCGCGCTGTAATGCGAAAGCGCAGCCGTCCGATGTCAGTGACCGAAATAGCTAAAGAAGAACTAAGCACAGATTAGCAATGGTCATTTTCTTTCAGATACTGGCGGTGATACTCGCAGGTGTTGCCGCCTATTTCTTTTGGCTTGGCAATACGGACTGGCTCTTTCTTTCGGCAGTCGGCGGGGCGGTTTGTTTCTTTTTGAGTATCCGGTTTCAGGTGAAAGAGCGTCTTAAACAGCGTGAAGCTGAGATGGCGGACCTAAACCAGCCGGATTAGCAGCTTCGCCACGTTTTTTGAACGATTCTGCTGGTTACCTGCCAGTCAAAAATATCTTGACATCTGTGCAATTGTGTGCTATCCTTGAAACGTTTCGATCAAATCGAGGCACCTGTGGCACACGTGTGTGGTGTTTTTTTAAAAAATCGTGAAACAAGACCAAAATATCGCCGTAACCCTATTGTTGTGAATCTTTTACAGTGTTTCAGCGGGGATGAAACAAGGGTGAAACAAGATGAAACACGCGCGATCAGAAAAACGTGTAAACCACAGACAATCAGCTAGTTACGGGCATTTTTAGATTTTGTCTGTTTCACGGCACTGACGGGCTTTCAAGGTTACAGCCTCTGGTTTCAGATAAGCTCCAAGGTTCATTTTTCAAAACTGACCGCAAACGATATTTTGCGCTATTTGCCGTTACGGATAAGATATTCGGTGATGAATAACATCGAGCAATTGCTTGAAAACAATAAGGGCTGGTCGCAAAGGGCGATCGAGGCAAATCCCCGGTTTTTTGCCGATCTCGCAGACCAGCAGAATCCCGACTACCTGTGGATCGGCTGTTCCGACAGCCGCGTGTCTGCAAATGTGATCGTCGATCTCGCTCCGGGCGAGATATTTGTTCACCGCAATGTCGCGAATCTCGTCAATCACACGGATATGAATTGTCTGTCGGTGATACAGTTCGCCGTCGAGGTGTTGCAGGTCGATCACATTATCGTCTGTGGCCACTACGGTTGCGGGGGCGTCGCGGCGGCCATGGACACCGACCGGCACGGATTGATCGACAATTGGCTGCGGCACATTCAGGACACGGCAAACCTTCACTCAAATCTGCTCGGCGCGATCGATGACCCGCAGGAAAAGCTCGACCGGCTCTGCCAGTTAAATGTGGCCGAGCAGGTGTTGAATGTCGCCGAGACGACCATCGTCCTGGACGCCTGGAATCGCGGCCAGTCGCTTGCGATCCACGGCTGGATCTACGGACTGAAAGACGGCCTTATTCGCGATCTTGAGATCTCGATCAGCGACGAAAGCCGGCTCAAGGATCTGCGCAACAACTTTCTTTTTTACGACAAACGCCGCGAATCTGAGGCCGCATCTAAATAGCTCGTAATATGCATCTCTCAAACAAGATAATCCGCTTATTTGCATCGTCGATAATTTGTGCAGCGGCCGTTTCCGCTGGCTCGGCTCAGATGTCGCGAAAGCCATCGCCAACGCGTGAACCGGCCGGGGCGATGGACAAGCGGCCGGATTCGAAGAAGAATTCGCTTGGAAAGATCGCCAGTCAAGCCGATTTTGACTCGATCCGACGCGTCTATCATGCGGATACGCCGTACGCGATGCCTCATGCGATGTTTGTCATTGACCGGCGAGCCGGCAACAAGATCTATTTTGTAAATTCACAGAAATATCGTTTTCACAAGGACTTTTTGCTTGCGACGTATCTCGTACCTCGTGGAGCCGACGTCTTCAAGCCGATCTACGTCGATCAAGATCGCCGTTTTATGGTCGGCACGATCGCATGGCAGAAAACTGTCGAGAAATTCACCTGGGAGCTATGGGAAGGCGATCTCGCGACCGGAGCGATGATCAAGACTGCCAACGACACGATAAACAAAGCCTTCTTTCAGCCGGTCGCATACAAACCAAACTCGATCCGCCAGGAAGATGCATCTTCGGGCCTCGGCATCGACCGCATTTTGCAGGACGAACTCAACAGGAATCAGGCATATCTCGCGCTTAACACAGGAAAGGCCGTTGGACGGCTGCATATTATTGACAAACTTGACGATACCGTCGAGATCGGAGACAACGAGATACTCGTACTCAAAGAGCTACCGTTGACGCTGCCGCCCGTTCGCGGAATTATTCTCGCAAAGCCATCTTCGCCGCTCTCGCACATCAATATCTTAGCTAAGGGTTGGAACATCCCAAACGTCTATATTAAGGACGCCGACCGGTTATTTCGCGAATACGACACGTTTGTATTTAAACTCGAGGCGAATCTAACGGATTACAAGCTCGACCGGGCGTCGCAGGACGACGTTAATACATCGTTTATCTCGCCTGATCAGCAGGTCCCTCCCATCGATCTTAAGACGACGAAACTCGCCGGACTGCGTGAAATGCGAAAGAAAGACAGCATTGCGTTTGGCTCTAAGGCGGCTAACCTTGGCGAGATGCTCAACGCAAAGATCCCCGCAATGACGGTGCCGGACGGATTTTCTGTACCTTTCCATTGGTACGAAAAGTTCATGGAGAGCAACGATCTGAATAAGGTGATCGATGATCTGATGGATAATCTCGATTTTGTCCATAACCCACGTTTCCGGCGGCAAAAGCTCGAGGAATTTCGCAATTCGATTCAAAAGGGTAAATTCGACACTGAACTTAGGGCAGCGATCATCGCGAAATGGAAAGGCCAGCTTGGCGGAAAACCCGTATTTGTGCGCAGTTCGTCGAACAGTGAGGATCTGCCGAATTTCAGTGGTGCCGGGCTATATTCAAGCGTGGCCAATGTGATCGAAGACGACAAGCTAATTGAGGCCGTCAAGAAAGTTTGGGGGTCGCTCTGGAAATTTGAGGCATACGAGGCACGCGTCCGCAATTATGTCAGTCAAACGGATGTCTATATGTCGGCCCTTATCCAACTTGGCGTCGATATGGAAAAGGGCGGTGTGATGATCACTAAAGATCCTTTTGACGACAAGAATAAGAATGCCGTGTATATCAGCGCCGTCTGTGGACACAACTCAAAGGTCGTTGATAACAGCGGAATTCCCGAACAGATATTGTTCAATCCAAAGTCAAATTCTGTCATTGTGATGACCCTATCCCAGCAGGAAAATGCCCTCGCCTTTGACGAGAAGGGCGATCTCAAAGAAACCGTCGATAAATGTGCCGGTGCGAAAAAACGTGTGCTAACCGATCTGCAAGCACGCAGCCTCGCTAAGACAGCGATCGACATTCGCCGTGCATTCGGCGGCAAAAAGGAGCAGGATATTGAGTGGGGCATCATGAACGGAAAGGTTTATGTCGTTCAGGCCCGGCCATTTATCGACAAAAAATAACATGAAAAAACTATTATTGATCACTGGCATCGCTGTGCTTGCAAATGCCTGCAACAACTCACAACCGCCTCAGGCGAATTCGGCGGGAGCCACCCGGTCGACCAACGAGAAGACCCAGACTGCGATCGCTCATTCGTCCGAAAAGCAGACGCCTCCCGCAGCCCCGGCCGCGAATGGGGAAAAATCGAAATGGACACAGAGCGGCGATCCGATCGATACGACCAAGTTCGATGCAGCTGTAACGACGGCTAAGAAAACGCTTGACTCGAAACCAACGAATGCAGCCGCACAGAAGGCACTCGCCGACGCCTATTATGACCGGGCCGTCGCTTTGACCGATGCCCGTCAGTACGCGTCGGCTCTTGGTGATTACCGGCGGACGCTAAAGCTCGACCCGTCAAATACTGGCGCCAAGGAGTGGATCGATAAAATTATCATGATCTATGACGGCCTCAGGAAATCGTATCCGTCCGAGGGCGAAGAACCCCCGCCGCTTCCGTTTACGAAAGGAAAATAGGCCATGACGCGTCTTGGATTATTGATCGCCACGGTTGCCTTGATAATGATCGCAGCCTCATCAACGATGGCGCAGAAGCGGATCGAATTTACACGTGGTGCGACGAGCGCTGTCGTCACTGGGACGCTCAACGGTTATAACGACAAGCGAGTGTTCGTGGTCAATGTTCGTCGAGGACAAACCTTAACGACTGAATCCGCCGGCAAAAACTACATCACAGTTGTGATCAAGCCGCCACGCGGAGCCCGCTACACGGCTGATCTGGCGGCCAACTGCCACGACGAACACCGGGTCCGTCCGACCGCCGCCGGTGACTACATCATAACGGTCACCGAGTGTAGAAAGGCCGACCGCTGGCGCGGGCGATTTCGCCTGCGCGTCGCCGTCCGCTAGACAAAAACGGATAAAGGTAATTAAACTATGTGTTTTGCTCCCCACGAGGAGCGATCCACTATAAGCTCTATGGCACTTTCAGCAAACGATATTAGGAAGGGAATGGTTATTGTTCACGAGGGAGCTCCGGTCCGCGTGATGGAGTTTCATCATCATACGCCGGGTAATCTGCGTGCGATGGTTCAGGCGAGATTGAGAAATTTGCTTACGGGCAATTCGTTCGAATTCAGATTCCGGTCAAACGATACGCTCGAACGTGTCGTCCTCGAACAGCATAAGATGGATTACCTATACTCGGACGGCTCGCATCACCATTTCATGAACAATGAGAATTACGAGCAGGTTTCGCTCACGGAGGACGAACTCGGTGACGCCGCACAATGGTTGATGCCGAATCTGACGATCGAAGTCGAATTTTACAATGGCACACCGATCGGCGTGGCCCTTCCGGCAACAATGGACTTGACCGTTACGCGTACCGATCCGCCTCTCAAAGGTGCAACCGCTTCCAATTCAAACAAGCCCGCGACACTTGAGAACGGCGTAACGGTTTCGGTGCCGCCATTTATTCTCGAAGGCGAAAAGATCCGCGTAAATCCGACGGAAGCCCGCTACATGGAACGCGTAAAATAGTCGCAGAGTACCGAAGTAACAGAGTTGCAGAGTATTACCAACTAACTCTGATACTCTTGGTACTTTTAGAACTCTGTAACTATCAAAATGTATTTCCTTTACAGCCTTGTTCTGACAATAGGATTCCTGGTGTTATTGCCGAGGTTCTTGTTTGACGCGCTGTTCAAGGGGAAATACGCAGCGGGATTTAAGCAGCGACTCGGCTTCCTGCCGGATTTCGATCCGCGGGGCAAAAAAGTCGTCTGGCTACATTGCGTCTCGGTCGGCGAGGCAAATGCGGCACGGCCTCTTGCCGAGCGGATAAAAAACGACTTTCCCGGCGCATCTCTGGTCGTCTCGACCACGACCCGAACCGGGCAGGAACTTGCTCGTACCGCATTTGCCGACACCGCCGATCTTGTCTTTTACTTTCCATTCGATTGGCGTTCCACCGTTCGGCGTACTCTTCGCAAGCTAAACCCGTCAGTCGTTCTGCTCATGGAGACCGAGATCTGGTTCAACTTTATCCGCGAAGCGTATAAAGGCGGAGCACGAGTTTGCATCGTCAATGGCCGTCTGTCCGAGCGTTCACTCAATCGGTACGGCAAGATCAAGCGTTTTATGAAACGGGTTCTCGGCTATCTTGACCTCGCCCTGATGCAGGACAAGTCAGACGCGACGCGGATAATGTCGCTCGGAGCACGGGCAAGCAAGGTCAAAGTTACGGGCAATCTGAAATTCGACCACGATCTTGATGCAGCGGAAACCACTCTTACCTTAGAGTTTCGCGACCGGTTTGGTTTTACATCTGAGGCTCCGCTCATTATCGCGGCGAGTACTCATTCACCCGAAGAGCAATGGTTGATAGAGGCCTTTAAGGAAACCTGGAAATCGTCCGGTCAAAATCTGCCGCGGCTGATGCTCGCTCCCCGACATCCGGAGCGGTTTGCAGAGGTTGTGGATCTTGTAAAAGCGTCCGGGTTCACCTGGGCACGCCGGACTGAGCAGCCCTCAGGCCGCGACAAAACGGCCGAGATTATCATCCTGGACAGTATCGGAGAATTGCGAGCCGCCTATCCGCTTGCGGAGATCGTCTTTGTTGGCGGAAGTCTGATACCGCACGGCGGGCAAAGCATTTTTGAACCTGCGGCGGCTGGCAAGGCGATCGTTACCGGGGCAAATACGGCAAACTTTGATGCCGCGGTCAACGAGTTCCTCGACAAGGACGCCCTGAGACAACTGGAACCGGTTACGGAAAAAACAGCGGTGTATAAACTCACTATCGAATTTCTTGATCTGCTCCGCGATCCTCATCGACGCCGAACGTTGGGCGATAACGCCCGCGAGGTAATGGATACCAACCGCGGTGCCGTCGCTCACACGATCGAGTATCTGACACCTTTACTTAAGTTTCGTGGCAAGCAATGATCTTTCTCTTTTATTTTTTTGCCGCACTGCTAGTCTGGCTGAGTTTCAAGTCATTTCGCGGCGGATTTACCTATCTAAACTACTTTCGTGACGAACTAGCCAAACCGCGTTCCGAATTCACGCCGTTTGTCTCAGTGATCGCTCCGTGCAAAGGCCTGGATGACGGCCTGGAACAAAATCTTTCAGCGTTATTCGAACAGGATTATCCTGAGTACGAGGTCATTTTTGTAATTGATAACGCAGCCGATCCGGCGGTTGGGACCATTGATGTACTTTTAAACCGCAGAGACGCGGAGACGCGGAGAAATGAATATGCAGTTGGCGACCCGCTTGATTTCCGATCCTCCGTGTCTCTGCGTCTCTGCGGTAATAATTTTGTCTCGCCAAAGATGGTCGTTGCCCCGAAGGCCGACGGCTGCGCGCAAAAGATCGCAAACCTTCGCGAAGCGGTTCTGCACGCCGATAAACGATCACTTGCATTTGTATTTGTCGATTCCGACGCACGGCCATCTGCGAACTGGCTGCGATCATTGATCGCTCCGCTCGCCGATGACAACGTCGGTGCAGCAACAGGTTATCGATGGTTCATCTCAAAAATACCCACTTTCGCCTCAGAAGTGCGTTCCGTATGGAACGCCTCGATCGCATCGGCACTTGGCCCAAATACTAGATCCAACTTCTGCTGGGGCGGCTCGACGGCGATCCGCCGTGACGTTTTTGAGCGTATCAGGATGCGCGAGAAATGGATGGGAACTCTCTCAGACGATTTCACGGTCACGCGTGCAATGAACGAAGCGAATCTGCCAATTGTCTTTGTTCCACAGGCACTAACGGCATCGGTCGAGAGCTGTACGATCAGGGAAATGCTTGAATTTACAACTCGACAGATGAAGATCACGCGAGTATATGCGACCAAGCTCTGGATCATGTCGCTGATCGGCTCCGCACTTTTCAACGCAGTGCTGATTGCAGCATTTCTGATCGTAGTGCTCAGTAAAACGAATGACCTCGCTGTTGGGGTCAGTTTGTTGACGATCCTGCTCGTTGCGATCTTCAGCGTCGGCAAAGCGTGGCTGCGGCTCAGCGCTGTGCGACTTGTGCTGACCCAGCATGAAACGCTGATAAAGCGGCAATCGTGGACCCAACTCACGCTTTGGCTGCTGTCGCCCGCACTTTACCTGTACAATTCGCTCGCTGCCTTAGCTTCGCGGCGAATAACCTGGCGTGGAATTACATACGAATTGAAATCGCGTGACGAAACTGTCATCATTTCTCATTGAACATGGCCGAGACCGACAACGAAAAAGAGAAGCCGCGCCGCGAAATGCCGTGGCCCGGCGGAGCTCGGTCGATTGCTCAGCCGGGGGTTCCGACGGATTCTGAAGCCAATTCGTTGGCATATTTCGCCGATTCCGATCTCGCCGAGACGGACCCGAATTGGACTGGCCTGTGGCCGCAAGAAAGCGACGAACAACGGGCTGAGTGGGCTCCGGAAGAAACACTCTCGACCCCGATCCAGGCGCCGAGCAGGGCTGATATCGCTCCATTGTGGCCGCCCGCATCTGACGATCCGCAAATTCCGCCGCGAGCATGGCCGCCGGATCAATTTGGTGCCAAGGCGAAATTCGTTCCTGAGATCTACATCGCAGAGCCTGAGGAAGATATTCGCCGCAGCGGTTTGGCATGGTCGGCTGGGATCGTCTTCTTTAGCTCTGTTGCATTTATGCTCTTTCTCGGCTGGGGAGCTGACCTGTTGTTTGGCAGCAAACCTTTCGGCCTTGTAGCTGGTATCGTGCTTGGGTCAGCGATCGGATTTATCCAATTTTTCAAGCTGAGCTCGCAGATGTATGGCAGCGCGAGCAGGTCGTCTGACATAAGGCCATTCTTGTCTCGTGACGATGACGATGATAGCGACACTCGATTTTGAATTTTCGCCAGCTTCCTTGTAAAATATAGGTTTCGCGATGGCCGAGGACAATGATCCTGTGACAACCGAAGTTGCGGCGATCTCGCATCGCGGTGTTTTGACAATAATGGCTGCGCTCGTCGCGTTGGGTGCGATCCTGGGATTTGTGTTCGGCGGTTCGCGGTTTGGATTTGGCGTGATATTTGGCGGCGTTTTGTCGTTTGCCAATTATTTCTGGCTGGAACGCTCAACGCGGGCGATGTTCCAACCGACAGCGCTCGTGACATCCGGCTTGCTCGCCGCCAAGTATGTCTTGCGGTACGTCGTCATTGGCGGCATTTTGCTGCTGGTTTATCTGACCGGTGCATTTCCGATGACGGCCGTCATCATGGGACTCGGAGCATTTGCGTTTGCCGTGGTCATTCAGGGTTTGAAAAATATTATTTCTAATACTATTTAGAAGGTTTTTAAGATGTTCTTATTTGCAGAGAGCGGCGGCCATCACCAGCCTCTTATCGTAGAGTTTATAAATCACTATCTCGGTGAGCCGGTGTATCAACTTCAAATGGCTTATACCCGGCCGCTGTGGCAGGCCTTTTTCGCCAAGTTTGGCACAACTCCCGAGAAGGTGTTCGGTGCCGAGTATAGTCCCGAAAATGCGATCCCGTGGTACACGATCATGTTCGTCATCGCGTGCATAATTACGGTCATTCTGGTTAGCCTGCTCAAGGGAAAATTGTCTGAGGACGACCCCAATCCGGGACAACTCACGCTTGAGGCCGGCTATCTTGCTGTTAAGGGAATGATCTCGAGCATCATCGGCGATCACGGCTCGCGCCACTTCCCTGTCGTTGCGACATTCGGTGTACTGATCCTGGTTTCCAATCTGATGGGCCAGTTCCCATTGTTCATGTCGCCAACCGCGTCGGTAAATGTGACGTTTGCACTCGGGATATCGTCTTTTGTCTATTACAACTACGTCGGCATAAGCGAAAATGGGCTTTTAGGCCATATCGGGCATTTCGCCGGACCAAAACTGCCATTCTTGATGGCAATGATAATCACGCCCCTGATCTTCGTAATCGAGGTCATCAGCAGCTCAATAAGGCCTTTTACCCTCGGTGTTCGCCTCTTCGCAAATATGTTCTCGGATGAAAAAGTGTTCGTCGAGATCACCAATATCGCACCGCCGTTTACGCATTTTGTCGTGCCGCTGGTGCTGACGCTTCTTGGTGTTTTTGTGGCGTTCGTCCAAGCGTTCGTGTTCACGCTACTCTCGATGATCTACATCGGTGAGGTCAGCCATCACGGCCACGATGAGCACGAGCACACCGAAGATGAGACTCACGGCGAAGCCGCTGTGGCTCATGCATAACAAGTTCAGATTGCAAGCCTTGCTTGTATTCTTGAAGGTAAGAGGACAAGCTAAAGCTTGCACTCTAAACAACGAAGACCGAACGTTTGAAGACGTGCTCTATATAGCGATATGCCCGCACGCAGGCGGCGTGGACTCCACGGAGTAGAAAATCCACGCAATACCGGAAGTGAGGCGAAATAATACCACGTGAGCAAGTTTACGTTTTGCGGTCTTCTTATTTAACAAAATAGGAGATAACTAAAATGAACAAAATGAAATATGTTATTTACGCGACGCTCGCGATCGCGCTGTTTGCGATCTCGGCAATGGCTCAGGGGGCGGCTGACAACGAATCGACGGTCAATGCTTACAAAGCACTCGGCGGCGGTATCGGATTCGGCCTCGCAGCCGGTTTGGCCGGCATCGGCCAGGGCCTAGTGGGTTCGCGTGCTGCCGAAGGTGCTGCCCGCAATCCAGGTGCAGCCGGTACAGTTCAGACGATGATGATCATCGCGTTGGCACTTATCGAATCACTCGTGCTCTTCGCTCTGCTTATCGTTTTCGTCAAGCTTTAATTCGAGAACGTCAGACATGAGATCGCGGATGAGGCCTTCGGCTTCGTCCGCGTTTTCTTTGCGTTCTTTGCGGGCTTTGCGTGAATTTCTTAACGCAAAGTCGCAAAGGCCGCAAAGTAACGCAAAAGAATTCTTGTTTCTTTGCGAATGGCGATTTATTCTTTAATTGCAACCTGAACGCTTTTTGAGCGTTCTAATATTAGATGATCGACGATCTTTTAGGAAAGTTAGTAGCGGATAAATACCGCATTCAGAGCGTTATCGGCGAGAGCGATGAGGGCGAGTTGTTTGCTGGCAGTAACGAGATCATGGACAAGCCTGTGACCGTCAAGACATTGCCGAGAGCCTTGTCGATGGACGCCCGCTGGACGAAGCGATTTATCGACGAATCGCGTGCCGCCTCACTCGTTAGTCACCCAAATATCCTGAACCTGACCGACTTTGGCAGCGATACCCGAGGCGTCGCCTATGCGGTGTATGAGCCGATCGACGGAACGCAGTTGTCCGAGTTGCTAACGACTGCACTTGATGAAAAACGAGCGATCGAGATCGCAAGACAGGTCGCCGCAGCGGTCACTGCCGCACACGGAAAGAAACTGGTTCACGGACGACTTAGCCCGCAAAGTATTTTTGTTACAACGGATGATGCCGGCATCGACCACGTAAAGGTCTATGGTTTTGGCGGCGATCCGCTTAGCATCGGCAATGACGCTGACCCGCGATATCTCGCTCCGGAACAGTGCAACGCGTTCCCGGTCGCCGATGACCGCACGGATGTCTATTCACTAAGCATCGTCCTTTACGAAATGCTTAGCGGCGTTCTTCCTTTCGAAGGCACAACGGCCGACGAGGTGCAGGCAAAGCTCTTGAGCGAACCGCCGCCGCCGCTCTCGGCCTTTAGAAAAGACCTTAATCCCGAGATCGAGCCGATAATCTTGACCGCAATGGCGGCCCTTCCCGAACGCCGTTATCAAACAATGGCCGCGTTTGCCGAAGATCTCGGCCTGCTCTCAAGCCGCATCGCACCGGCCAAAGCCGCAGCCGCTACGGAAGGTTCGAAACACAACATCTGGAAAACAGCGACCATCGCGTTCGCCGGGATAGCCCTTCTTGCAGTCGCTCTTATCTACGCGACCTCCGTTCGAAAGACAGATCCCACAGATCAGTTGCAAGCGGATGCCGGAAGCCTTCCGGTCCAGCCGATCGGCCCCGCGACGGGTGCACAAGAAGAAAGCCTTGCCCGGCTTCCGGCCTTGAGCGACGCTGAGATCATGGCCACAACAGCCGGCCCGCTCGCCGACACGCTGCCCGGCGGCGACGGCTACAATGCCTGGGCCAATGGCGGTGCGCCGCCGATAGGTGCCCCGCCGCTTGGTGCTATTCCGCCGGCCGGAGCACCACTTAATCAGGGAGTGCCACCCGTCGAGGTCATCCAACCCGGAGGCCAAACCTACACCGTACCGAGCAGCGGCAGCGGCAGCCAATTCATGCCGCAGGACGGTGGGGTGATACTTGTGCCGGTTCCTAAAACACCTGAGCCGACGCCGACTCCAAAAGCTCCGTCTGCCAACACAGCGGCGCCCGCGACAACCACTACCGGCCCCAAAACACTCGCTACGCCGATACCCAAAAACAAGCCGGCAGCGAGCGATCCGGCAAAAGGCAAGACCACACCGGCCAAAAAGCCGGGCGACGACCTCGATCTGAAACAATAGATCTACCTTGGAACCTCGACCGTTTTGATGATGTCAGAGATGACAGCGTCGGCGGTCGCTCCGTCTAGTTCGGCTTCGGCGCGGAGTGCGAGTCGATGACGTAGGACGGGCAGGGCAACGTCGCGTACGTCGTCGGGCGTTGGGAATTCGCGGCCGCGAATCGCGGCAAGGGCCTTTGAACACAACAATAACGCAACCGATGCACGCGGGCTCGCTCCGTAGAGCATCGTCGGATGGCTGCGAGTACGGCGGACAATATCAACAATGTACTTCTGAACGCCGGGCTCCATTCGGATCTCGCGTACTTCATACCGGCATTTTTGGATCGCGTCTGCATCCGGCAAAGGTGCGATATGTACCTGTTCCAGCCGACGCGAATTAAATCCGGCATCCCAACGAGCGACGATCTCCGATTCTTCGTTCTCGGCCGGATAATCAATAATGATCTTCATCAAAAATCGGTCAAGCTGCGCCTCAGGCAGCGGATACGTGCCTTCGTATTCGATCGGATTTTCGGTCGCAAGAACGGTAAACATCGGCGACAGCGGCAGACGTTCGCCGTCGATCGTCGTCTGGCGTTCTTCCATCGCTTCGAGCAAGGCGGCCTGTGTCTTTGGCGGCGTGCGGTTGATCTCGTCGGCCAGCAAAATGTCTGTAAAGATCGGGCCTTGACGCAGGCTGAACTGCGACGTCTGCATATTGAACACGTTCGTTCCCGTGATGTCCGACGGCATCAGGTCAGGCGTGAATTGTATTCGTGAAAACTGCGCACCGATGATATTCGCAAGCGATTTAACGATAAGCGTTTTTGCCGTCCCCGGCACACCTTCGATCAACGCATGGCCCTCGGCCAGCACGGTGACAAGGATCTGTTCGATAACATCATCCTGCCCGACAATCGTCTTGCGAAGTTCATTGAGAATGTGTGCAACTGTTGTAGTTGTGTGATTTAGCATGAATAAAGTTGTATCTGCTCAACCCCGATCTAACCGCAGTCAGGAAAATCTGCCTGAGATATCGGCGTTTACCTGCGTCATCTGCGGTTAATATCTTTTGATTTCACAAGAAATCGTAAAGTGTCTTTGCCGCCAATAACAAAACCGTCGTCAAAAATATCCGTCGCAGCCACACGTCATTTAGCTTTGTCGCGTAATGTGCCCCGACATACGCCCCGGCAAACATCGTTGCTCCAATTATCAGCCCAAGCTTGTAATCCACTAAACCTTGCCACATAAAAACAGCGGTTGCAATCGACGACGAAAAGACGTTTATCAACTTGGTCGAGGCGATCGCCTCGGTGTATTGCATCCCGTAAATACCGACGCAGACCGCCGTCAATATCGTCGTATATCCACCGCTGAACAGGCCGCCATAGATACCGAGTATGAACACCAGAATATAAGTTATCAGCACGGCATGTGCGACCGGTTTATGCTCGATGCCGACGCCCGCATTGCGTCGCAGCAACGTAAATATCGCGACGCAGATCATCGCGATCGAGACGATCAGCTTGATTCCCGGTCCGCTGATCATGCCGACGAGCAATGCTCCAATGGCAGAACTGATGAGCGTTAGACAGATAAACGGAGTGATCTTTCGGTAATCGATCTTTCGCTGCCGGACAAACGGTATCGTGCCGCCGATCGACATAAAGACGAGCCCAAACATATTCGTCGCGACCGCCACCTTTGGATCGATCCCGAACTGAAACATCACGGGTACCGTGATAAGCGAATTACTTCCCGTGACGACGCCAATAAGGCTCGTTACGAAAAAGACCACTACCAAAATGATAAGTGCGTAGATCGCCATCGGCTAGTTTGTCGCCCTCGGAGTACGTTTAATGCCAAGACTTTGCTCGATAGATCGCAGCTCCGCGGTTAGACTGATCACCTGACGTTTGCTCGTCGGTTCGCCCCGAATTATCTCCTCGCATTTAAATAGACAGCTTTCGAGCTGATCACGGTGGAGGCCGGTTCGTTCTTCAATTCGTATCGCAAGCTCCCGGCTTGTCGCTTGATTTACTTCGAGTCCGAGCAGACGAGCCGCTCGCCGCCGAAACTCGGTGTAAATGTTCTCGACGGCCAGATCATACGCTTTTGTTCTGCTCTGAAGCTCGGCCATCGCCGAAACGTATTCGAGTTTTGAAAGCCGGTCGGGCTCGCGTTCAGGCACTGCCCGGGCGAATCGGCGGCTCTGTGAAAAGAACACAAAGGCGATCAATATCACGGCCTGAACAAATATCGCCACCACCGGCGTACCAGCAAAAAACTGCAAAAATCTGCTACTGTCATTTCCAAAGCCCTGGTGATATTCGTCAAATGCGACCGTACCGACCGACGCCGCAAGATTGATCGCGAGTTGAGCGTTATCCGCGATCGCGATACCGCCATTTGAAACGATATATGGGTCGGCGAGAAACACGATCTTGCCGCTGCCAAATGGTGCTTCGACAACCAGATTCTTGCTGCCGCCGGCGAAATGAACGACCGGTGCAGAATCGGTCGGAGCCTCGACTGTCGCAAGGTGGCGATCTGCTGTCTCCTTTGCTTCAAATTGCTCAATGGTGATCGATGCGGCCAGCTTTGACGGCTGTATCGCGTTAACACTCGCCGAAAAAATGCTCGGTTGAACTGGTTTGATCGCGACAGAGTCAGCCGTCATCTGTTTCTGGTCTGCCGGATCGAGACTAAAGAGATTTATATCGAGATCCGACTCTCCGACGACGATCTTCCAATTCGCGGTTGTTACAGCTAATCCCTCAGGCGGTTCGCGGTCGATGATGACGAGGCGGCCGCCTTCCGACACCCAACGCAAAAGTTGCTCGGTGTCCTGATCAGAAAACCCCCGTTTCACGTTGCCGGTGATCACAAAAACAGTGGGTTTGTTAGCTTTGGTGGCAAGTAGTGCCGCTGGCGGTTCCTGCCAACGGACGGCCCGCCGTCCGGTCTCGGCAAGGAGAGTGTAATAGGCCTGTGTTCCCGTCGCACCGCTATTAAACGTGGAGCGGTTCGGCGTGATCTCGTTATCAGGCGTTTTTTCTTTTTGCGTGTATGACGCCGCATTGAGGCCGACGAGGACGACAACCAGCAAGATCACAAACCCAAAAATAAACAGCTTTTGCTTCATCAAAAACCCTTGACCGCTGATATCGCCTTACGGCAACGCTCGCGAAAGTCGGCCCAATCGTCCGCCTGAGCAAGCCGCAGCCCGTACCAACTACGTTCAAAATTGCCGGTCAGTCCCGTCATATCGTCAAACAGATCTTCACGCTTTCGCACATCTCGCAAATAGTCGCGATTTGTCTTGTGACGAGCGAGACGTACGACCTTTCGGTCGCCGAGTTCGCAGAGCAGAGCGATGTAACCCTTGCGGATCGCCCCACGATGATCACCGAGGCTTGCGAGCCGCTCGGCCTCGCTGAAAATATCAGTGGCAGATTCGTCCGCACCGATCCGCTCGCCGAGCACCACACGATCCTGTTTCTCTTTCTTGGCTCGCCGGCCTAAGCGATCTGAAAAGAACGGAACGAACCGCCATACTAAAAACCCGATCAGGCCTATCACAACCGCAAATAGAAGCACTTGCAACACCATTTTCATTCCATCGAAATTCAAACCCGACGTTGGCATCGGCGGTCGTTCCGGGAAGAGACTGGCGAACCATTCAAGAAACCTTTTCCACCATTTTTGAAACAGGCTCTCCTCTTTTGGCTGAGCCTTTTGATACTCCGCACGCTTGAGGATGTCAGCGAGCGTTTGCTTGTCTTCGTCCTTTGTTCGCTCGGCTGCCACGGCCGCTTTTAGTTCAGCAACGGCATCGGAGATCGCTGTGAGTCTTTCGGCGATCGCGGTGAGCATCGCCTGACGTTTTGCGTCAACAGTCTCAGCCTCAAATGCATCGAGTGCGGTGGCGAGCCACGCATTGTCCGTCTCGATCGCACCGCTGGGGAGATCCACCTTCTCCGTAGGCGGTACGAGCTGGCTCAATTCACCAACCATCTCTTTCTCGAGATCAACATCCTCGTTGGCAACGACGCCTTCCAGTTCCCTGACTATTACCGCAGCCGAATTGACACGTTTCTGATAGTCATCGAGCATCGCGCCCGAGCACACGGTTGCGAGTAAGAAAAGGCACACGCTGGCAAATGTTGTCTTTATGGCCGAGAGTTTCATTTTAGTCCGAGTGTGTTTATCGACGAATGAGCGTCCGGTGTCGTTGCAGCTTTAACGGCCGCCGAGAGTGCCGGTTGAAGCGGATTGACGTATGTGTCGGGCACGTTTGGAATATCACCGAGCCGGCGGGCCGCCATCAGCTCGATATCATACCCTTCGCCGCGGACGCGTTCATCTACATACAGCAGGCAAAGCCCGACCATCCAAACCGGCGAAAGCAGAATAAAGCTGATCTGCCAGATCAGATTAGAGCCAACCGCATACCACGCCGGAACGATATCGGCATCGAACGACATCACGTCCACGCCGTTCACTGACGCGTACCAGATCAGCGGTACGTAGAGCAGCATAAGTGCCGAATACGTCGCAACCGTAGTAAAAAGAAAGAGTGCGGCGAGCCGCTTAACATTACCGCTTGCCAGGCTCGCACTCCGCCCAATGGCGGAAAAAACCGACTGCCCTTCGACGAGCATCACCTGGGGCACATAGGCTACGCGGGACGCCACAAGGAAAAAGAGCCACAATGTACCGAAAAAAGTCGCCAACCCAACCGCCACAGACAGCAGAAACGCAACGACCGGAATGAAACTGAAGACCATTGCCACCAAGGCAACCAACAGAAAACCAACGATCAGCCCGAAATAAAAGATCACAAAACCGATCGAGCCGAGAACGATCGTTATCATTGCCGATGCGACGATCAGGCCGCTGAGACGCTTCCAGGTGTTTCGGTACGTGTCGCCAAATGTGATCGGTTCATTAAAAAGCAAATGCCTGACAAAATTACGCGACGCTCCGCCCATTACCACGAGCGTGGCGATCGTCTCGGTTAGCCAAATTACGATCGCGCCAAACCAAAGAAACACTGTGTAGAACGTATTTTCGACGGAAAGCGTATCCGGGCCTACCGAGAATATCTGACGTCCGGCCAAAGTCCATGCGACCGAAAAAAGCGTACCAACAATAACTGGTGGCGAGGCGATGAGAATGAACGTGCCAAAGAATCGACGATAAAAGCGTACAGCACGGTCGATCATATCACCGGCGCCAAGCGGACCTACTGATATTGTGGTTCCTTCAACCATGCTCGGGTCGATCTAATAAGACCCCGTCCCTTCTCGGCAAGATCGGGCTGTAATGTCTTCAGATATAAGTATAAGGGAATTCGCGACTTTGCTAAGCTGTGACATCGCAATTAAAGTCCTGGAAAGTCGAAAACCTGTCCGAACCGTGATCCAACGCAATATCCCGTCGAAGATGATCAAGATGTACAGCTGACATAAGGAGTGTAGCCTGTTCGTCGACAAGGCGAAGGCTTAGATCGGTAGAAGGCCAACCTTTACCGGAAAGCAGAGTTGAAAGCAAATAACTCCGGCAGGCAAAACCCGGCACGTCACCAAGGTTGACCCTTGTCATGAGGCCGCTGCGAGAAAATACCTCGAGGATCGGCTGACCACTGATACCTTTGTCGTCAATGTTGATAACACAAATAATTTCGTCGTAAAAGACGGCGGTTCCGCTGCGTTCAAACCTTGCTCCGGTCGTTATATAGTCCGTCGCGAGCCCGCCGCGTTGCGTTGGTTTCTGATAAGCCCGGGCCGCGCTAAGGCCTGGCCGAAAATGAGTGAAAGCATGTGCTCCCCACTCCGCAACACGCACTTCGACTTTCATCAACGTGTGATTTGAGAGCGGTGCGATCGCCAGGGACAAGCCGCCCGAAAAAGTTTGTGGCAGATCGAGTTGTAACGGGTCGAGGATGCAGCTTTGGTATTTGGCGAGTTTGATCGCCCCGCGTTCGAGCTGCCTGGCCGAGATCGTCGATGGCAGTTTTGTCCGATCTGTCGGCTGCCACGCGACCCCCCCATTCGAGTCGGTAACAAACGGGCTGAGCCATAAAAACTCCTCTATCGGACTTCCGGAACTCAAATGAAATCGGGAATCGAGTGTGACGCCTCCGATCTTTTTTGAACGAAAAAGTAACGGTGTATAAAGAACATTCTTTGCCTTGAAACGCCCATCGGCATCGAAAGGAGCTTTCGCGTGAACCAAAGGAAAAGACGATTGGTGGATCGGATGGTCGATGCTGAATCGCGGCCGCTCGGGATGCTTGATAAAAAGGTAACCAAAATTCTTGACGGAGCCTTCATGATTAGTGATCGCGATCGTCCCGCCTTCATTTGCAGATATCTTCTCATCTCGATGGGGCTTTTGTTCCATCAAACCAAACGCAGTTCTCACATCCTTTACAAAACCGCCTGCTCGCAGATCAAAGAGTAGAGATGTCTGCGGCTTTAGGTCATACGAGGCCTCGTTCAACACCTTGCCATGATGGTCATAGAGTCTCAGTGAGCCTTGGCTGCGTTCAGAGTAAGGATTGAATATTGCGTAAAGGCTCCTATACTCGTTAAGCGGCGGAAACGGCATTGAATAGAAGAAGCTTTCCGCACGCTGCCACTGCAATGGATCAGGGTTTGCATGCACGCTGTCAAAGGAGCTGTCCGTCGTCAGCCGCAAAAAAGCCGAGCTGAACAGATCGCTTGCATGCATCGGCGTTCGAGTACCAGGACGGAGACGTATTTTCATCCCGCCAAAAAAATTCCTGTTCTTACCCAAGATCTCACGCAAGCTGAAAACGGTCGTTTGCATCGCCGGAACCGTCAAACGCTTTGCAACGCCATCCGGGCCGATCGCTTTGCCATTTGAGTCGTATAGATAGATCTCATACTCGGTTGAATCCACGCCGTCTTCATGGCCCCTGGACCCGCAAAATGTGTCGGAGGTCAAAACGATTTCCGAATGAATACCGATCTCCGAATCTTCAACAATGAAAGGAGAGGTGACGTCTAGCCAGCAAGCCGCCTCTTTGGTTTTTCTTTCTTTGTAGTCCTGAGATTGGGCTACTGTGCTTACGGTTGAAACTGAGAACGGTATCAGCGCCGCTCCGACGGTGCAGGAAAATTGTGACAAGAACTTCCTTCGTTCGACAGTTTTCATATCGGCGTCTTTTAGAGTGGTTTCGAAGTCGGCGGAGCACTTTTTAGCTGTGAGATCACTTCCCTGAGGTGTGCAGCATCGGGCGCCGTGGGGACAAGGGTCAGGTACATTTCCAGGGAAGCCACAGCTTTCTTGTTATCGCCTTTCGCAATAAACATCGTCGCCAACATTCTGTGAGCTTCTTTCATCTCACTTCCGCCAAACGTGATCGCAGAATTGAGCTCTCTCTCCGCCTCTTCGAATCGTTCGAGGTTTGTGAGTGTGCGTCCGAGATAATAGTGAGCGACGGGTGAATCTGATCGTTTTTCGACGGCGCGTCTCAACACCGGAGCTGCGTCCGCATACCGTTTCAACCTAAACACGGCGATGCCGCGATTGACGAGAGGTTCAAAAGCCGCAGGGTCGATCTTCAAAGCTGCGGTCAATGCTTCGTCAGCTTTTTCAAGTTCGTTTAGCCGAAGATACTGAACCCCCATTTCATTAAATGCCGTGAGATATTCGGGGGCCTCCGCTACGGCTAGTCGTAGTTGCTCAACGGCCGCTTTGTGATCTTTCTTTGCCGATAATTCAAGTGCTTTTGAATAATATTCCGTGGCACGCTTTGAAACCCTGGCGTTTTCTGCGCGGATCACTGTAGGTTTGAGGTTGGGCTTTGCCTTGTCGATCAGCCTGATCGACACCGTGTAAGGCTGAGCCTTACCACCTCTGGACTGGAGCACCTCAACAAGTTGGGTTAAGGATTCAAAATCCTGCTCACGGTCGATTACGATAGAATAATTCCCCTCCACCAGCGCGCTAAATATGAACTGCCCTCGGTCATCGGTTGTCGTGATAAAATCACCTGCGGTCGGTGATGTCAATCTGATCCCCATTCGCACATTGACAGGAACTCCCGAAGGCCAGTAAACAGTTCCCGTTATGTAACTTGTCCCACCCAGACGCGTCGCCGTCGTCTCACTTAGACCGCCCGGGATCTGTCCAAAGGGCGAAATAGCAACGACCGACATAAAACACACCGAAAGGATCAAAGCAGATGGCCCGAACATCGATCTCGATAACATAAGTGACACTCCCAAGCTTGTCTCGTAATGATAGGTCAATTGAGATCACCGGGCAATTACATCCTCGCCCGCATTGGTAAAAAAAGGCGTTGCCGATCATTCAGCAACGCCCAAATAAATTTCGAACTAACCCCGCATTACCAGTTAATTCGAAGCATCAGATCGATGACCCGGCCGCCCGGATCGTTCGTCGTCGATGTGTCCTGATAGGCCGAGCCGTTGCCAAGCTGACCAAAGGTCGCGCCGCAGCAGCCAAACCCGGTCGTATCACCTGCAAATCCACCAACCCTGAAATTCGGGTGGTTGAGGACATCCAGAGCTGTTGCCCTAAGCTCGATCTTCAGCCGCTCACCGAGCGATATCTGTTTAGCAAGACTCGCGTCAAGCTTGAAGAACATCGGGCCGTAAACGACCAGGTTGGAAAATCCGCACTGGCCACCGTATTCGGCGATACAGTTTCCATACCCGGCAGGGGCGATGAATCTGCCGGTCGGGCCGCCAGTACCATAGGTCGTTCCGTAACCATTATTGGTGGTTGTGTTCGCGACACTGATATTGAACGCCTTCTGGCTGTTAAGGATGATGTCATCCGGCAGAAAGAAGACGAGATTGTTCTCCTTCCGAACCCGGATCGCTTTTTGAAGCTCCTTCACGGTCATGCCGACGAGCTGAACATTTCCGATAGTGATCGGCGATCCGCTCTGCCATCTTAGGACCGGCGCCAATGTCCACCCGCCAATGAAACCGTTGACGATGCCATTGGCTCCTGAGCCGAATTTACGTCCCCGGCCAAATGGCAGGTCATAAGTTGCATCAACCTTGAACTGATGCCGAAGGTCGGCTATCTGAACATTCCTGGCTAATTGGAACCCAATACCCTCTCGCTGGGTCGGAGGCTGGCCGCCGCCGCCGCTTGCGTTTGTGGTAAAGGCATTTGCCATTGCTTTAGAAAACACGTAGCTCGCGTTTACTCTCAACCCGGCCGACAACCTACGGCGAACCTCAAGAACACCCGAGTGATACCACGTCTCGTTTGTGTTCTCCACGGTCCATGAACCACCCGGGGTGGTCGGATTCACGTAGAAGAAATTAGCAGGACGGCCGTTGGCTATTGCATTCGCCCTTCGTGTCGCACTATTTTCAAAACTCGTTCCGGCGAAGGTGCCGATACTAGGTGAGTTTCGCGAAAGGGCAGCAACCAGGGTTGAATTGGCAAAGTTTGTCGCCGTATATCCCGAACCGGCTAATCCTTGGGCAATGTTAGGGTTGTTAGTTGTCGTACCGTTAAAGTACGAGACCATGATCGGCAGCGGGGATGTTCCTGTTCCCGCACCGAAATAAGCAAAGGTCTGGCCTCGTCCGGCCGCAATATTCGCATACAAATTCGCCTGTGCAAGCCTGAATTCATTCGCAAAACCGTTCTCGATCGTGTTGAACTCGTTAAGGTTGTACTGCCGCTGCAGGCCTGTGCCCGAGTTTCCAACATACCGCACTTCGATGACAGTGTTGCGATCCAACTCACGTTGATAGCCAAAGCTGTACGATCTCACCTGACCGGTCTTAAGGTTGGGGTTAAAGCCGTTGGTCGAATCCGAGGCACCAAGCGCGATCGGGAAAGAGACGGTTGTTCCGGCGATACCCGGTAAAGGCGTCAGATTAGGATTATTCGCATCACGCAGGTTAGTTCCAACCGTAAAGCTGCCGGCGACCGTAAGGCCGCGTGAAAGCGATCTGGACCCACCAGGATTTGCTCCGTTGATGCTCTCAAGCAGATTTGTACCTTCACGAACAAAAGCGATCGAGTATCCGCCCCGGAAAACGCTCTGGCCGGCCTTTCCAAACAACAATCGACCTAGTGCGTTACCGCTAAAGTTAGGACTCCACACCACACCGATCGTCGGGGCAAAGTTATTGAGGTCGTCCGGATAGGCTTTTTCACCGATCTGCAAAGGCACAACACGCGGGGCAGTTCCGCCCGTCGCTCCCGGCTTAAAAATATTGCCGAGTCCGGAAATCCCGTAGACCTGATCATAGCTCTCGAGCCGAGAATAGTTACCAAAGCTCTTGGCAATAAAACCGGTTTGCGGCTGCCATCTTACACCGTAGTTAACGGTAAAGTTCGGCTTTATCCTCCAACTGTCCTGTACAAACAGGCCATAGCTCAATTGCTCCGACTTTCTGTCCGAAGGCCCATTTTCCGCGTAGATACCTGATGAGGTATTCAAATACGCTGTCGAGGTGTAACTCAGTACCCGTCCGACCATGACCGCGTAAAGGTTTCTAGCATCCGTTAGCTGACCCGCGGTGGCTCCGGGCATTGCGGTCGTGTTAAAAATACCGAAAGCTGAGTCGGTCGAATCCAGGCCAAACCCGACTGACGGTACATACCTGTTATTGTTATTAGCCTCGGACTTAATTATTTTGTAATTACCACCAAAGTTGATCGAGTGCGATCCGCGCACCCAGGTAACCGAGTCCGTAAGATCGACAACCGGATTTTTCCCTCGGCTGGTCGAATTAATAATATTAGCCGTGGTTGCCCCAAGGACCCCGTAGCCGAGGGCTCGGCCGCCCATGAAGGCAAAGTTTTCCGGTCCCGCTTCGCCGGCAAAGATCGTCGGGCCGCCAACCTGTAGAGCATACCGGGCCTCATTCACAATATTCTTAGAAAGCGTGGACCTGACTGCGAACGTATACGAGTCGCGTTGAGATACCTGTGAGAAAAACGGGAATCCCGGGAACGTCTCTTCGCGACCGTTGAGAAGATCCTTTAGCCCTCCAAAGTTTTGCCTGTTAATGACCGCTTCAAGAGAGTGGTTCTTGGTGATGTTAAAATCAAAACGCATCGCCATGAACCACCGTTTCTCGCTGTTGGTCGCGAGAGTGTTCCAATTGACGAGGTTTGCGTTACCTGTGATCGGGACAAAGGACTGGCCTTGTAATGAAGTTCGAATCCGGTTGTAAACACCGGCAACCGTAGGATCCGGAGTGGCAAGGTGGCCAGCCGCCGCAGCGATCGTGAAAACATTGCGTGAGCACAGCATCTGCCCGGACGTCGTAGTAGTTACGCAGCCCGTGGGCAATCCGCCCGACGGAATGGTCGAAAAATACCTGTAAATCCCGGCCTGAGCTTCGGGTGTCAAAACACTTCTGGTTCTGGACAGCGATTGAGGCTGACGAAACTCTTCGTAATTTACAAAGAAAAAGCGCTTGTTCTTTCCGGAATCCAGCCAGCCATCCGTTCCCTCTCCAAATTTTAGGAAAGGGATCGGGCCGCTGCCATTAAAACCGAATTGATTTAGCCTCATCTTCTGACGAAGCGATTTGCCGTTAGAATCAAGGCCCGCCGGATCACGGTTAAGGTACCAATAATTGGCGTTAAACGCGTCGTTACGATGCTGCCAAAATGCGCCGACATGGTAGTCGTTGGCACCACGCCTTGTAACCATTTTGATCTGGATCGCGCCATCGCCGCTGCTCTCCGCACCGGGATTAGCCGTCGATACACTGACCTCCTCGATCGCATCGACACGCGGCCTTACATACGTAAAGTAGCCGTCGCTTGACCGGGAATCATTGGTTTGAACATCAACACCGTCGATGGTGATGCTAAGGGCGCCTTTAGGCAGGCCATTGATCGTAGCTGTACGCGGACGGCCAACGGTCGCGGTTCCCGGAAGCATTCCCACCAGATCGAGGGCATCGCGCGAGGCGAGCGGCGATCCCGTTATCTGGCGCCCAAGGATGGTAGCACCGACGGTCGCCGTCTGGGTCTGAAGAACTTCACCGCCGCTCGAGATCTCGACGACCTCGCCAACGCTGCCGACCTCTAATGCGACATCGACCGTGATCGGCGTACCAATATCAACCTTGACATTCTTCACGGTCGACGTCTTAAATCCAGCGGCCGAAATGGTGACTACGTAAGAGCCGCTTGAAACGGCAGGAACACGAAAACTTCCGGTGTCATTAGTGACAACAGAAAACTCTTGTCCCGCATCTCCTTTGATCTTAACACTCGCACCGGGCACGACCGATCCATTTGGATCCGTTACCGAACCAGCGATCGAGCCCGTGGTCTGAGCATGAATAGCCACTTGCGCGATCAAAAGCGCCGCGATGGCTAATACAATTTTGGTAAACTTTCTCATTCTTTCCTCCTCAAGAAATAAATCACGAATCCACTAAAATTAAGTGCGATATCAAGTTCAATACATCGGCGATACAGCCGCAAACAACGCTAAAATAGACTTCTCCGATACGGTCGAAGTCGATCTTCCGATCGGAAATCCAATGATCCCTCACCTCTACTGTCGATTTGACATGTTATCTGAAAGACTAGCTGGCAACTTTAGTGCCAAATAGCCCTTCGTCTTAACGGTTTAACAACTTGCTGGTTTTCCTCAAGATAATCCTAATATCTCACCTTTGCAAGCGAGATCGGCCAAGTTTCCGATTATTGTCAAAGACCATTTTTGGAGATTATTCCAATTTTCTGTATATAGTGTTCAGTTACTCGTCCCCTTGTATTGCCGAATAAGCTGACGAAGATTCTCCGCATCAGGTGCTGCCGGCGCCAGCTTGAGATAAATCTCGAGTTCAGCGGCCGCCCGTTTTTTGTCGCCATTGGATGAGTAAATGATCGCAAGCAGCCGATGAGCCTCCCTTAACGGACCGGCCATCGCTTCCCCGCCTAAGGCTAGAGCCTCGGTCAGCTCTTTTTGAGCATCGGAGAATTTACCAAGGTAAGCCATACTTTGGCCCAGGAAATAGTGCCCGACCGGATCGCCTTGCTTGGCCTTGACCACGTCAAGAAAAACCAGCTCCGCTTTTTCGTAGAGCTTCATCTCATAAAGCGCGATGCCATGATTAAGCAGTGCCGGATAATATGTAGAGTCAATATTTAATGCCGATTTGAAGGCATCGTCCGCCCGGCCAAGGTCATTCATTTTCAGGTACTGAACGCCCATGTCATTGTAGGCGAGGGCAAATTTTGGGTGGGCGGCTATCGCTAATTCCAACTGTTCGATGGCTCCCTTTCGGTTGCCCGCTTTTGCGAGCTCGTTGGCCTTCTTGAAATAGGCAAGCGCATTTGCCGGCACGCCGGCCAGGTCGGCATTTACCACACCTGGTTTGGGAACGGCTCCGGCCTTATATTTAAGGCGAATGCTAACCATGTAGTTTCCACCCGGAGCTCCGCGCATCTGAAACACATTTACGTTCTGCGTAAAGGGTTCGAAGTCTTTCTCTTTATCGATAACAATTTGAAAGTCGCCGTTCGGCAAGCCTCGAAAACCAAAATTGCCAACATCATCTGTCATTGCGACCCGATCGCCTTTTTCCATTGAAGCGAGACGGACTGACACTCGCCTTTCCATTCGCTGCCCGGTCGGCGAGAGAACCGTACCGGTAATACTATTTGCTCCCCCAAAGCCCGTGTCAGTGCCCTGGATCGCCTGTGCCGATGCCGAACCGGCCAACGCGACTGCAACCGCAATGACGAGCATCCACATCGTTTGATTCCTGATTGCTAAAAACATCTATCGCCTCCCTACTGCGACAAAAAACGAGATAATTTGTTTACCCAATACTGTCATTGAACTCCAATTCCTCGACATCCAAATAGGTTTGGTCGCTATTAAAAACAAAGGATTGCCGGACCAGGCCGGCAACCCTTCATAACATGGGATCACGTCTAAAAGTGGGTGACGTGATCCGCGATAACCAGAGCGGCCGCCTATTAGAATCTAAGCTGGCCGATAAAGTTCATCCGGCGCCCAAGGTTAGCCGCACCCGTGATGCGACCAAAGTTGTTCGCGTCGAAGTTCTGTGTACCGAAAGCGAAATTGGTATGGTTCAAGACATTGATAAATGTCGACTTGATCTCAAACCTAACCCGCTCCGTTATCGGTATCCGTTTTGTCACACTCAAGTCCACATTGTAATAATCCGGACCAGAAAGTGAGTTTACCGGGAAATTGCCGAATGTGCCCGGTGCAGGAGCCGCCAACAAGCCCGGTTTCAGGGTTGAATTCGTAGCTTGACCGGCAGCATTCGTCGTAATGTTCAGCAGCGCCGGGTTGATAAAGAACATCCCAGCCGGTGTATTGTAGATCCCGACGTTTTTCTTGAACTCCTCAAAGGTGATTCCAACAAGCTGCGCACCGATATTTGCCGCAGAATTGTTGAATGTCGTACGGCCCGACGCAATGTGGAACGGAGTTCCGGTTGCCCATGTTCCGATCAGTCCGATCGACCAACCACCGACGGCCCTGTCTACAAAACCATTCGTGCCATTCAGCCAGGTTCTACCCCGTCCAAAAGGAAGGTCGTAAACGCCGTTGGCGATAAACCGCTGCGTCTGATCCTGCGAAGACCGGCGATAGTCAAGCGACGGGTTACGCAGCGTCAGGTGCTGGGCCAGATCCGCCTGATTGTTTCCCTGCGCATCGCCTTCGACCATGGCCTTACTCCAGGTGTAATCCGCCTGGAACTGAAGTCCGTTTGAGAATCGCTTTCGCACCTCGATCTGCAAAGCGTTGTAATTTGATCGGGAATCGTTGGTCAGGATATTGGCAAATGCCGCGTTTGGATTTGCCATAAAGAAGTTCCCCGGCAATCCGACCGCGACACTTTCGCGATTGGCCCTATACGAGGTGCTCAAGGCCAAGTTAAATGCCATCGTTCCGACGTTATTCCCGTTTAGGTTACCGATGAATGCGGCGCTCGAATACCCTACATTAGCCGCAACGGGTGTTCCGCCCGTACCAGCAACACCAAAAAATCTGTCGAGGATCGGCGTGGGCACGCATCCGGCGCAGCCCGGAGCAAAGCTCGTGCCTCCACGAGCTGCCAAATTGATCTGTGCATTTTTGAATTCCTGAAGGAACCCATTTTCGAAGATATTGACTTCGTTAATGTTGTAAGCACGCCAGTTATTTGGTGAGAAGTTTCCCTGATACCGGATCTCGAACACCATATCTTTTAGGATCTCACGTTCATAACCAAAGCTATACTGATGAACGAATGGGGTCCGCAGATTAGGGTCGGCCGTCCACAGACCGTTATTAACATTCAGCAGGTGGTTCTGACGATCCGTGATCGGTATCTGGTAGACCGGTGTTACAAGCGGCACGCCACAAGTATTATTGAGCACGCCAACGATAAGGTTGGTCGGCGCCGGATGCAGACCACACTGCAGAGACGTATTGCTCGACTGGATCAAACCTGGATTTGTGGTACCGGTACCGAGAAGATTGGTGAACGTGGTAACCCCTTCACGAAGGAAACTCATCGAATAACCGCCTCGGAGCGAACTTTGACCTTCGTCGCCAAATAAGAAGTGCCCAAGTCCCGATTTAAAACCGGGCGACCAGGCAAAGCCTACGGATGGTGCGAAGTTGTTCCAGTCGTTCTTGTAAAGCCCGATTCCCGTGTCGCCGCTGACGAACCTTTGCGTTGCTACGCCTGCGGTCTGACTTCCCGGAGCGGCGGTCGGTTTGAAAAGATTTCCAAATCCGGAGATACCGTACACATCTTCAAATTTCGGCTGGATAGCCAACCCATTCGGAACGGTAGGAACACCCATATAGTCCCAACGAACGCCAAGGTTGAGCGTAAAATTACTCTTTAGACGCCATTGGTCCGTCACGAACAATGCCAGGTCTTTCCCCTGGACACGCCTGTCTCGCGTCGCTCCGGGCACAAAGCCAGATGTTGGAGTCTGGACATTGAAGGTCCGGGTCGAGCCAGCCAGGAGACCAGTAATATTGGCATAAACTGCGTTTGCATTGCCCAGAATGGTCGTATTGCTAAAGGGCAAATTGGCCTGTACGAATCCGGTAGGGTTCGCCCCATTATTTCCCAGAGTGATCGTCTGAACAGTACCGGCATCGTTCAGGCTCAGGCCCAGAATATTCTGCCAGTCCATGCCAAACTTCCAAAGGTGATTGCCTGCAGCCCACGAAACCGTGTCTGTGATCTGATTGACCTTCGTATCTCTCGGCTGGGGGAGAAAGCCGTTGTCATAGCTCGTAACTCCCGAAAGCCCGAGAATCAGAGTCGGAGTAGAATCGCGGTTGAAATTAACCGGAGCCCATTGACGGCCATAGCGAAAAACATTTGTTATGTTGCTGCCAAAGGTCGAGACAAGTGCCGGCGTGAACAGATTTCGCGTCGACGCCTGAAACCCGTTAACTCCGCCCGGAAATGGGGCATCGATGCCATTGGTTGTAACATCCGGGTACGTCTTGGTGAGGACCTTGCTGTAAACAAATTCAAATTTATGCGAGCCCATGAACGTGTCTTTTACGAGCTGGTGGTCATACCTCGCTACGTACTTATCATTAACGGTGCTCTGTGCGGCATTAAAGGTGAAACAGGATATGTTAAAACTATCCCCTCCGCAGCTCGAGTTGTTGGGAAGAGGGATCTGCGCCAAATGTGCCGTCATTAGCGGGTTTAGACCGAAGCCCCGGGTGCTAAGTGTCAGCAAATTGACTGTCTGAAGAGCCCCGTTCGTACCAACGTACCTATAGATGCCATTGCGAGCTTCCTGTGTCAGCACTGTGCGGTTACGCGCGCGCGCGTCGCTTTGATTAAATTTCTCATAAGAGAAGAAAAAGAACGCCTTGTCCTTTCCGCTCCAATGTGACGGTACGCCTTCACCAAAGTTAAGAAAGTGAACCGGGCCGCCTATGTCAAAACCATAGTAATGTTGTCGTAGGATCGGTTTGGGCTGATTATTGTAATTGTTGAACCAAGTGTTGGCGTCGGTCCAGTTATTGATGATCTGGAAGAAGCCTCCGCCGTGGTACTCATTCGTGCCACCCTTGGTCACCATGTTTACCTGTGCAGCTCCGCGGCCCGCATCAGCACCGACCGTTCCGGTCGTGATGCTGAATTCAGCAGTTGAATTGAGCGATGGAGTGCTGATGGCAAAGAACGAACTCGTCTTAACGAAGTTGTCCATTGCGTTGATACCGTCCTGCGTGAGATTCACGGCCGTTTGCCTCAAACCTCCGACCGAAGCACCTCGAACGTTCTCTCCCACCACTGCGATACCAGCTTGCAACCCGGCAAGAGCGACCGGGTTTCTGTCGCCAAGCGGAAGATCAACGACCTGTCTGGTGTCGATGACATTTGTCAGCGTCGGGCTGCTTGAATTGATGATATCTTGGCCGGAAGTAACCGTAACCGTCTCATTAGCAACTCCGATCTCAAGTGTGATCGAAATCTGCGTGTCTTTTGAAACTTGGACTATTACACCCGACGCAACTGATTTCTTAAAACCGGCGTTTTCGACCGTCACAACGTAGTTGCCTGGATTGATCAAATTGAATGAAAAATCACCACGGTCATTGGTGGTAACCTTTCGCTCTTCTCCCGTAGCGGGATTCTTCACTGAAACTGATGCACCTGCGACCGGGGCCCCGTTCGGATCGCTTATCGTTCCGGAGAGAGAACCCGTCGTCTGTGCATTGATAGCGATCTGGGCCAAAAGCACCACCAGACTTGCTATCAGGATTTTGGTAAATCTTTTCATTTTTCCTCCTCAAGAAAATAAATCAGGAATCCACTTGAAAATAAGTGCAAATATCGAATCAAGCAGTATGTAACGACGCCGGCTTCGAATGTAAGATAAAAAACCGTTGCCAGACGTTCTCCACCGAAATCAGGTTAATACCGACCTGACCCCCTTGGAAATCTATAACAAATAACTTGTTGGAGAATGTTCTGAGGTATATTACTCGCAACTTTCGTGCCAGTTTGGCTGCATTCAAGCGGTTAACACTAAGCTCTCGATTTTTCACAGAATAACGCTCTCTTATCACAAATATAATGAAAACCAGGTTACGTTTCGATGACATTTTCCGGACGTTTTCGGAGTTTTGTACAATTATTTGGATAAAAGCTGAAAAACCAAACTAACAAAAAAAGGAGGCCGCCCTGAAATACTAGTCTCAGGACAGCCTCAAAGGATCATATTTTGATCAAGTTCCTAGAACAGGATACGCAATCCCAACTGCACGCGGCGACTGCTTAAATTGCTAAATGACGGATCACCAAAGCCAACTCCGGCGCTTTCCAGAGTCAGGGTCGGGAGGGAGGCACCGGCTGCAACGCCAAAGCCCGATGTCGGGTGATTCAGCACGTTAAAGGCTTCGGCTCGCAATTGAACACGGACCCTCTCAGTAATGCTGGTTGTCTTGAAAACACCCATGTTCATCTGATTTAGAGCGATGCCCTTTACGCTGTTTCGCCCAGCGTTTCCAAACGGCGTTCCAAATGCCAATGCCGCACCGGGGCCATTGTAAATAAATCGAACATCGTTTGGCGTAACCGGTGTCAAAACACGCGCGCCGCCAACGACTCTGTTCAGATCATTTAGCAAATAGAATCCGGTCGAGCTGATCGCCGTCGTCGGCCCTAAAAGGCCCATCAAACGAGCGTCGATATTCGTGATACCGACACGTCGAGGATCTACCGACGGATTGCCTACAAAGGGCCGGAGATTATCCAAGCCGATAAAGGTGTTTGCAAATGCTCCGTCAATGTAGCCGCTTGCAAATGCCCCGACCTGAGAATTACGGAACTGCTCAGGCGTGTAGTTACGTCCCGAGGCTAAGTTGTATGTCCCGTTTATCTGCCAGCCGCCGAGCAATTTGCCGACAAAACCAGATTGATCCTTATGAAAAGGAACATCGTAGATGAAGTTCATGGAAAAAGCGTGGGGCCTGTCAAAACCCGACGTTCCATACTCGCCTGCACCTACATCAAAAGGATTCTGGGCAACTGCGTTTTCACCAAACGAGAAAACCTCGCTAGCATTGTCCTTAGCCCTGCTGTAGGTATACGACGCACCAAAATTCAGGTTCTTGTTTAGGAACCGTCCATTGTATCGCGTCTGCAGTGAGTCATACCTGGATTCACCGGTATTAGTTCGCGACCGGATAAGGCCCCGACCGGCAAGCAGCCTTCCGTTACAAGCAGCCTCGTTGTCAGCCGTAGCCGGATCGTTAACACATGTCTGTGGAGCCGGCGCCCCGTTTAGGAGGCTCCGGAAGTTCGGTAAGACGAGTGTCGTCGGAGCCGCACCACCGATAGCAAAATTGGCAATTGAAAATCCGTTGTATAGGTTCGCATACGATGGATTCGAGTTGACGGTCTGGAATAGGTCCCGACCCAAATTGCCGACATAGCGGATCTCAAAGACATTACTGTCATTGATCTGCCGCTGCAGGCCGAATGAATACTGCATCGTGTAAGGATTGTGAAAATCCGTAGTAACGTCAGTTTGAGCCAGCAATCGCGGATCAAACGTATTTCGCCGAAGGTTTGCCGTGTATGCCGACCTGACAGCCGAGCCGATCGGATTATTCGGTGCCGCAATGGTCGTTGCAAACGTGTCTAGGATGACGGTGGGCGCCGATGTCGAGATGTTCAACATAATGTTGTAAAACACCGCATCGTAGGCTATCGAATACCCGCCTCTAAGTACGGTCGCGTCCTTTTCGCCAAACAGGAACCTGGCGAACCTTCCGTCTCCAAAATTTGGCGACCATGCAAACCCGAGCCGCGGAGCAAAGTTATTCTTGTCCGCCGGAAGTTTTGGAACGATACGAGCCTCAAGCGGCAAATTCTGCCTATAGAGAGCGGTTGAAGCGTTTGCCTCACGTTCCGACGTGACATCAAAGATGCGATTGATCGGCTGGCCGCTAAATTCATAACGGATACCAAGATTCAGCATCAGATTGGACTTCACGCGCCAGTCATCCTGGAAGAAAAAGAATCGGTCCAACTGTGTGTACTGCAGGTCCGGCTTGCCGTCCGCCAGCGTTACTCCGCCCCCCGGAACGCCGCTCACCACGTTTGCCACGCTGTTAAAACGAAGAACGCCATTGATGTTTGGAAGAAACGGGACGGAATTCTTTAACTTTCGAATGTCGGCCCCCATCGTAAGTGAATGGGATCCGACGTTCCAGTTAAGTTTGTCCGAAAACTGATAAACATCCACGATTCGGCCCTGTGGCAGATTGGTCGCTCCGCCGAGTGCCTGGACAGTTATTCCGGTTGCGAAACCGGCAAGTCCTCCGAATTGGACACTAGAGTACGCTTCTCCGATCAAAGATGGATCGGGAATACACCCCGTCAAAGGATCAGTGCATCCGCCGCCAAATTTAACCGACAGTCTTTGGAATGTACCCTGAAAGCTGTTGATTATGTTCGATGAGATCTGGCGGTTATAAAAACCGCTAAAGTTCTGACTTTTGGCCGGGACGTTTCCTGTAAAACCATTGCTGCCGCCAAGTGAATTCGTGGTCACCGCATCCTGATTGAGGTATTGGAACCTGAGGCTATCCCGATCGGTGACATTCCAGTCCCCGCGAACCGTATATTCGTCTTGGGTAAAGGGTAGTGCGAACTCGCGTTCTGGGATCGCCGCCGCGAAAAAGCCTGTCTCATTGGTTCCGACGACGCAATTTGTCGTTGGCGTGGCGGAAATACAGATTCGATCCTGATTGCCGGGGATCGCTCCTGTCCTTATTCTGACGTTGCCAAAGTTGGTAAGAGCAAATGCACCCTGCGAGGTCAATGCGTTGATAACCGCATTACCTGGAAATGCAGCACGAAGACGCGAGAATTCGCTCGGAAGGATCGCCAGATTGCCTCCGCGTGATGTAAAGGTCTGTGCCTGGCGTATGCCCTGATAGCTTCCAAAGAAGAAAGCCTTGTTCTTTACGATCGGCCCGCCAAAGGTAAAGCCGTACGTGTTGCTTATAAATTTGTCCCGGGCACTGCGCGTTGCCGTCGCCCTTTCCAGGTTTGTCATCGCGTCCAGTGAGCTCGCGTTGCGATGGTATAGAAATGCGCTCCCGCTAAAATCATTTGTGCCGCCCTTGGTGATGATATTAACGATTGCTCCCTGATTACGTCCGTATTGGGCTGAGAAGTTGTTGGTGACTACCTGAAACTCCTGGACGATCTCGGTGTTCGAGACAAAGTAGCTGGGACCGCCGATCGAAAGGTCATTGTTGTCGGTTCCATCGATAGTAAAATTGTTCGATCTCGCACGGTTTCCGTTAACGGAAAGGGTCGTACCGTTGCTATTGACGTTACCGAATCCAGGGGTAACGCCGGGAATATTAAGCGCCAACGTGTCGATACCGCCGCCCGCAGCATTTGACGGCAGCTCCGAAACCTTACGCTTGTCGAAGTTTGCCGTGATCTCAGAGTTTGTCTGTGCGATCTCGTCGGCCGATGCAACGATGGTGACAGTCTCCGATGCACCACCAACCTCGAGGGCCACGCGAACCGGCGTGTCGAGACCGAGACGAACGGTCACACCGGTCACCGTCTTTGTCTTAAATCCACTCGGAGTTGCTACTGTGACCGAGTATAAACCCGGGTTCAGGTTTGAGAAAACGAACAGGCCGTCGCCGGTCGTCGTAAAGGACGCCGCCGACACTCCAGTCGCCTCGTTTTTAGCTGTTACGGTCGCACCCGAAACGACATTGCCTGCTGGATCCGTCACGGTTCCACTGATCGTTCCGGTTGTCGCCTGTCCAAATGCACTTCCGACACTTGCCAAAAAGACAAGGGCCGAAAAGCAAAAGGAGAGGATCGTAAAGCCGAAAATTCCATTGGTTTTTTTCATACTTATCCTCCAAAAAAATTTGCCTGTATCAGGGCAAGTAAGATTTTTATGATACCGAATTACTAAAATGGCGTTACGCCGCAAAAACCTGCAGAGATCTGGAAACAATTTGTGGGGAAAGATCCACAATGGATACGAAGTTGAAAGGCAAATGCCATTCCCATTCACGCTGCAGTGATAAATGTATATTTAACAGGAATTTAACAGAATTTCAGGCCTGACCGCTGATGCCAAATAGTCAATTTTGTAGATAAAATCCGAAAAACTGAATCTTGACCGGGTCTAGTCAGGTGCAGGTCTAATGCTTGTGCTGGATGTTGTAGGATTTGATCTTGGAGTTTAGCGTGGTTGCGTTAAGGCCAAGCAGCCGCGCCGCACGAGATTGGTGGCCACCGGTTTGGTCGAGAGCACGCCGGATCAGATCGATCTCAAAGCGTTTAACTTCGTCGTAAAAATTCACCCCGCGGGCCAGGTCGATCTCGGCAGATACACCCTCGGTTTCGGCGATCATCTTGAGGGCAAGTTCGGGATCGCGAACTTCTGGCCTGAGACAATCCACTGTGATCTCGTCCGCGGTCGCGATAACCACGGCCCGCTCGATCACATTCTCGAGTTCACGTACATTGCCCGGATAGTTGTAGTTTTCCAACAATGAGAGAACCTCAGGGCTAAGCGTATCAGACATCTCACGCCCATTCTCGGCCGCATATTTACGTACAAAATGTTGTGCCAGCGGCAGAATGTCCTCGCGGCGATCGCGGAGAGGCGGCAATTCGAGCGGAACGACAGAGAGCCGATAGTAAAGATCCTCGCGAAACTGTCCATTCCGAACTGCCTCTTTAAGATCGACATTTGTGGCCGCAATAATGCGGACATCGACCTTTACCGGAGTCGTATCGCCGACCGGTGTAAACTCGCGTTCCTGTATAACGCGCAACAGACGAACCTGCGTCTCAGGCCGCAGATCGCCGATCTCATCGAGAAAGATCGAGCCGGTGTCGGCGACTTCAAACAGCCCTTTTTTTGCGGCAACCGCGCCTGTGAAGGCTCCCTTCGTATGGCCAAAAAGCTCTGACTCGAGCAGCTCTGACGGAATATTCGAACAATTTACAGCCACAAACGGTTCGCTCGAACGCGGGCTCGATTCATGTATCGCTTTTGCGACCAATTCTTTACCTGTTCCGCTCTCACCGGTTATCAGGACAGTCGAACGGGCCGGGGCGACTCGCTCGACAAGCCGAAAAACATTCTCCATCACCTCCGAGCGTCCGATAAAACCTTCGCGATTGACCGAGCGAGACATCGCTTGGCGGAGAGATTGTCGCTCTTCTTCTTTGCGGCGCTTCTTGATGCCCCGGGCCACAAGCGCAAGCATCTGCTCATTTTGAAATGGCTTACGAATGACGCCCGCGGCGCCCTTTTCCCACGCCGAGATTGCGGTGTCAAACGTCGCGTAGGCCGTGACCATCAGAACGACAGCCTCGGCATCGAGTTTCATCAGTTCCTCAAGCGCCGTCAGGCCGCCGATACCGGGCATCGACACATCCATCAGCACGATGTCAAAAGATTTTTGCGAATACGCCTCGATGGCCTCTTCACCGGTTTTTGCAAGCTCTACCTTATAGCCCGCACCTGAGAGGATAGTCTCAAGCACGTCTCGCATGATCTCTTCGTCATCGCATATCAGGATCGAGCCTTTCTTAGCCATAAGGTTTAGAATATAGCGTAAACGCGACGCCACCGTCCATCCGCTTCGATGCCCGGGGCGGTGGCAACGGCTGCTTTGACTAAACTTTTCGGCCTAAAATGACGTATTATTATCATTGTTAACAAGAGTGTTTCTGGCGCCCAAGCGAGACGCATTTCTCAATAAAAATGGCTATTTCAAAAACTGCAAAGGTATTTCTTCTGGTCGGCGGAATTCTCACGGCCCTACTGGTAGTCGCGATCATAGGCATCATCGTCGCATCGCGATCGATGGGCCAGCCGGATGTGGCAAACAACAGCGTTCTGATCCTCAACGTCTCCGGTGCGCTGCCCGATTATGTCGCAGAGGAACCGCTTGCCAAGGCATTTGGTATCGCGCAGCCGCAATCGTTTACAAGCCTGCTGACCCAGCTTCGAAAGGCGAAAGTGGACAACCGCATCGGTGCTGTTGTTCTCGACATCAATTTCCCGGACATGGGCTGGGGAAAGGCTGATGAATTTCGCGATGCAGTCAAGGATTTTAAGGCGTCGGGCAAGCCTGTTTACGCTTACATGGAGATCGGCACAAATCGCGAATATTACCTCGCGACCGCCGCCGACAAGATCTTTCTCCCGCCGTCAGGCGATCTTTACATAAACGGTTTTGCGGCCGAGGCGATGTTCTATAAAGGTTCGCTCGACAAACTCGGCATCGAGGTCGATGCCATCCAGATCGGCCCGAAATATAAAAGTGCGCCTGACCGCTACACCAAAAAAGAAATGGGCGACGGCCAGCGTGAGGTTGTTAACGCGTTGCTCGACGAGTTTGTCGGACGCTTCACAACCGGTATCGCCGAGTCGCGAAAGAGATCGGTCGAGGATGTAAAAGCCTTGATCGACGGAGCTCCATACAATGCGGTTCAAGCCAAATCGTTGGGCTTGATCGACGAAGCCTTTTACCGCGAGCAAATGGACAACGAGCTTAAGGCAAAGCTCGGCTATAAGGAGAATGATAAGCTCCGCACGGTCCGCGGCAGCGCCTATCGCGACATTCCGTCCGATACGCTCGGCCTCAACAACGGCGAAAAAGTCGCCGTCATATACGCGTCCGGAGCAATAAACGTCGGCCGTTCAAGCAGCGGGCCGCTCAGTGGCGAAATGGTCGGCTCGGACACCGTCGTCGCGGCCGTCAACGATGCCGCAAACGACAAATCGATAAAAGCGATCGTCCTTCGGGTCGATTCGGGCGGCGGCTCGGCACTCGCATCGGATCTGATGTGGTACGCGCTCGAGAATGCCAAGGCCAAAAAGCCGGTCGTTGTCTCGATGTCCGACGTGGCGGCGTCGGGCGGTTATTATATCGCGTGCAACGCCAATAAGATCGTCGCCGAGCCCTCGACCATTACCGGCTCGATCGGCATCTTTATGTTAAAGCCGGTGATCAAGGGCTTTTACAACTGGATCGGTGTCACAAACGAATACACAATGCGGGGCAAAAACGCCGGCATCTTTCGCGAGACCGAGAAATGGACGCCTGATGAGCGGGCAAAAATGGAAGCTCAGATCAGCAGCGTATATTACGACAGCTTCGTCCCAAAGGTCGCTACCGGCCGAAAGAAAACTAACGAAGAGGTCAACACCCTTGGCCAGGGCCGCGTCTGGACCGGAACGCAGGCAAAGGCCAACGGCCTGATCGATGAATTTGGCGGGCTCGAAAAAGCGATCGACATCGCCAAGGAACTTGCCGGCCTTGCCGCAGACAAAGATGTCCGCCGCGTCGTATTCCCTGCACCACGGCCGTTTCTCGAAGAATACTTCGGCAACGACAATACCGAGCTTTCCGCCGAACAAAAGGCTCAGGCAGCATTCCTCGAAAGCCTTCCGGCAGACATCCGCCGGGCATTCAGGTACACCGCATTTTTTGAGAACATGCAACGGGGAGACGCGATGCTAATAATGCCATTCGAGCTCGAGATCAAATAGCTTTGAAATCAAAAACGGATTAATTGACAACGTCGAAAATTGGGTGCATAGATGAGTTGTCTTTTCGGCCAACTCCCCTATTCTTATGACATCGCTCAAATCTCTCAAACTCGTCATATCATTCATTCTTATTTTTCCTATCGCATCCGCCGCTCAGATCGCAAGCCCTGACACTCCGGCCTGCAACCCCAAGATGGCGCAGATGCTGGTTGAGCAGCAGGTCGCTGAGAGCAAATCGGTCACGGCCCGGCCGAAGCGTATCAAGATACAGCTGCGAAGCGCCGATTTCCTATGGTCGCTCGATCAGCCGACCGCACGAGGATATTTCATCGAAGCCTTTTCGAATGCCAAAGAACATTTTGCGGAAAAGGGTTTTGAGAAGGCGAATCTACAGACGACAAAATCCGGCAGTTCGAGCTTTGCTCAGATGCCCGATCTTCGCTCGGATGTCATACGCGCGGTGGCAACGCGCGATCCGGAGTTGGCAAAGAAGTTCACTGACGAAGTTCTTTCGGAATTTGAAAAGGCCGCCGAACGAGACGCCATGGACAAAACTCGCGAGCAGGACGACCTTCTCGGAATAGCAGGCCAGCTCGCCGCGACAGATCAGGAACTGGCCCGCCATCTCTATCGTCGCTTGATGCGATTGCCGCTGACCCAGTCATGGTTTTGGTCCCTGAATAGCGCCGCCCGTGGAAATCAAGTTTTTGCAGACTCGATCTATGCGGAGGCATTACGAAATTACAGAAACGGCAAACCTAGTCGTATTCTGTATTTGTCGGCGTATCCTTTTGGAGCAGACACTATCTTTGGTCAGGGTCGAAATTCGTTTTCCGCCGCACCGGTTCCTTCATTCGTGCCGAATGCAGGGTTACAGCGTTCATTCCTCTACACCTTTTTTGCCCGCATAGCGTCGTTCACGGAAAACCCGGAGGAGCTAAACCAGCCGCCTGAGAAATATTCTCAACCCGAAGCAATCTCGATGGTGACCGCGATGCGTGATATCGAGCCAATAGTTATGGAACGCTTCCCCGACTTGCTGCAGCAATTTACCGTCGCGCGTTCTCAGGCAAACGCCGCCCTGACGGCGGAGATGCGGAAGGATATCGAGAGCCTTGAGAAAAGCGCATCGCGACGGTCGTTGACATTCGAGGAGAGCATCAAAGAACTCGAAGAAGCCGATGGCAAGGGCACCTTGACCGATTATATGATCGCCCAGATACTCTTCCAGAGGCGAATGCGGACGGACAAGCACTACGCCGCGTACGAACCATGGATCGCGAAGATCAAGGAGGAAAAACCGCGAGTCGAAGTAACCAATTACTATTGGTTCGTGCGAGCCCAGTTTGCCATCAGGGAAAAGCGTCTAGCCGAGGTCGAAAAGATGGCAGCCAAGATTCCCGAGGTCGATCATCGCTCGATCGTTTTGTTTGATCTCGCAAGAATTCAACTCGATTCGACAAACGACGCGGGTGCTGGCTTTGACCTTATCAATGGCGTATCAAAATTGACCCGCACCGCACCAAATTCCGTAGCGAAAGCCAAGATCTTATTCAGCTTGGTCAGCTTCTACGAACGCGTAAACCACTCCCTCGCCCTCGACGAGCTTGGCGAAGCTGTCCGCGTCGTCAACCAACTCGAAGAACCTGATCTCTTCCAAAACTGGATCTACCGTCAGATCGCGGGAAAAGATTTTGTATTCATGGCCAGCCTTTCCTTACCGGGTGACAATTTCGAAGGGATGTTCACGGAGCTTGGCAAAAAGGACTTTGAATCATCGCTTGCAAACGTCAGGTCATTAGATGATAAATTCCTCCGCACCGTCGCGGTTATCGCCGTCGCAAAGAACTGCGTTCAGGCCAAAACTCCTGCTGTAACCAAGAAGCAGAAATAAGGCCGCGGCGGCATGGGATCAAATAGCTGATGACGGCTTCTTATTCTTTGCTTTCGGCGCGGATTTGGGATAGCATTTCCTTCAATCAATCCACCCGCTTTAGGAGTTACAGATGTTTGGTAGAATTTTGTCTCGTGTTTTTACGCTTGCCTTTTTCGTGCTTGCTTTTTCCTTTGCCGCAGCCGCTCAGGATCTTGACGATGTCACGATCAGCGGTACGATATCAGACTCTAATGGCCTCGCGATCGCAGGTGCGAGTGTCAGCGCGACATCCGTCGACACCGGCGAAACGCGAACTGTCACCACGGACGATGAGGGGCGTTATCGGATCGTCAAGCTCAAACCCGGAAACTACAAGATAAAGGCGACGGGCAGCGGCTTTGGCGCGCAGGAAACGCCGACGATCGCGACCATTTCGGCTCAAAATTTAGTCAAAGATTTCAAACTCTCGCCGGCCGACGTTCGAGCCGAGGCAACGGTTACCGTGACTGATGATGATTCTCCGGTTGTTGATACGACCCGCACGATCGTCGGCGGCACGGTCACGCAGCGCGAGATCGAGGAATTGCCTAACGATTCTCGCAACCCTCTCGACCTAGTGCTGACGCTCGGCGGTACTGCCGAAGAACAACTATCAACCCGCGACCTCGCGAGCGACCGCGGAGCACGTGGCCTCACCGCCCCGGGAACGACACCTGAGGAAGCCGGTATCTTCGGTCTTTCGGGAGGAGCGGCGTACTCTAATAACATCACGATCGACGGCCTCGATAACAATGACGACCGCGGTGCTTCGTTCCGGTTTCAGCCCTCGATCGATGCTATTAGCGAGGTTCAAGTGATCACCAATCAGTTCTCGGCCGAATACGGCCGAGCCTCAGGCGGGCGTGTCAATTTGACCACCCGAGGCGGGAGCAATAAATTCAGGGGACGTGCATATTTCTATTTCCGGGATGAGAGTCTGAACGCCAACACGTGGAACAACAACCGTCGTTTTATCGGTCGGCCACCACTACAGGAGCGCAATCCCGGTTTTACCTTCGGTGGCCCAATCCTTAAGAACAAGCTCTTCTTTTTTAGCTCGTACGAGTACAACGATACGTTCGACACAACTGTACTGGACGCCTGGACCCCAACGACAGGAGCCAATTCGAATTTTCCTCTTCCTACGCCAAATAACCCTGGAACCGGCACCTTTAACGTAGCCGCTGGCACTCCATGCCCGACGCCAAATATATGCCCGGCTGTAACGGTTGGTAACTATTTGCTTCCGACCGACACGCCGGCAAAAAATCACATCCTGACCAGCAGGATTGACTGGACCATTTCTAAGACCCAGAGTGCTACTTTTTCATGGCAGCTTGGCCGCTCCGACGACCTTCGTTCCTTTAGCGGTACGAACCGTATCGCTGATTCCATCATTGGCCGCATCCGAAATACGGACGGTTACAACCTGACGCATAATCTGTATATCGGCAACAAGGTGAATCAGATCCGAGCGCAGTATTCAAAACTTGATCCGAGTTCGAGTCAGGCCGCCGGTGCTCTCTCGCCTGCTGTTCTTGTGACTTTTACTCCGGTGGGAACTCAGGTGTTCGGCTCGACAACGAGTTCGTCCGACCGGAAGGAGAATCGATGGCAGGTGACGGATACATTCAGTATCGTCAATGGAAGTCAGACTTGGCGGTTTGGTGTCGATATTCATAACGTTGATACGACGTTCCTCGACAGGTTCGATACGACAGGAACCTACACATTTGGCAGCTTTTCATTCTTTGTCGGAGGTGTGCCGACAAGACTGCAACAGAATTTCGGCGGCACGTCTGAGCTCAACAACAAATATATCGGTACGTTCATCCAAAATGATTGGCGGGCAAGATCAAATCTCACTTTGAATTTCGGTTTGCGATACGAGCGCGAAACCGTTCTCAAAGACAACAATAACTGGGGGCCGAGGGTAGCCGCCGCTTGGGATCCATTTAAAAAAGGCACGGGCGTGATTCGTTTCGGTGCGGGTATCTTTTACAATCGCGTCCTACTCAGGACCATCGACGATTACACGGGCGATCTGACAACGCTGCGCCTGGATACCAACAGTGTTCCTTTGCCCGCCGGTAGTTCGTTCAGCACCGAAGCACTGAGGCGGTCGCTTGCCGCCCTTTTCCCTAATCCGGTAACACTGGATACCAGGCTCGCCGTAACGACTACCGCCGGACAGACCTTCTCGGTTCGTGAACTTACACGTTCCAGCACCGTGTTTCGAAACCTCTCGCCTGATTTGGTCATTCCAAAGAGCTACCAGATGAATCTGGGATTTGAAAGAGAAATTTCCAAGGGGATGGTTTTCGAGGCGAACGCAACTTTTAACCGCACCGTAAACCTATGGCGAGAGACCAATCCAAACGCTCCCATCCTGCCGGCGGGTCTGGCAGACCACCCGAACAGTGGCGATGGCCGGGTAACATATACTGACTATCTACTTGGTCTCACCTCCGGCACGAATCGCTTTTTCTCGGGAACCGTCGGTGAAGTCGGTGGAACTCATGACGGGAGTCCGACTTCCACAACAGCTTGTAATGCTGCTACAACCCTTTGTTATGTCAATGTAAATACATCATCTACGACGTTCCCGACAGGCGGTTGTGCGACCTCCACACCTAATACGGCCTACTGTCGTGCGATCGCAGCCCTTAACCCCCTGCGGCCACCGGCATTATTTGCTCAGTTCGGACAGGAACAACTCGAGACTGTGACCTCGATCGGGAACAGTCATTACATTGGAGCCATCTTTGAGCTGAGGAATCGGTATCGAAAATTCGGTAACGGATTCGGCGGATCATGGAGACTTTCTTATACGCTGTCCCGTCTGATGGACGACGGTATCGTTAATACTTCCGATCCGACTACACCGGGCGATTTTCGCGGAGACTGGTCACGGAGCTTGGCCGACCGAACACACCGGATCGCACTAACCGGCACTATTGACATGCCGGGTTGGATGGGAAAGCTGCGTATTTCGCCGCTCTTCCGCTTCGGTTCGAGTGCACCGTTCAATCTGTCGGCCGGCGGCGTGGACCGCAACTTGGACGATCTTAGCAACGACCGACCGAATTTCAATGGTAACGTCAACGATATCCGTTGGCGCGTTTACGGCTCTGCGTTTCCGGCACAGCTCGCATCGCAACTCTCGCTCGCTCCTTTAGGTAGTCCCGGAACGCTTCCGCGAAACGCGGGACAAGGGCCGAGGCTTTGGCAATTCAACGTAAATGTGACCCGCGAGTGGAAGTTAAGCGAGCGTTTCCGCCTACGCCCGTCGCTTGAGGTCACTAATCCTCTCAATCTGCGAGTGTTCAGCTATGGTTCGAACTTTATCAACTTCGACAATCTTTCGCTGTGTACGACTGGGGGCACTTTGACGACGGCTCAACGGGCAACATGCGACGGATTCGTTGCGCCGACCCGAACGATGACGCACCGCCGCATGCGCCTCGGGCTTAGGCTTGATTTCTAGTAACCCGTTCGATCCAACTGGCCAAGGCCGTTCGAAACGACGGCCACTTTTCTTTCCGAAGAACGGGTATGAAGAAGAAAATTGTCGTGACTAGATCGCCTTTGGCGTGATAAACTAAGTTGTTGAACAATTTTGTTCACTGCCCTTTTTATGAGTCTCGCCATCGCCGAACCGCAGGTTCCCGTCACCGAAACAACGATCGAAAGCGTCTTGCTCGACGCCGATCTGTTTGTTAAGTACAGCTCGCCTGAAAAGGCATTTGCCCTGCTCCGTGAATCGCTCGAGCGCAGCCCGCGATCGATCCAGCTTCGTGAAAAGATGCGCGACATCTGCGTCAAGCAAAAGAACTTGAACGAGGCGGCCAAGCAATGCCTCGCACTTGTCAGCCTGTACATCGGCCGCGAAGATTTTGATCTCGCCTACGATCGCCTGCAGGAGGCAAAACTGCTCGATCCACGAATTTCGGTCGCACCGGGCCTTGAAGCGATACGCCGAGCCCGCCGTCCTGATTTTGCCGTTGACCGCGATCGGACACCACAAAAAATACGCACCGATGTCACGTTTGCGGGCAATCTCGCATATGTCAGCATCTTTGACGCGGTCCAGGTGATCGAGAGCGCGAAGATGACGGGCCTGATGATGATCAAATCGGACCTGCATCTTGGCAATGTCTCATTCAATGAAGGCAAGATCGTCGACGCCGAATGTAACGGCAATAACGGCCACGTTGCCTTTCGCGACATCATCGAGATCAATAGCGGCACATTCGAATTCAACATCTCCGACCACGAATTCCCTGTCATTATTTCGATCTCAAGCAACACCAATTTCCTCCTCGATGTGCTCACCGAGCTCGACAACGAACGCGCCGAAAAGCAAGGCCTAAGAAATGTCGGCGGTGAGATGATTTAAGGTTGACTTAACACGCCAAATACAACAAAATATAGTGCTTCCCCATGAGACAAGCACTACAGGATGTTTAAGCTTCAGCGCCTAGAAATAACAGGTTTTAAGTCTTTTGCAGACTATACCGAGATCGTTTTTACCGGTAGCGGTATCACGGCCGTGGTCGGGCCGAACGGCTGCGGCAAGTCTAATGTCTCTGACGCGATCTCTTGGGTGCTCGGCGAACAGCGTGCCAAATCCCTGCGCGGTGGTGAGATGAAAGATGTCGTATTTGCCGGCACCAAAAATCGTAAGCCCGGCGGCATGGCAGAGGTCGTTCTCCACCTGGTACGAGATGATTCGGTCTTCGACATCGATGAGAATGAGCTTGAGGATATCGACGAAGCTCTTAGCGGTATCGACGAGGCAGCCGTCGATATGGACGAGATCGAAGGCCTTGAACTCGAAGAGGAAATAGTCGCCGAGGTACCACTCGAGCAGAATAGTTTTCACGATGACTCGGCAGTCGAGGCTGAGCCGGTCGAAACGGTGAAGGCCCTTGCTGTCGGTTCGACCCAGGTCATCGAGACAAAGGTACGGACCAAACGCCATTGGCGCCCGCGCTCGTTCGCGCTGGATTTTGCACCGGGCGAGGCAGTTTCGGTCACGCGTCGATTGTATCTTTCGGGCGAGAGCGAGTATCAGCTGAATGGCAAAACCTGTCGCCTGCGTGACATAACCGATCTTTTCGCCGGCACGGGTTTGTCCGGCGCTCATTACGCGATAATCGAACAAGGCCGTATCGGCCAGATACTTTCGGCCAAGCCTGTCGACCGTCGAAGCCTGATCGAGGAAGCCGCCGGCATCTCAAAGTTTCGCGCCCGTCAGCGCGCCGCCGAATCCAGGCTTGAATCAGCAAAATCAAATCTCAGCAGAATATTCGACATCGTTTCCGAGGTCGAAAAACAGGTAAACGCTCTCCGTCGCCAAGCCGCTAAGACACGTCGATTCAAGATCTTACAGGAAGAGTTTCGTGCCCTTCTTCGTCAGCTTTACGCAGCCGAGGGCAAATATCTTTCCGACCTGTCCGAGGATCTCGAGCTCCAACTCGGCCGCGCCGCCGAGATCGAGGCCGATCTGCAAACACAGGTTTCGGCAATGGAAGAGGCGACCCGCGATACGACGCAACAAGCGCGCGACGCCGAAGAAAGCCTTGCCGAATTGCGAAAGATCCACTCGAATAACGCCCTCGAACGCGATCGTGCCGAGCGTGAGCACATTTACAAATCCGACCAGATAGTCAGCCTCAATAATCGCACCGAAACGCTTAGGGCCGAGATCGCCGCGAGCGAACACCGTGTCAAGATGCTCGCCGGTGAGATCGACCGATTGTCCCGTGACGAGCAGCATGAGAGTGCCGAGCACGCAAAGGCCGAGGCCGCACTTCGCGATTCCGAAGATCAGCATCGCATCGAGGCCGAAGCTCTGGCCGCGATCGAGGGCTCGATCGACCGTTTGCGAAACGAGTTGACGCAGCACACAGCCGCCGCCGAGCGTTTTGACGAGATCGGGCGACAGGTTGCCAGCAATCTCGAACGCCTCGAAATGCGTGCCGCTGGCCTCGAAAGCGAAGGCCATCGAGCTGACGAGACCTTCACAGCCAATCAAAAACAGGCCGAAGAACTGACCCAAAATCTCGCCGCCGAGGAAGCCAAGCTCGCCGACCTTAATGTCGAAAAAGAACAACTCCTAGCGGCAACAACCGATGCGCGCAACGCTCAACGAAGTGCTGAAGGTGAGCTTCAAACACTGCAAGATGAGCATTCGGCTAAGCGGCACCGGCTTGCCACGCTCCTCGAACTCGAAGAGAAGCGTGCCGTCTATACGCCGCAGGTGCAAAAGATCTTTTCCGAAGAAAAGTCTGTCGGCGTAAAACTCGCCGGCGTGCTCGCCGACCGGCTGAACGTGCTTCCGGAAGCCGAGACGGCGGTCGAGACCCTGTTCGGCAATTTTCTCGAAGCCGTTGTTGTCGAATCCTTTGCCGATGCCAAGCGCCTTTCTGCGTGGCTCAAGGAAAATGACATCGGCCGGACCGCGATCATAATTCTGCCGACGACAGCACCCGTGAAAGCCAACGCGATCCACACTAAACGCGACACGATCGCCGATTGTCTGGGCGTGACAGACGAACTCGCCAACGCTCTGCGGCAAATATTCCCGCGTGAAATGTCGGCGAGGCTCGTAAACGATCTTGACGACAAACAGGCCTTAGAGGGCGAGATCCTCGTCAATTTTGATGGCGATCTCCTGCTTGGCGGCCGAATGTTTGTCGGCGGCCATCGGGTTTCCGAAGGCAAGAACGAATCGCTCCTCGCTTTCAAACGCGAACTAAGCCAGCTCGAAAAAGAGTGCGCAAAAATCGCGGGCGATGTTTCTGCCGCAAATGCCCGAGTCGAGAAAGCTCGCGAGCAGCTCATCGATCTCGAGAGCAAAACGGTCGATCTGCAGTCGCTCATTATCAAAGTCGATCGTGGCATACATGGCCTCCAGATCCAGGTTCATGCGGCCCGCGAGGAGATCTCACGCGCCGAGCGTCATCGCAAGGTAGTCGCCGACGAGGCTGGACAAATACAGTCGGAGATCGCCGAACTAGTTCTAAAACAAACCGACGCGGTCGCCAACAAAAAGGCTGCGGATACGGCAAGAAATGATGCCGTCTTTGCACTTCAGAACATCAGCGTTGACCTTGCTCAGGCTCGAACACGGTCCGACGCTGCCAACGCCGTTCTCAACGAGAAGCGAATGATCGCGGCGACCTCTGACGAGCGGCGGCGTTCTGCTGTCTCAGCCTTGCGCCGGGTTGAGAACGAAAGCAAAGAACTTGAATCACGTCTCGCGATCCAAAAGCTTGAGCTCGCCGAGGCCGACGTTAAGATCAAAACGCTCCACGCCGAGATCACTGAGATCACCGATCGCATCGCTTCGGCGGGCGATGAGATCGCCCGTGAGAGCGATGAGGTCTTGGCTGCCGTCAATGCTCTGACCACCGCACGCGAGGCATCGGACAAGGCAAGCGAAGACCTTGTCGAACTCAACCGCCGTGCCGCGGAGGCCCGCAATGAACGCGCCGAGATCGAGATCCGCCAGGCCGAGGCCGTTACCCAGCTTAAGAACACAGCCGAGAACTGCCAGCAGGAACTGAATATCTCGCTAGCCGAGCTTGTCGAAACCACCGAACCCGACGAGGCGTGCGTACTCGAGACAGCCCGTCGCGATGCCGACGAACTGCGGCAGCGGCTAGAGAATTTCGGCGCGATCAACATGCTCGCTCTCGAAGAACTTGGCGAAACCGAAGAACGCCATCTCTTCCTCACATCGCAGCAACAGGACGTGATCGACAGTATCGCCTCGACGGAAGAGGCCCTGCGCGAGATCAAACAACGTTCGCGCGATCGCTTTGCCTCGGCGTTTGAGGCCATCAATACGCATTTCGCCGAGTTCTTCCAGGAACTTTTCGGCGGCGGCCGTGGCGAGATGACGCTGATGGAATCTGACGACATCCTCGAGGCCGGTATCGAGGTCGTGGCACAGCCGCCTGGCAAACGCCTCCAAAATATCCTGCTTCTCTCCGGCGGCGAAAAGGCAATGACCGCCATCGCTCTCGTCCTGGCCATTTTCAAATACCGTCCGTCTCCATTCTGTCTGCTCGATGAGGTTGACGCCCCGCTCGACGATGCGAACGTCGGCCGTTTTGCCGCCAAGATCGCGGAAATGTCTGAAAAAACACAATTTATCGTCATCACTCACAACAAACGAACAATGGAAGCCGCGCGTGCACTTTACGGCGTAACAATGCAGGAGGCCGGCGTTTCTAAAGTGGTCTCAGTCAAATTCGAATAAGCCGGAATTCCAACCGGCACACTGATCAGTGCATCCAATGCGAAGCGCGCTATGATTCCGTGTTTTTGCGCAATTTCTATACACTGATACTGATGAAACTGTTTTCGAGCAAATTTTTATTCATCTTCCTTTTTGCCTGCGTGTGTCTGCCGCTTGCCGCCCAGACAAAAGGAAAAACGAATAAACGGCCCGTCGCCAAGCCGACGCCTTCTGAGGCCGCTACGCCAAAGCCAACGCCCGAAGCCGAACCGGAAACGCCGGCAACAAAGCGAAACGGCCGACCGGATGCCGACCCTACCACGAAAGCTTCAGCCGCCAAAGCTCCCGTTTTCGTTCCCGTTTACTTCTATTCATTTACAAGGCCCGGATTCACATACTCTCGTATTGCCATCGAGCATGACGAGGCCGGCAAGGGTCAGATATCTTTTCAAAGAACTGAATTCGACGAGGCCTTTATCGATCCGATCGACCTCTCGGCCGTCACGATGGCCAATATCAAAGGCGCGGTCGCGGCTCTCAATTTCCTGTCGTCGACTGAGGAATATCAGGTAGCCCGCGATTATTCGCACATGGGAAATATCGAATTCAAAGTCAAAAAAGACGGCCTTGAGCGATCCGTAAAATACAACTGGACGGAAAACAAAAACGCCAAGCTGCTAATGGACGAGTATCGCCGGATCACCAACGAATACACGTGGCGATTTGAGATAATCACGGCCCGCCAAAACCAACCGCTGCTCACGCCCAGCCTGGTCGAATTGATCGAGTCATATGTAAAACGCGGTGAGATCGCCGACCCGCCGCATCTCGTTCCGTTTCTCACCGAACTATCCAATGACGAGCGCCTCCCGCTCATGGCCCGCAACCGCGCTATCAAGGTCGTAAAAGAGATCGAAAAAACAAAAAAACCATAGCTTTTCTTCCCCGTTCGTGGTCATTCTCCGTTCCCGGCATCATCCCGCACAAGGTGAAGGTCGATTTCGTCGGATAAAAACTGTATTTTACAAACCCCGTTAAGCCAGCGGTCTTTGACCGCGGCGCTTTTGCATTTAGAAGGCATGGAGCGTCTTTTTGACTTTGATCTGGGATTTGACGGCTATTGAGACGGCGTCGATTTGGTCGTCGTGGGTGCCGTTTGGGAATGAGCAGGC
>CXWL01001925.1_pt1 | contig 59253 bp, 53 predicted proteins | sample 590931 | NCBI WGS metagenome assembly CXWL01 (sample SAMEA3498368, study PRJEB10139) | groundwater metagenome | biome: water well; material: biofilm material | place: Germany | collected 2015-04-27 | reverse complement strand
TCCATCACGGTGATCGACTTGGCGAAGGGTGGGAAGGTGCTGAGGAACATTGAGACGTTGAAACGTCAGGGGCTCAACCCCAACTGCATCATGCTGCTTCCGAATCATTTTCAGCAATCCGGCTTGCGCGCAAGCCGGATTCTCGAGTGAACCGGCGGTAAGACGTTGCCTCACATGCGGTTCCACGAAGCCCCTATGCCATTGACGCTTCGTTCCTCCCTTGAATCTCCGTTCAAATTTCCATAACCATGCCTCGCTCGGAGCGATTCACATGAAACGATCGCTCCTGATCGCACTCCTGGTGCTGAGTAGTGAACCTGCGCATGCGGAGTGGATGTCGTTTGGCGCAAGCGATGGGGGAACGACTGTGTACGCGGATCCTGCCACCATGCGTCGCGAAGGAGATCGAGTGAAGATGGTGGTACTGTTTGACTTCAAGACCGTGCAAACGAAGGCGGAGGTCTCATATTTGTCGGCAAAGGCACAGATGGAATATGACTGCGCCAAATCGCGCTTTGAGGGGCTTGTGGTCACGTATTTTTCGGGCAATATGGGAAATGGCCAGTTGCTGGATCGCAGCACAGGAAAAGGCACTTGGCTACGCATTTCACCGGGCAATATCGACCAAGCGCTGTGGAATCTTGCCTGCGGCAAGAAGTGATCGCGCAGGCGTATGCGACAACATATCTCTCGAAGACGCCACCATCTCAAACATCTTGGGAGATCGCAGCCCTTGTCGAAGTGGGGGGGGGAGTTGACGGCAACAGGACATTGGGCAAGAGGGTTACGCGACGCAGGCCTATCGCCGTATGAAGGCGAGCCATCGCCACAGGTTCAGCAGGCTCGCGAGGGAGGCTGCCACGTAGGTCAGCGCGGCCGCAGTGAGGATACGGCGGGCTCCCAGCTCGTCTTCAGGAGATAGATAATTTTTTTGCTGAAGGATCGGCAGTGCGCGCCTGAAGCTGGCGTCCCATTCGACCGGAAGCGTGACGAGATGCACCAGCGTAGCGATCCCCATCGTCGCTATCCCCGCGACCAGGACGACGACACCAGCCACAGGGGTCTGAGCCAACGCCGCCGCGATGGGAATGCCCATCATCACGATCCCGCCAAGCTTTTGCGCTCCCTGCGCGACCCGCACCAGTCGCGTGCGCTCCGTGAACGGTTGATAGCCCGCCCGGTCTTGAATGGCATGCCCGACCTCGTGAGCGGCAACGGTGATCGCGGTGAGGGATTTCCCATTGAACTTATCGGGCGTCAGGCGGACCGCTTTGGCCTCAGGATCGTAATGGTCACCCAGCTCGCTCGCTTCCACCTTGATGTGCGTCAGATCTAACTGATCGAGCAGATGACGCGCAAGCTCCGCTCCGGTTCCCGGATAGTCAGGACGGGGATTACTGTGCTTGGCAAAGACCCGCCTGGTCCACAGTTGTGGACCGAATACAACGATCGCGACAACGATCAACAGCAGGACTAGTCGCACCCTCTACACCCTTCCCTATCAACCGAAGCATTCGACTGGGCCATCGGCAGAAACCTCTGTGGGATCGATTCCCTGTTCACTCACGATAGCACAGTGGATAGACGAAAGAGACCGGTAGCGCGATAGACCTCATTCGGTCTCAATACGCTTGAGGCCATGGATCATTGGTATGGTATGGATCGCTCAATCTGAGGACCGCAGTCGGCCGTGACGATGTAGCAATGGCCAATTATGAGGCTTGAGTAAGACTCTCAACTGCGGAGGTCAAACGGTAGGTATTTTCTTGCCGCAGGCCCGGTGTAAAGAGCCCGTGGCCTAATCAGCCGGTTATGGTCCTGCTGTTCCATGACATTCGCGCACCAGCCGGTGATCCGTGAACAGACAAAGACAGGGGTGTAGAGTTCTCGCGGAATCCCCATCAGGAGATAGGCTACTGCCGTGTAGAAATCGAGGTTGGGGTAAAGCCCCTTCTCTTGCTGCACTACCCGATCGATCGTCGCCGCAATCTCGTACCATCGGTGGTCGTAGCAGATCCGGCCGAGGGATTCGGCTTGCTGTTGAATGATGGCAGAACGAGAGTCGCCCTTCTTGAGCACCCGATGGCCAAAACCCATAATCCGCTGTTTGTTGGCCAACGCTGTCCGCACCCATTGCTCCGCTCGTTCGGCGGTCTCAATCTCGCAAAACATCTCGGCGACTGCCTCGTTCGCTCCTCCGTGGAGCGGTCCTTTTAGCGTGCCGATAGCCGAGGTGATGGCCGAGTGCATATCCGTCATCGTCGAGGCGGTCACGCGAGCCGAGAAGGTGGAGGCATTGAATTCATGCTCCGCATAGAGCGTGAGCGACACGTCGAGTACGTGGGCCATGGCTTTGGTCGTCTCGCCGTCTCTCCGGTCGGTGAGCAGGTACAAGAGGTTTTCGGCGAAGCTCAGATCGGCTTGCGGCCTGACAAGAGCGTTCCCGTTGGCGAGCCGATAGGCTGTCGCGATGACGAGCGGGATTTGCCCCATCAATCGGATCGCTTTACGCAGGTTGGCACCGTGAGAACAGTCTGAGGCATCCGGATCGGCCATGCCCAGCAACGAGACACTGGTCCTGAGTATGTCCATCGGATGCGCACCGGGAGGCACCATGCCAAGGAACGCTTCGACAGGGCCAGGGAGCAGGCAACCGGCCGCAAACTGCGTTGCAAAATCCTGCAACTCGCTTCGGGTCGGCAGCTTGCCGAGGAGCAGGAGGTAGGCCACCTCTTCGAAGCGGGCCCTGCCTGCCAGGTCACTGACGGCATACCCGCGATATCGTAATCCCCCTTCGCCCTCATCCACATGGCATAGAGCCGTCTCACCGGCCAGGACTCCATCGAGCCCTGGGCTGTACGTTGCCGTGCGAGCGTCATTATCCGCTGGCATGGTCATCACCCATGGAATGAAATTGGCGATCCCGCTGCTCATACTCTTCATACCGCAGCAGATCGTAGAGTTGCTGCCGAGTCTGCATCTGCTCCAGCAGCCCTCGCTGCGAACCGTGATTTTTCAGCTCAACCAGCACCCGCTCGATCGCCTTCGTTGCCATCCGGAGAGCCGTCACCGGAAAGAGCACCAGCCGATAACCGAGATCTTCGAATTCAGTGACGCTCATGTAGGGAGTCTTCCCGAATTCAGTCATGTTCGCGACCAGCGGTACTTTGCCGCCATCCTTGGCGAGTTGCCGGGCAAACGTACGGAATTCGTCGGCAGACTCAAGGGCTTCAGGAAAGATCGCATCGGCCCCGGCATCGATGTAGGTTCTTGCCCGTCGTACCGCTGCGTCCAGTCCTTCAACGGCGCGGGCATCCGTACGGGCGACGATTAAGAAATCCTGGTCTCGTCTTGCGCCGCTGCCCGCGCGGATCTTGGCCACCATTTCACTCACTTGGACCAGTCGCTTTCCCGGCAGATGCCCGCACTTCTTGGGCAGCTCTTGATCTTCGATCTGCATTCCTGCCAAACCGGCCTGTTCGAATTCCTGTACGGTGCGCACGACCGAGAGAGGAGGGCCGAAGCCCGTATCCGCATCCACGATTGCCGGAATCGCCACAGCCTTGGCAATGGAGGCGGCATCGGACACCACCTCTGTGAGAGACAATAGCCCGATATCCGGCAGTCCCCGAGCAGCCGAAATCGCAGCGCCGGAGACATAGAGGGCCTCGAACCCGGCGCGCTCGATTTGCATGGCCGTCAAGCCATTGAACGCTCCCGGCAGGACAATGGTCTGCTTATCGAGCAGTTCGCGGAGACGCCGAGCTTTGGATTGAGCGGGTTGATCCATCATGGCATTCACCCTCGATTGTGCACCTTTAATAAGGGCATCAATGCGCCGACATCTTTTAGCTGGTCGAGTTTCCAAACTGCATCGATCACCTTGGTCATGCGCGCTCGGTCTAATTTCCCTGTCGCCAATCGGCGAAATTTGCCCTCGACTTCCTGGTCGGACATTCGGTGCTGGGGATGGCCCAGGGGATAGTCCACTTGTTTGACATAGTGGTTCCCCGCCTTCGTCCGCACGGTAATGCGTGTCGCCATCGTCTCCGGATACCGTCCGACGAACTCGGGCTGCGGCACCACGCGCACCTTCTGCATCAGCTCATGCAGCGCCGGATCGGTAAGGCGTTTACCTTCGAACGAGCGTAGCGTGACCTTCCCATCGCGTAGCGCGACGGCCACGCAGTAGGGGAAACTGTGATCGGCTGTCTCTCGTGTGCGAGGGCGCCACTTCTCCGGGTCGCGTCCGATGATTTCAATCGCCACATCGTAACTGCCGATTTCAATGTCGGTGATGCCGGCAAGCGCGTCGGTCCCGTCGCCTTTGAGCAGATCCTCCCTGAGCGCAAGGGCTGCTTCCACTGCCGTCTGCGCGTGGTATTCCACCGGGTAATGTTTGATATAGGTATCCAGGATCTTGAACGCGACCGGCCCAGACTGCCCTTTCTCGCCGCCAAAGAGCGGAAGATCAAACGGCCCGGACACGAGTTTCATGAACCCCTTCTCCCCTTCAAAAATAGGAGAGGGGCCCGTCATCCCCCGTTGAGCCAGCATGGCCGCGAACACGCCGTTTCGCGCGGCATTCGAAAAGGCACAGGCTTTCCACATGGACATATCTCCGACGCGCGTCTGCCTCAATGCGACATTCGACACCCCGGCGAGGTTGATAGCCTGCAATGTTTGGGCTGCTGAGAGCTTCATCACCTTGGCCGCAGCAAGGGCGGAGGAAAAGGGACCGTAGGTCACATGGTCCCAGCCGCGCGTCCTGAGCGCTGCCGCGTCGCAGAGGCGGCACTGGACTTCATAGGAAAGCGCGATGGCTTGAATCACTCGCTTGCCGGAAGCACGGCAGGCCTCTCCGACCGCAAGGACTGCCGAAATGTTATCCGAAGGGTGCGCCGGTTCCTTCGCAAGATAGGTATCGTTGAAATCGAGATAGCGGACGAGCGCGCCGTTGGCAAATGTGGCAAGATCCGGAAGGGTTCTGTGGCTGGTTCCCCACAGGGTTGCGCCACCCGGCACTTTGACGGCTTGAGCGAGCAGACGTGCGATCCGGCATGGCGACGCAGTGAAGGCCCCAAACGCACAACCCAGGCTGTCCAAGACCCGCCGTTTCACTTCGTGCACCACGGCGCTGGGCAAATCATCGTCACGAAGGGATTGGCAATACCGACTCAAGCGACCAGCAAGCATGGGCTATTCCCTCCTGATCTCTGTCCTCCCTCTACCACTCACGTGACACGCGCCATGAATGACGACTTACCGTTCCACCACAATCGCTAACGCTTCGCCGCCTCCGATACAGAGACTGGCCAATCCTCGTCTCGCGCCTCGAGCTTCCATGGCATAGAGCAGCGTCGTGATGATCCTCGCGCCGGTGGCGCCGATCGGATGGCCCAGCGCGACCGCTCCACCGTTGATATTCACTTTCTTATGGTCCAGCCCTAGTTCGCGATTGATCGCGAGGGAGACGGCAGAGAAGGCCTCATTGATCTCAAACAGGTCGATGTCGCCGAGCGAGAGGCCGGTCTTCTTGAGCACCAGCTTGATCGCCTCGACCGGCGCCATCGTAAACCACTCCGGCGCAAGTGCTGCTCCGGCATAGCCGAGGATGCGCGCCATCGGCGTAAGCCCGAGATGCATGGCTTCCTCTTCCGCCATAACAACCACCGCCGCCGCCCCGTCGTTACAGGAGGGGGAATTGCCCACGGTCAAGACACCGTCTTCCTTAAACACCGGCTTGAGTTCACGCATCTTGCTCAGACTGACTCGATTCGGCTCCTCATCATTCGTAACAGCCAAGGATTCGCCTTTTCGTTGCGGCACCTCAACTGGAACGATTTCCCTCTTGAAAGTCCCGGCTGCAACGGCATCCTGCGCCCGGCGGTAACTTTCCAAAGCGAAATCGTCCACCTCTCTTCTGGTGAGATGATACTTTGTCGCGCAGAGTTCACCGCCATCGCCCATATGAATGTTGTTATAGACGTCCCAGAGTCCGTCTTTGATCAGGCTATCCACCAGTTCTGCATGCCCCAGCCGATACCCCTGCCGGGCTTTATCCAATAGATAGGGGGCGCGGGTCATGTTTTCCATGCCGCCCGCTACAACGATCTGTGCATCTCCGAGCGCAATAGCCTGGGCAGCCATAATCAGGGTCTTGAGGCTGGATCCGCAAACCTTGTTGACGGTTGTGGCGCCGACCGAATGGGGAATTCCGGCTCCAATCGAAGCTTGTCGGGCCGGGGCCTGGCCGAGCCCGGCGCTGAGGACGCAACCCATCAACACGTCATCGACATGATCCGTCGGGAGCTGAATGCGTTTCAATGCTTCTGCGATGACAATGCTGCCCAACTTGGTCGCTGGCACTGGGCTGAACACCCCGCTAAAACTTCCCATCGGTGTTCGCACCGCACTGACGATGACCGCTTGCTGTTTCTTACTCACAGGAGTTCACCCCGATGATTCCGTTGAAGATAACCCTTGGCTTTCATGAGTTCGCCCTGCACCACGTTCACAACATCGCTCGTGAACCCATGTGATTCGGTAGTCAGAGGCTGCTAGCTGCATGGGGAACATCGCTCCAGGACTTGAGAAAATTCATGCTACGCGCCGGTTCATCATTTCTCAAGTATCGGAACAATCCCTTCCTCAAGCCAGGCATACTCGCCGCTCATGATCGCCTTAGATAGGCGATACACGGTGGAGTCTTTCTTGTGCTCTCGTATTCTTTTCTCCGGAGAAGATGGAGGATGCAAACGATCCTTCATTTCCTGGCAGAAGTAGGTAGCGAGTTCGCGAATGCCGGGCTTGTCCCGCATTTCAGGCTGAGACGCATACCAGATGATCGCGGCCATCGGAAAGATCGCGAGGCTGTCATCGATCAAATCTTGAAGCAGGATTTGCTTATTGTGCAAGCCCTGCCTGTGGCGAAGCGTCGCACTAACGGTTGACCGTGTCAGGCTCCGAGTGGATGATTCGATGAAACGAACCCACCCGGCATAGTCCGTTCCAAACATGCCGGCGCTGCTCGACGGAGTTGAATAGGGAAGGCGAGAACGAATCGCCATGCCTGCGTAGTACGAAAGGGCCGCGAACTTGTCTGACGATGATCCTTGGAGAAAGGAAAGTCCCTTTTCTATATAGGGAGCGAGGGCCTCGCGCGCCATCCAGATACGCAGGATCTCACTTGTCCCTTCCCACACCAGATTAATGCGGGCATCTCGCATCATGCGCATGACCGGGATGCCGAGTTCGCCGTTCTTCCGTTGCGAATCAAACGTCATGAATCCCCGTCCCCCGCGCACCTGGAATAGGTCGTTGACCACTTCCCAGTACCACTCGCTTCCGAGGATCTTGGCTGCAGCCGACTCCATACGGAGGTCGCCCTTCTTGTTGGCCCAAGCACCGCAGAAGGCCATTACCGCGTCAAGCGCCAGCGTATAGGCTGCAGCACGGCAGATTTTTTCTCCGATGAGGGTGTGTTCACCGATCGGTTTGTTCCACTGGACTCGCGTGCGTCCCCACCAGCGCATCACGGATAAACATTGTTTGAGGCCTCCCGCACTGGCTGCGGGGAGCGTCAAACGCCCGACGGTGAGTGTGGCAAGCGCGATCCTCAGGCCGTCGTCTTCGTTGCCTAGTCGGTTTTCAACCGGGACACGCACATCGTTGAACGTCGGTATCCCGTTGTAGATTCCCCTCACTCCCTCGAACCGTAAGCGGGTGACAGAGCAGCCTCGCCAGTGGGTTTCAACGATGAAGGCCCCATATCGTTTCTGCGCCTTGGGATCTTGGAGTTCTTCCGGACGATCGACGATTCGCGCAATGACGACCAGCATGGAACAGAGGAACTGGCCGTTCTGTTTGGCAGAATTCGTAATGAAGAACTTTTCTCCTGTGATGCGGTATGCTACGGTTTTCCCGTTTTCGATGACGCGGACCGCATAGGTTTCTACCTTTGAAATGTCGCAACCTACATTTCGTTCCGTGAGCGCGAACCCTGAGATTTCTCCACGCGCAAGCCGAGGAAGATACTTGGCCTTTTGCTCTTCTGTCCCGAAGAGTCTCAACGGTTCAGGAACGCCGATCGATTGAGCAGCCGATAACAGCACCGTAAGCGATGCATCGTAACTCGCGCAGAGCGTGGCGATTTGCTGATACTCAGACTGAGTCAATTCCAGCCCGCCGAAGCGTTTCGGTATCTTGATACCAAAGGCTCCGATCTCAGCCAGTGTTTTCAACACTGGCTCCGGCAACTCCCCCTCACTATCAACTTGCTCAGGGTCCAGAGAGATCATGGCGAGCTTGAATCGTTCCAGGAAGTCCAAGGCAGTCTGACTCGTCTTGGGAATGTCGATTGAGGTAAAAAGATCCCATCGGACGTTGGCTTCAAACAGTCCGGCAAGAAACCCGGAATAGGACGCCTTATCACGGGCCGTCTCTGCCACCACCTCAGACCCTTGAAACACCTCAGGTTTTTTTATGTTCGGCATATCCTTACCAGGCATTTTCTATAGGGTTCTGGCGCTCAGTACATCACTGTAACCTTACCACCATTTAGCAACCTCACAACGTCAGATCACCTTACCCTAACTATAGACACCCAGTTATCATAAGCCTGCTACGGAACAGATGTAACGGCAACGCTGTGGTACTCTATAAAGGCCAAAGTAGAATCGGCTTAAGCCTGGCCTATCTATTGGCATCGGCAAGTAACTGTATGTACGCAGGGGCAGAGAAGGGGAATGCATCATGCGTAACGTCGTCGTCGTAGACGGATTTCGTACCCCCCTCTGCAAGGAGGGAACAGATTTTCGCGAGACGGATGCGGACGTGCTCGGCGCCTGGGTCGTCCGGGAAATGATTACAAGGTGTCACCGCTGGAATCTCCCCCTGGAAACAATCGATTGCGTCATAGGAAGCAATGTGGCAACGCCCGCACATGCCGTTAATCCGACTCGGGTTGCAGCCGTCACCGGTGGCCTCCCAGTGACAATCCCAGCCGATACGGTAGCAGGAAAAAATTGCGGCTCAGGAGTGACGGCGCTCTACTATGCGAGCCTGCGCATCAGAAGCGGTGATGTCGATACGGCTCTCGTCATCGGCATGGAGGCCATGAGCCGTATTCCGATCTCGTACCATTATACGGTTGCCGACCTCCTCATGCGATATGGTAAAGCCAGAAGCTTTGGGGAACGTGTCGCCGCCACTCGGGCTCTCATTCCTGCACTCCTTAACCTCAAGAAATATCCTCCGCGCATCGGCTTGGTGCTGGGTCTCACGGATCCGATGTGCGACCTCATTATGGGACTTACCGCCGAGAACATCGCAAAAGACCCGGCTCTTGGGATTACGCGTGAAGACCAGGACGCGTTTTCCGTTCGATCGCACAAAAACGCAGCCCAGGCATGGAAAGATGGAATCTTCGCGGACGAAGTCGTCCCCATGTACGTTCCTGAGAGAAGCAGCTATGTCGGAAAAGACAATGGAATCCGGGATGATGCCGGTCCGGAGATCTTTGGTCATGTGAAGCCTGTGTTCGACCGGCGCCATGGTTCCGTGACACCAGCTAATTCCTCCCAGATTACGGACGCCGCCGCCGCCATGCTTCTCATGGAAGAAAGCAAAGCCCAAGCGCTCGGCTTGCCGATCCTCGGGTATGTAAAAGACTACGCCGATTTTGGATTTGACCCCTCCTGCATGGGCTTGGCCCCGGTGGGAGCCATCGCCAAAGTGTTGGCCAAGGCTCGTCTGTCACTCAAGGACTTCGCGTTGTGGGAAATCAACGAAGCCTTTGCGTCGGTCGTGTTGGGGATCAGCCGCATTCTTGACTCATCCTCGCTCATGGGACACAAGTTCGGCAGTTACGGATTGACTGAACGTCTAGGCGAGATCCCACCTGACGATTTGAACCCGCACGGGGGCGCCATTGCGCTCGGTCATCCGGTCGGCGTCTCCGGTCTGCGCCTAGCCATGACCTCTTTGTTCGAACTCAAACGACGGAATGCCGAGCGGGCGATGATCAGCGCCTGTGTCGGAGGCGGACAGGGCGTGGCCATGATCTTGGAGAGGAGATAGCCATGTCAAACAGCCAGCCCAACGCTCCAGCCGAGTGCAAACACTTCAAGACCTTGCTCCTTGACGGGGGAATTCTCCTGGCAGGCTTCGACTACTCCGGCAAGCCGGTCAATGTGCTCAATGTAGAAAGTATGGCGGAATGGCGGAAGATCGTGGGGTATGCCGAACAAACTCCCGACGTCAAAGGCGTGGTGCTGGTGAGCGTGAAGGAAGGAAACTTCTGTGCGGGGGCCGATCTGGAGCAGATGCACAATGCACAACAGCAACGTGCATTCCAAGAGATGGAACAACTCGTGATCACCGCTCACACACTCTTTGACGAAATGGAACGCTCGCCGAAACCATTCGTCGCAGCAGTGGAAGGCGCCTGCTTGGGCGGAGGACTTGAACTTGCACTGGCCTGCCACGCACGTATCGCCAGCACTCACCCAAAAACCTGTTTTGGCCTTCCGGAAGTCAAGCTGGGCATTCTGCCGGGGTTCGGAGGCACACAACGCCTCCCGCGGCTGATTGGCTTACCAGCGGCGTTGGATATGATCACAACGGGGAAGACAGTATTCCCAAGGCAAGCTCTTCGGATGGGCCTTGTGGAAGGAATGGTGACCTCTATCCCTTCCTCGGTCAGGGCTCTGGATAAAATCCAGAAAGAAACGTTCGTTCAAACTGCCATTGTGCAGGCCCATGCACTCTGTTCGGCTCCCGTTCGACGACCGCCCCTCTCAGCAAGCGTGAGATTCCTAGGCAGTCCGGTTATTCGTTCGCTCGTCTGCCGCTATGCGCGACAGCAAGTGATCAAGCGGGTCCGACATTTCTACCCAGCCCCACTTTCTGCCATCGATGCAGTAAAAAGAGGGATGGGGTTGAGTGTTTTGGAGGGATCGCTCACGGTTGAAAAGCCGCATCTAATGGATCTCATGGCCAGCCCGGTTTCCTCACACCTCGTTGGTTTGTTCCTGGCGGGCGAGAAGGTGAAACGGAGCGTGGCCTCTGTTCCAGCGGCGGCTACGCGCATTGGTGTGCTGGGAGCAGGATTGATGGGCTCACAGATCGCCGGCCAGCTTACCGAAAAGGGATATGAAGTGGTCCTGCGAGATGTGTCATCGGACATTCTCGCAAAAGCAATCGGGCGTATCCACAAGGCCCAAACGACCCAGGTCCGTAGGAAAATCATCCTGCCCTCCGACCTGCTCTATCGCATGATGCGGGTGACTCCAACAACCCGGATCAAGGATGTGAACCTCGCATCTCTGGTCATCGAAGCTGTATCGGAGAAACTCGATGTGAAACGAGCGGTCTTGGCGGAGTTTGAGTCAGAAGCGCATCCCGATGCGATTTTTGCCACGAATACGTCGTCGTACACGCTGGCCGATATTGCCGTGAAGGCCGTCCATCCCGAACGGTGTGTGGGACTTCATTTCTTCAATCCTGTGGCCAAAATGCAGCTGGTGGAAGTGGTACGAGCCCCCTTTACATCCGACAAGGCGCTCGCACAAGCCTCTGCCCTCGCCAAACGACTGGGTAAGTTCCCCCTCGTGGTGCACGACGGGCCGGGATTCCTCGTAAACAGGATCCTCTCGCGGTATCTAGTAGAGGCCGTAATCATGGTGAGCGAGGGAATCTCCTTCCACCGCATCGACACCGTCGCCAAAAACTTCGGGATGGCAGTGGATAGCGGACACCCGATGGGCCCCCTGGAACTCCTCGATCTGATCGGACTTCCTGTCGCTCTGCATGTGCTGACTTCGCTTGCCGTGCTGGGATCTCGAATCGAGTCGCGCGATGCGTTGCTGCGGAATTTCCTTCCGGAGAAGGAGCCGCCGATCACGTTTTGGAAGTCGGAAAAAGAGAACCCGCAGGCTCTCGATGCGGTCGCAAACTATCGCCGCGCCAATCCCTCGGACGCAAGCCCTATCTCCGACGAGATCCTTCACCAACGACTGTTTTTCCCCATGGTCGACGAAGCGGTGCGTTGTCTGCATGACAAGATCGTCGAGCATCCCTGGCAGGTTGATTTTGCGCTGACGTATGGGACCGGGTTTCCCGCGTTCCGTGGCGGCCTTCTCACCTGGGCTCGGCAAACCATGGCGCAGGGACAGACCGCCCAGGAGCTGGAGTCGCTGGCCGGCGAGTATGGCAAACGCTTTGAGCCCTGTCCGGACCTTTCACAGGGGGGGTGGTAGCGGAGAAGTGTCTTGAGTCAACCGAGTGGAGCCTCTGATGTCTGATCAACCGTGGTTCGTACATTATCCCGAGGGTGTTCCCCACAAACTTTCGATTCCTCCTGAAACACTCGTGGCGATGCTCTCCCGAAGCGCGCAACGGTTTTCACGGCGCCCGGCTCTCTATTTCTTCGGCAAGACCATTTCGTATCGGGAATGCTCCTCCCTCGTTGAGCGATTCGCCTGCGGTCTCGCCGCGTCGGGAATCCGCAAAGGCGATCGCGTGGCCCTCTGTCTCCCAAATTCACCACAAGCGGTGATCGCGTACTTCGGCATTTTGAGGGCCGGGGGTATTGTCGTGTCCTGCAATCCGACCTACACGGAATACGAGTTGGCCCACCAGCTCCGAGACGCGGGGGCGCGAGGGATTGTGGTGCTCGACATGATGCACGAGAAGATCCAGCCTCTCAACCTGGAGCTGGTCATCGTGACACGGATCACCGACTTCATGACGACGATCGTAAAGTATATCTATCAGCGCCGAAACGCCCGTCCGCCGATCGAGATTCCACCCAGCAAGACTACGATGTTGCTTCACGACTTCATGGACCGTGAGTCCCCTGTTACTCCGGAACAGCTTCCGACCGTGACCCCTGACGATATCGCGGTCTTGCAGTACACGGGAGGCACCACCGGGGTATCGAAAGGCGCGGAACTGCGCCATCGAAATCTGGTGGCCAATATCCGGCAACTCGTCAGCTGGTTTTCTCCTACCGAACGGACAGAGAGTTTTCTGGCAGCGCTTCCGCTATTTCATGTATTCGGCATGACGGTCACGCAAAATATTTGCTTGGCTGTCGGGGGATGTATGGTGCTCGTGCCCGATCCACGTAATATTCAAATGCTCCTCTCGGTCATTCGAAAAAAACAACCGACCGTGGTGTCATTGGTTCCGGTACTCGTGAAGAAGCTGTTGGAGCACTGCACCGAGAAAGAGTTCGAGGCTACAAAGTTCTGTCTCTGCGGTGGGGCCTCGCTGTCGTACGAACTCCTCAAAAAATTCAAGGAACGAACCGGCCAGCTTATCGTAGAGGGATACGGTCTTTCTGAGTGTTCCCCGGTAACGCACTGCAACATCGCCCGTGGCCTTTCGGTAAAACATTCTATTGGATTGCCGATTGCAAACACCGAGTCGAAAATCGTCGATGAGGAGGGCCAGGAAGTGCCGCTTGGAGGAGTCGGCGAGCTGTGGGTGCGGGGTCCACAAGTGATGCAGGGCTACTGGAACAATCCCGGAGAAACGGAGAAAGTGATGCGGCCCGAGGGATGGTTCGCAACGGGCGACATGGCGCGCATGGATGAAGATGGCTTTTTCTACATCGTGGATCGGAAGAAGGACATGATCCTCTCCAATTCAGGCTTCAATGTCTATCCATCGGAAATCGAGAAGGTGTTGCTGCTCCACCCTGAGGTCCGAGAAGCTGCAGTCATCGGCGTGGCGTCGGAGGACGGGAGTGAGTCGATCAAGGCGATTGTCGTTCCATCCGCAAATGAAGTTCCTGCGCAGGATCTCATCAAGCACTGCCGGCGATATTTGGCTCCCTATAAAGTTCCACGGCATATTGAGTTTCGCGGTGAGTTGCCGCGAACGATTCTCGGCAAAACGCTTTATCGGGTCTTACGCAAAGAAGAAGCGGAGCGGCTGCGCGCCTCAACCGCTCCGGCCGTCGTGAGAGGGGGATAAGCCCCGTAATCGGTTGAACCGCTCTCGAACTGAGCGCAGTTCGACAACGTGTCTGGCAAGGGCCAATGCCGCTGATAGCCCCGGCGATTCAATTCCTACCAGATTGATGAGAGGCGGACTCTCGTTGTCTACGGCGATGACGAAGTCGCTCTTGCGCCCATACCCGGTCATGAGACAGGGGCGGATTCCAGAGTAAGCCCACTCCAGATCGCTTTCCTTCAGGGTTGGGGAGAATTTCTGCAGCGCCTCGACGAACATTCCGGGGGGCGTCTTGCGCGACGTGTAGCCCGCCTTGTCCTGAACTGTCACTTCGTTCGGCCCTACGAACAACCGCCCGTTCGGGCGGGGACTAAAATGTATCCCCTTGCCCGTCGCATGAGGGGGCAACGCAGGATAGACCAGGCGTCCGATCAGGTTTCTCTTTTCCGGTGTAACCACTTCGTAGTACTCACCCCGCACCGGGTAGATGCTATACTTTTTATGGCTTAAGGCAAGGGCAGCGATGTCGTCGGAGTAGAGTCCCGCGGCATTAATCAGGCAGGCAGCGCGGACCCTCTGACGATCGGTGGTGACAATGTAGGCAGCGGCATCTTCTTCGATGCCCACCACCCGGTTGTTGAAGGCAAACTCTGCACCGGTCGCTTCCGAGACTATCCGTAGGGACTGCACGAAGGCAAGTGAATCTATGACCGAAACATCTGGGAGAACAATGCCGCAGCAAGAGCGGAGGTTCGGCTCCAACGCGCGCAATCCGGACGGCGTCACGAACGAGATCCTGACTCTCGTCTTCCAGGCATTGATCAATAGCCGACGCAGTACGGACGCCTCACGCCAGAGACCTCGACGGATATCCTTCCACGAAATCGCGATGACCATCCCTGTTCTCAGAAGCGGGATACGATGTTTCAATGCATATGCTACAGCCAGCTCGCTCCCTTCTCTGGCCAGCTGTCCCTTCAGTGAACCGGGTTGTTCGTGGATCCCGCTATGGAGCACTCCGCTGTTACGTCCGCTGGTCTCCTCTGCCACACGATCATGTTGCTCGAGCACAATGATACGAAGGGGCTTGTCCCAGTGCCGCCCCATCAACTCTCTGGCGATGGCGCACCCGACAACCCCTGCGCCCACGATACAGACATCATATGTGTTCATCGAGCCGGATCCCTCGCATGCTGGCACAGGTCAACTGCATCATATTCCTGACTCCATAGTCCATCAGCCACTCTGGGCACAGAGCAGAGCAGTGGCCGCGCCTCACAGGTGGTCTGGATGCGCAAGGCAGGAGAGTCCGCATGTCTGATCATCAATCGAATAAGTACGGGAAGATCATGTTCGTCTTTTGCGGGGGCGGCTGTAAAGCTGTCATCCAGGCAGTTGCGGCCGCAGAACTGGTGAAGGCCGGCTTGATTCCACATCACATCATCAGTTCCTCCGCTGGAACCTGCAATGCTCTCGGGTTTGTCGAAAACCCCGGTGTCGTCGGGGCCGAAAAGACCATTCGCATCTGGGAAGACTATATCACCTCCCCGGAAGCAGTCTATGAAGTCCATCCATTCGTCCAGGAAAAATTATCTCGCCTTTTAGGGGTTGTTCCTCAGGTGACTCATGGTTTGGGGCCGAGCGGGTCGGTTCTCCATGATCTCAAGAAGGCCATCAAGTTCCTCCCTCTGGTCTTGTCCTTTGGGCTTCGCATGCCCTTTCGCGTGGCAGGCCGCACCGTGAGTTTCGTCTTTCGCCTCATGGATACCTTTGCATCCCAACAAAAGTCATTCCGCCGGCTCGTGCAGGCCCCTGAAATCCAGGAAGCGTTCAACGAGATGGATAAATACTTTGAATTCAAGAGGATGAAAGCCTTCCTCGACCCGTTCCCGCTTTTAGCCAGGTTGGGCGAGCAAATCGACCTGCAGAAGGTAATGACAAGCCCCATCATCTGGCACATCCTCACTGAACGGTATGAGGATGGATCCACGGTGGTCTTTTCCAATAGGGATTCAGACATAGCAATGGACGGGAGCGAGGACGCACGAAGCCGGAAAGCTAAACACAGCCTATTTCTTTTGCGCATTCGCGCATCCATGGCCCTATACCCCTTGTTTGAGATGGTTGAACTGGACGGCTACCGGCACCTTGACGCTGATCTCGCAAATCCTCTTCCGGTCGAGGAAGCCTTCAACTTTGGATGCGATACAGTGTTTATGCTCCTCAACGTTCCGAAAAAGAGCGTGCGTGTCGAACCGCACCCCCTGCGGGATCTTGTGGAGTTAAACTTCCGCCTACGGTTGAACGAGCGGTATATCCACCACCGCATCAAAGAAGCACAGGCCAAAGCCAAGGAACGGGGCGTGAACCTCTTCGTCATCCGGCCAGAAGAGATCCCACCCGGACTCGGATTATTGGAGATTGACAGCAAAGCGATCCAACTCGTGAAACAACAGGTGCCGCAGCGCATGAAGGAATATCTCGCAAATCTGGATGCTCACAATCTTCGATATGCGCCGCCGATCCCTTGATTCCAGCTTCGAAGTCCCCCTATTTCGGTTCAAGGAGACTGCATGCATCATGCGCTGAAAATCGGCCATCGCGGGGCGGCGGGCCATGCACCGGAAAATACCTTGGCCGCGGTTCGGAAAGGGATCGCCCTCGGAGTCGATTTCGTAGAAATCGATATCCGCCGCACGGCGGATGGCCGGCTTGTGGTCCTCCATGATGCCACAGTGAATCGGACCACCGATGGGAAGGGACGGATCGAGAGCTTGTGGTTCCAGGACCTGGAGAAACTCGATGCAGGGGACGGTGAGCGCATTCCAACTCTTGCGGAAGTACTCAAGGTGGCAACAGGAAAAACAGGGCTGATGGTGGAACTCAAGATCAGAGGAGAGGGTCAGCAGACTGTTGAAACGGTGCGCGAGGCTGGGTTCAAAGGCCCTGTCATCTATGCTTCATTTTTTCACGACGAGTTAACACATATTCGGAAAGCCGATCCGGATGCCTCCCTCATGCTACTCTTCGGGAGTCTGTCCCGCGCCTCCGTTTCCCGCGCGATCAAGTATGGATCTTCTTACGTCGGACTTCCTCACAACAAGGCTACAGGCCCTCTCGTGAACTCATTTCACCGTGCGGGCTTGCTCGTGTTCGTCTACACAGTAAACGATCCCGATGATATCCGACGCGTACTCTCCCTCGGCGTTGACGGGGTGATTTCGAACTTTCCCGACCGTATCGTAAATCAGTAATGCTTCTATTCGCTCTCCATACCCAGGTGCCTCTCGATGTACCCGTCAGGCGCAATCTTTTCCGATATCCTATCATGCGTAAACGGCTCTCGAAAAATCAGGATTGTTCGTACTGATAGGGTATTCCAGCGTACAATGGCAATTGAAATAACAGCCCACCGCTCAATAAGAGAGACACCATGATCGATGGCAGCAGCCGACCACGAGAACTTACTTTCCCCCAACAGGTACGGGGACTGAATTTTTTCGATACGGACGCCAACCTTCGCCTGTTTCTTGAGCGGGCGGCGCCGGGGCTATTGCAACGACGGAATGACGTTCTATGCCGGATCGGCGCCTTCGCCGGGGACAGGCTGGATCGCCAGGCAGTACAGAGCGACCAAGATTTCCCCCCGTCGCTCAAAGATTTTCCCAACCACAGCACTGCTCCCACCGGTCGGCGCAACGAAATACATTTGAATGGGGAATATGAAGCATGCCAGCAGGAGCTTTATAGAAGCGGCATCGTGGCTGTTTGTTTTGACAAGTCCGCTCCCGAATCCCATATCCTACCTTTCGTCTCGATGTACATGGTGGCGCAATCCGACATCGCCACTGGCTGTCCCTTTGCCATGACGCACCCGACCGCCTTTGTCCTTGACCGGCTGGCGCCGCAGGCTGTGAAAGACAAGTACCTGCCGGAAATCCTTCGCACCGACGGCAAGACCGCCATTTGTGGCACATGGGCTACGGAACGCCACAGCGGCAGCGATATCGGCAACACGGTAACCACAGCCTCCAGACAAGAAGACGGAAGCTATCGCCTGCAGGGTCATAACTGGTTCACCAGCGCGTTCGGTTTTAGAAAATTCATGGCCATCAAAACAGCCCGCCCTGTCGGAGCACCGGCAGGCGGCAAAGGCCTAAGTCTGTACCTTGTCCCCAGCCATATCGACGACGATTGGACCGTCGGCAACAACCTTGAGATCACACATCTGAAACGCAAGCTGGGAACCAGGGGGCTGCCCACAGTAGAAGTCGATTTGCAGGGTGCGCTGGCTTACGAAATCGTTCCCGCCGGGCAGGGTCTCAAGGCGATGATGACGGCGTTGGGTTGTTCACGAACCCACAACGCCATGGGAGCTGCAGGCGTCATGCGCCGTGCCTATCTGGAATCACTCTGCTGGACAAGCAATAGGGAAACATTCGGCAAACGGCTGATCGAGCGCCCGATGGTCCAAAAACGCATATTGGAAATCGCCGTTCAGTGGATGGGGGGATCGGCGCTAGCCTTCGAGGCCGCGCGCAGCTTTGATGAAGCAACGAAGGATGCCAGGGAAGAACCATGGATGAGAATCGTCACGGCGCTGGCTAAATTCCGCACGGCGGAGCAGGCGGTATGGTGCGCGCAGAAGGCGCTGGAGCTTGTCGGCGGCAATGGCTATACGGAAGATTACGCCACCGCCCGCCAGTTTCGCGACGCCATGGTCCTGCCTGTCTGGGAGGGGCCGGAACAGATCCAGGCGCTTGAACTGATGCGCCTGATTACAGGAACCGAATCAGGCGACAGGCTGTTCCTCGAAAAGATAGTGTCCATCCGCGATTCATTACCCGGCGCGATGAACCTCGAGAAAACCACATTATCGACCCTGGCCGGCACGATGGAAAATTCATTTGCCACACTACGGGCAGAACCGCAAAAAGCCGAACTTGTCGCGGACGAATTCCTACACACCATGTCGAACCTCCTCACCTATACGCTGCTGTGCGAAGAAGCGGCATGGGCATTAGAACACAAACAGGATTGCACGAAGCTCCTGGTCTGTCGTTCCTACCAAGCCCGCGTCTGGCCAGGTAAGGTTGTTGTTCCGTCTTTTTCTCCCAGCGAGTTACTGCGTCATTTCAACCAAGTTGTGCAGGCTGAACCCATTCACCCTCGAAACTGACCGCAACCGGTGAGTCGCTCTCGATCATCGAACGACGAGCACGGAACAGTTCGCGTGCTGCACCACGCGCGTCGACACGCTCCCGATGAGAAACCTGGCGATCGCGCCCAGCCCTTTGGCCCCCATCACGATCAAATCGGCCTGCTGTTTGGAGGCTGCCTTCATGATCTCTTCGGCAGGATTCCCAAGGTAACAGAGAGGCTCGGCCGTAAATCCCGCCTTGACCAGCTTCTGCACGCTCTGTTCGAGTAATTTCTTGCTTGCCTCCTTCAACCCGGGATACATGACCAACGGCAACACATGGAACAGGCATACGTGAATCGGCGCGCCCCCGCCCTTGCCGGTCGAACGATCCGGACGAAACTTGGTCAGCACAAACTTCAGGGCGTTGGCCGATGCCTCCGATCCATCAGTCGCCAAGAAAATCCACCGCAACGGCGACGCCTCGCCCTTCACGACGAGCACCGGACAGGTCGCATGATGGATGAGGTTCGTCGAGACACTGCCGAGCATGAAGCGGTCGAGGGCGTCGAGGCCCTGACTGCCCACCACCAGGAGCCCATCACGTTTCGGCGCCAGTTTGAGGATTGTCGGCGCGACCGGTCCTTGCTCCTTGCGAACCGTACCTTTGAGTTTCAGCGAGGCCAACTGCTGTGTGGCCTCTTCGAGGGTTTTGGCCGAGCGCGCCTCCATGCGCTGGATTTCCTCCTGGATGTACCGTTCTGTGCCGGCCATGACCGGTTGCGAGAGAAACGGCGCGCGTAAGGCTGCAACATCGAGCACATGCAGAGCTGTGACCTTTGGCGGCTCAACCAGTGGCAACGTAGACACCCAGTTCAGTGCCCATCGTCCGTATTTCGATCCATCCGACGCTACAAGCACATTCATGTTGCCCATCCTTTCGATTGAGTTTCTATCACGTTCGAATCGCCAGACCGAACCGGCTGTGAACGGTTTCGACGACAGCCAGTCTGGCTACACAGCGGCCCAGTGCCATGTATACTTGAGACTCCCCGGCGGTTCCAGCTCTGTCATCGAACAACGAGCACGGAACTGTTTGCGTGCTGCACCACCCGCGTGGAGACAGACCCAAGGAGAAACCGGTCAACCGCGGCCAGCCCTTTGGCCCCCATCACGATCAGATCGGCATGCTGCTTGGAAGCCACCTTCATGATCTTTTCAGCTGGATTGCCATGCTGACAGAGAGCCTCAGCCGTAAATCCCGCCTTGATCAGCTTCACTGAGCTCTGTTCGACCAATTTCCGGCTCGCCTCCTTCTCCTTCAGTTCCCGCTGCTTGACCCACGGTACCGTCGTTCCGACTTCGACCGGAGCCAGGGGCCGGCGCGCCATGACATGAATCACGCTCACATGAATCGGTACCTGCTTGCCCTTACGGGTCGCCCGAACAGGCTGAAACTTGGTCAACACAAAATCCAGGGCCTTAGCCGATGCGGGCGAACCATCGATCGCCAAGGCGACCCGCCGCAACGGCGGCGCATCGCCCTTGATGACAAGCACCGGGCAGGACGCGTGCTGGATGAGTTTCGTCGACACGCTGCCGAGCGTAAAGCGGTCGAGGGCGTCGAGGCCCTTGCTGCCCACGACCAGAAACCCGTCCCGTTTCGGCGCGCATTTCAAGATCGTTGGCGCGACCGCTCCTTTCCCCTTGCGGACCTCGCCAATGAGCTTCAACGCCGCCAACTGCTCTGAGGCCTTCTTAAGGGTTCTTTCCGAATGTGCTTCCACACGCTGAACCTCCAACTTCGTCCGAAACGGCAAAAGGAGCTTGGCGTGATCGAGCACATGGAGCACCGTGACCCTCGGCGGCTCGACAAGCGGCAGTTTGGCCACCCAGTTCAGTCCCCATCGCGCATAGTCCGAGCCATCGGTCGTCACAAGCACATTCATACTGCTCCTCCATTGCATTGAGTTCCCACCACATTCGAAACGACAGACTGAAACCGGCTGCGAAAAACCTCTGTCGACAGCCCCGCGAGGGTGGCGTACCGACTCAGCGTCACCGCATCGCTAAAGTCCTCGTCGGATAGCCGGATCATGTACTGGCGCGCAATCTGGTACGACTGTGCCCTGATATCCACCATCCGCACCTTCGCCCGGCCCGTGAGAGGATCCAGCATCTGCTTGAATGGAATCGGCATACAGCGTCCATCCTGGATCGACACCATTGCCGCAGTCCCTCCATCGAGCAGGAACTGCGCTGCACAATAGCCAAGATCGCGTGTGTATTCCATATCGAACGGAATCGGATCCGCGCAGCGCAATTCATACCCCACATTCTTGCAGACGATCGACGTGGCCAATCCCAAGGCTTTCATGCCCTTTGTCACTTCACGCCGGAGCACATCGCCGATATCCACGTCTGCTAATCGCAGGTGACCATGTTCATCCCGCTCAACATGATCCAATCCACCCAGGTCTCGAGAGTCAAGAATTTCGATCAGCCCTTCCGCCAACACAACAACACCGTCGGAACGTCCTGCGCTGAGCCGCTTGATTATCGTCCCGATCACAAGATCCACCAGCCGCTGCAGTCTTACTGGCCGCTCCTCAAATTCTTCGGGAATGACGGTGAGCGTGGCGCTGGCGGCCTTGCCGATTCCAAGAGCCAAATGGCCGGCCTTGCGTCCCATGGTGACGGCAAAGTACCAGCGTGCTGTTGTGTGGGCGTCTACCATGAGATTCTTGACGATCTCGACGGCGACATGCCGGGCCGTTTGAAAGCCGAAGGTCGGAATATCGGCGGGAAGGTCGAGGTCGTTATCGATAGTCTTCGGCACATGGACGATATGAACGGCCCCGGCCGCCTGCTCTTCCAGTTTGAGCGAGGAGAAGGCCGTATCGTCTCCACCGATGGTGACCAGGCGTGTGATGCCTAGTTTCCTCAAGGAGGATAAGATGTTGACCATAGACTCGGTCTTCTTCGTCGGGTTCGCCCGCGAGGTACCCAGAGACGACCCGCCTCGAAAATGAATGCGACTGACTTCATCGATGGCGAGGGGGCGGACCTGGCTCGTATTCCCTTCCATGAGCCATTTGAATCCGTCGAGGATTCCGATCACGTCACACCCGCCGAGGATACTGCGGATCGTGACTGCGCTGATCACGCTGTTGATCCCTGGAGCCGGCCCGCCCCCAACCAGTATTCCAACAGTCGTTCTTTGCAACGTCATCCGCCCCTCCCCTAGAATTTTGCCCAGCGACCTTCCAACTTCTCCATAATCTGTGGCATGGTTGTATACTCCATTTCGTCGAGAGGCAACCGGTGCGGCTCGAATGGGCCATGCATGCGCATCACATCTGCCACCCGATTGGCATCCCGCCGCGCCTCATCGTAGGACGGATCATCGAACATGTCGCGCGGCCCGATGAGTCGCCCGTCGGCCAGCTGAAACCCGACACAGGCCACGCGAGGAGGGCCGTCGAACCTAGTCGGTGTCGCTTGTTTCACCGACACAGGCATCAATGGGCCATAATGCGAGCCTCGCATCCAGCCTTCAATAATCCAGGGGTAACGAAACGGATCCAGTACTTCTCCGACTGCGGGGAAATTCTGCTGCGCTCGCACGATCATGACCGGATCGTCCTTGCCGACATACTTTCCTGCGATGAGCGAGAGGCGTTCCGTGGACGAGGCTGCCGCTATGGTTCCGTCTGCGCGGGAGTAGACATGCTTCACGGTGTACTTTCCGGGCGAGCCGATAAACATCAGCATGTCATAAAGGTCTTCGGGGCACTCGAAGGTGATTTTCTTATGCCCACGGATATCGTGCACTTCGAATCGGAATCCCAGGTGCAACGTTGGAGCGATCACGAGGCCGGCGGTCGTGAAGGGGTCGGCAAACATTTTATACAGGGGAAGATTCCAGGCGCCGGCTGACGTTTTGTCCGCCATAAAGATCAAGACCGGCTCCGATTTCCGTTCGATGAACTCCATTTCTGCCACGCCGGGCCCCTGGCCTCTGACATTGCCGCTGAAGGCGTCGGAGAGGAGGTCTTGCCCAGCTCCATAGAGATGGAGATCCTTGGCCACCTGGGTTCCGGCTTCGAAGGTCTCCCAGGCGAGACGATGGATCGCTTCGCAATCGACGCCATATCGGTGCGTCATGATGAGCTGCAAGTCGTCCCCGCAGGCCGTTACGTGATAGTCCACGAGTACCCCGCTTGTCTTGGCCGCCGTGAGCTTCTCCTGTGCGCCTTCGATCAAAGCCGGATGGATCGCCGAGTGGCCGACCCACCCACCGACGTCTGCTTTGATCACACTCACCGTGATCTTCTCGGATCCTTGCCTGTCCAATTCACCCGCCATGTTGCACCTCCCTTTGAAGAGACAGCCGTTACCGGGCGGCCAGCCCTTCACCATCCGCTCGAAAATAGATAAACCAATTGACCGAGACCGTTAAAATCGTCCCGCCAAGGATGTTCCCGATCGTCACCAGAGCAAGATTGCTGACCCCGAGCAGACTGTTGGCTGCGCCCTGTTCCCTATCTCGCTACAGAATCAATTGCCTGCGCATATGCCGCAGTTCCGCTTCATCTTCCGGATCGAGTTCGTCACGTTCGGTATGCTCTACACGCACAGCGGACACCTTGTACTCCGGACATTTTGAACTGTCGTCCGCGCTCGACGAGAGCAAATCGTTCACCGTTGAAGCGGGGAAGTGAAAGCTGGTGAAGAGATGCCCAGGCAAAACTCGTTCGCTCCCCACAACTGGGAGGAGGGCCTCACCACGGGCACTCACCACACGAACGATCTCACCGTCACCCAACTGCAGTCTCTCCATATCGGACGGATGCATTTCCAGTACATCGGTGTCGACCAATTCGAGAATGCCTGTCCGCCTGGTTTGAGCTCCGCAGTTGTAATGTTGGAGAATACGGCCCGTCGTCAGCACGAAGGGATATTCATTACTCGCCTCTTCACCGGGCGGCAAATACTCGACGGCGACGAAGCGCGCCTTCCCCTTTGGAAAGGTCTCCTCGTGCATCAATGCTGTGCCTTCGTGCGTGGCAGTCGGCACCGGCCATTGCAACCCTGTATGCCGGTCCAGCCGGTCGTGAGACACACCGGCGAATGTCGGCGTGAGCTTCGCAATCTCGTCCATGATCTCGGAGGGATGTTGATAGGGCATGGGGTAGCCCATCCGATTTGATACCTCGCAGACCACGCGCCAATCCGGAAGGATCCCGTGAGGCGGGTCCACTGCTTTCTTGATCCGCTGAATGCGACGCTCCAGATTGGTGAAGGTGCCGTCCTTTTCGAGAAACGATGCGCCGGGTAATACCAGATGCGCAAACTTCGCCGTCTCGCTGAGAAACAGATCTTGCACCACCAGAAACTCCAGCTGCTTTAATGCCTCATGCACTTTCTTCAAATTCGGGTCAGTCTGAGCGACATCATAGCCGATGATCCAGAGCCCCTTGAGCCGTCCCGCAATGGCCGCATCCCACATGTCGGGCGTTTTCATGCCGCGCTTCGTGGGCAGAGGGCGGCCGGTAACAGTCTGATGCAGTGTTGCCAGTTTCGGATCGTCCAAACTCTGGTAGCCTGCGAAGTAGGTCGGAAGGCAGCCCATATCCGAGGCTCCCTGCACATTATTTTGTCCGCGCAAGGGGTTGATCCCGGCGCCGGGCTTTCCAATGTTGCCTGTGGCCATGGCAAGATTACAGAGCGCGATGACCCCGTGACTGCCCCAGCGATGTTCCGTCACACCGAGCCCATGGACACAGAACGAGGCGCTGCTGCTCCCATAGAGTCGCGCCGCTTGGTAGATGAGGTGGGCCGGCACGCCGGTGATAGCTTCAGCCGCTTGCGGCCTACAGTCCGAAACGGTTTTGATCCAATCTTCGATGCCCTCGGTCCTTGCCGCAATGAAGGCCTGATCGAGGAGCCCTTCCTTGACTAGGACGTGGCCCATCGCATTGAGCAAGGCGACGTTGCTGCCTGGTCTCAGTTGCAGATGCAGATCGGCCAGCCGCGCTAACTCCGTGCGCCTGGGATCGATCACGATCAATGGCACCCCCCGCCGATGGACCTGTTTGATTCTGGCCCCGACAACCGGATGGGACTCCGTCGGATTCGCCCCGACCACCATGATCAGCCGAGCGACATCGAGATCCTGAAGGGAATTGGTCGCAGCGGAAGCGCCGAGCGTTTCCATCATGCCAGTGACGGTCGCGCTGTGGCAGACGCGGGCACAGTTGTCGATATGGTTGGTACCGATCACACAACGCATGAACTTGGCGAAGAGATAGTTTTCTTCGTTTGTGCCACGGCTGGACGAAATCGTTGCGAGGGCATCCGGGCCGAATGCGCCCTTGATGCGCGTGAACTCCTGCGCAATACGATCCAGGGCCGCTTCCCAGGAAATCTCTTCCCAACCGTTTCCGCGTCGTAGCAGCGGGACACTCAGCCGATCCGGCGCATCGTTATAGGTCCAGCCAAACCGTCCTTTCATGCAGGCATGCCCCCGATTCGAAGGCCCATCGTCTGCCGGGATCATCTGAACCACCCGTCCGTTTCGGACACCGGCATCGAACGCACAGCCCACGCCGCAATAGGCGCAAGTCGTACGCACCATGCCGGTAGGAATTCCCTGTTCCAAAACCGTCTTCTCCGTAAGAGCACCGGTTGGACATTCCTTCACACAAGCGCCACAGGAAACACAGTTGGATGTGGCGAACGCTGCCTCCTCACCCATGAAGGATCCGGCTCCTGCCACCGGCCTGGCCTCAAACCCCCGCCCGAACATCGTCAAGGCATGAGTGCCTTGGATTTCAGCGCAGGCCCTCACACAACGGGCACAAGAGATACAGGCGGCGTTGTCGAAGGTGAAAAATGGGTTCGAGTCGTCCCGGACAGAAGCGCGCTTGCTACGCGCCCCGTCGGGATATCTGACTCTATCGACACCGTATGCGAGCGCCAGCTCGCGCAATGGCCCCGAGGTCTCGCCCCCTTCAGGCTGTTCAGATAGATAGAGTTCGACGATATTGTGACGATGGCGTCTGAGCCGATCGCTCTCGGTTCGGACGACCATATCTGGGCTGACAGGAGTCGTACAGGAGGCGGGAGTCCCGGAATGCCCGTCAATTTCGCAGATACAAAGCCGACAGGAGCCGAAGGGAGCGAGCTGATGTGACACGCAGAGACTGGGGATCGAAATCCCGGCCTTCCGCGCAGCCATATAGATGGTATCGCCCGGTTCGGCGGTGACAGACCGGTCGTTGATGGTCAGACGCAGCATCGTGCTCCTCTACACCTCACCCCTTACCCTTTACCCCTTACAAATTCGCCAGGAAAATGTTCCATCGCTGTCAACACCGGATAGGGGGCGCGTCCCCCTAATGCACAGAGGCTGGTCTCTTTCATCGTCTCACCAAGATCGGACAGAAGGATGAGATCCTCCGCAGTTCCCTGGCCGCTCTGGATCCGTTCGAGAATTTCACGACCCCGCACTGATCCAATCCGGCAGGGCGTACATTTGCCACAAGACTCATCCGCCGTGAAGGCCATGAAATGTCGTGCCAACTCAACCATGTCTGTCTGATCATCGTAGACAACGATGCCCCCGTGTCCGAGAATGGCTCCGGCCTTGGCGAACGCGTCATAACAAATGGGGATATCGAGTTGCGATTCAGGAAAGAGACTCCCCAGCGGCCCTCCGACCTGCACGGCTTTGAACTGTGAACCAGGCGCCATGCCACCGCCGAATCGATCCAGGACATCACGGAGCGTCAGGCCAAAGGGAACTTCCACCAAACCAGGCTGCTTCACCCTGCCACCGAGTTGCAGCGCCATCGTCCCACGCGACCCTTCAGTGCCGAGGGAGGCATGCCAGGCGCCGCCCTGTGCCAGGATGTTGGGGATCGTCGCGAAGGTCAGAACATTGCTGACGATCGTCGGTTTGCCATAGAGTCCAGATTCTGCCGGGTAAGGCGGCTTCGCCAGCACGATACCCCGGCGGCCCTCCAGCGATTCCAACAAAGCGGTTTCTTCGCCACAGATATAAGAGCCTGCGCCGACCACCACCTCAAGGTCGAACGGATAGTCGTCGCAGTCCAATAGATCCGCCTCGCGCGCCTTCTGAATCGCGAACCGCATGGTCTTCGCCGCCGCTGGATATTCGTACCGGCAATAGATAGAGCCGCGGGTTGCCCCGATCGCCCTGGCACAGATCATCATCCCTTCGATCAATCGGAAGGGATCGCCCTCCATGATCATCCGATCGCAATAGGTTCCCGCGTCCCCTTCGTCGGCGTTCGCCACGACATACTTCTGGTCTGCCCCAACCTGCTGCGCAACCTGCCACTTTTTCCACACGGGAAAGGCAGCGCCACCGCGACCTCGCAGTCGGGAGAGGCGCAACGCTTCGACAATCTCCTCCGGCGACAGGCTCTGCGCCATTGCCCACCCTTTGAGCCCGCCCCCCGTCTGATATTCATCGATTGCGAGGGGCTCGGTGATACCGAAGTTGGCAAAGGTGAAGCGGGTTTGTCGTTGCAAGAACGGTATCTCTGCAACCGGCGTCCCACCCACGCCGGCCACGATACGAGGTAAGTCATTCGGGGCCACGTTGAACCAAGCCTCACGCCCCTTGGGCATATCCCGCTCCACCATTGGCTCTAGGAAAAAGGCTCCGCGCGAGGACGTGCGAATCAGTTGAATGTCCGGATGTTCACTCCAGACATCGGCAAGTCGTTCAGCGCCTGCCGCACAGGAGGAGGTATCGTTGGCGAGATAGAGGCGGACCATGTCGCTATCGCTCCAGTTCTGAGTTCTGAATTATGAGTGCTGAGTTATGAACGAGAAGACGTGTCATGTGTGTCCGTTACACAAATTCTCAATCCTAGCAGCTCTCCAACTCAGAACTCAGCACTCACAACTCAGAATTTATTTGTATCGTTCCAGCAACGCCGTCACCTGCGAGGGCACGACGCGCCCATGCACTTCGTCGTCAATGATCACGGTCGGCGACACAGCGCAGTTTCCCGCGCAAGACATCTGCTCGACGGTGAACCGCCCCGTCTTCGCCCCGTCTCCAACCACGACGCGCGCATGATCCCGGATCGCACGGAGAACCCGTATTCCATGGTTGGCCATGCAGGATTCACCTGTGCAGACTCGAATGAGATGCCGACCTGGCGGCTGAGTCCGGAGGTCGGAATAATAGGACAAGACCCCGGCAACCTCAGCCTCCGTTACCCCTAACACCTGCGCAATCTGAGGAATGGCGCTCGCAGGCATATATCCGAGAGCAGCCTGGACAGCCAGAAGCGTCTTGAGGATGTTCGGCCTGTCCGACGGGACAGGGCGACACGATTCAAGCGCCTCGGCAAGCCTCGTCAGGTGCTGAGTCGTCATCCAATCACCTCACAGCTGCAACATTATTCAAGATGCTCAAAAAGTCCGCCCGCGTCGTTCGTGAAACATGAGCGAGACGGGCGTGACATGCGAGACAGGCGCGACTCGTGCAGATTACACTTCCGGTCAACCTCACCTTTCTCGCCAGTCTCGCTCGTCCTGCTTGTCTCGCTCGCTATTGCTAGTCAAGCCCCACATGGGCCCTCAGTCTGTTATAGTCGAACGATGCCTGGCCCACGCGCCTCGTTCCAGGGTCGTGGCGCTCCATTTCAGCAATCAAGACTGCAACCTGCTCACGACCGGCAGCCGACGTGGCAACGTGACGCGGCATCTGGTTCCCCAACGATGGGCATGCCCGCTCTGCCCACTCTAGGTAGAGGGTTTCTAAGAATCCGTTCAAGAGAGCCAGGTCTTCCTTTGCCGAGATCATCAATGCCAGAGGTTCCTCGACGGCCAACTCCGATTCCTTGAGTTGTCGCGGTGGTGGCGCGCAGGTTTCGCCGCGGAAATGGAGAGAGAAACCAAATGTTGCCGCCAGCTTATGTTTGACAGCATCGAGCCGCTCCCGCGAATCACACTCCATCCACAATTGGGTCCTCGTGAGGATCAGCCTTGCGACCACTACGGATTCAAGGGCGCCGGAGGATGTACGCTGCACGAAACGCTGAGCTTCCTTCGACGTTGACACTCGATCACTGGAAGGGATCTCCGCCTCCCGCTCGAATCCTTCAAGGCCTGCAAGTATTTCATTGATGTAACCGTATTCGGAATGATCGTACAGGGCCAAGGCATACAGAAAGGGCTGTCCCCCTTCTGCCACATAGCGAATACTTTTCACGGCGTCAATGAGGGCGGCAAACCGCATGCGCGCAAAGGTCCATAACAGCACATGCCCATAACGCTTAGCGAATTCCGGCCAATCACCGAGTTCGAACGATCCGGCGGAAATTTCCACCTGCCGCCGATAGTCGAGTGTGGCGTTCAGCAGGCCCTTTCCATCCTCGTTGGACAGTACGATTGCAGCGCCGGGAATCACCGCCCGCTCCCACTCCACATCGCCCGGTTCGCGAATCAAGCGTGTGAGAAGCACCTGTCCCGGCTGCAGTTCCTTACGGAACGTTCCGTCCGGCACGCGATAGACCCGCGCATCTCCTATCGAGCGAAAGGCCAGACGTTGGGCCTGCGCGTCGAGCGACAGAAATTCGACCAGATCGAGGTAGGAATGTTTCAGCGGATCCAACCACTCTCGCTCTTCTTGCGGAATATGCTCCGTGATGACATCTCGCAACTGCTCGATCAACGTCAGTTGCCCATCCTGGGGATAGAAGTCGGCGTAGAGGATGAGGTCGGCTAATTCCGTTTCCTGCGGCAGCGGGGACAACAGTGCTCCCGCACCACTCTCAAAATAAGGCTGCAGGGCAAGACCCAGTGCGATCTGCCGCTGAGCAGCCACCCTCGGCTCTGACGAAAGGGATTCCAACCGAGCGAGTAACGAATCGAGCGGAGGGGCAAGAGGCACCCAGAGGCCGGCTGTGGTTTCACTCGCGAGCTTCATGAATTTCTTCCCTCACAATGACCTCGGCATCGAGCCAATCCTCGAAGTCGTGTCCGTCTCGACAGCCCCGCTCTTGCCACAATTCAAAAGCCTTTTTCGCAATCCGATCCCTCATGCCATCCGGCAGCTCGATAGATCGTGGCGATGCCGCTAAAGGGTTTCGCATTGAGGGTATCGTTTTCTTCGATTGTTTTGTTGCGCTCGTCATGACCCACTCCTTGGTTTGATATTGGGTACGCCAGGCATTTCTTCGGAATTAACTATCGATGGTCTGGCCCGAGCTTTGGACTCCGCACCGCAACGACAGGACAGAACGCTTTTCTCAGAACTGCCTCAGCCACGCTGCCGGACAGGGCATGCGAAATCCCTCGGCGTCCGTGTGTGCCCATGACGATGAGGTCGCAGGGCATGGTCTTGGCGGAATCCAAGATTGAATCAGCCGGAACACCGCCTCGCAGCCGACACTCCACAGCCATATTGGGACGTTGATGGGAGTACGCCAACTCCTCCAGTCGTTTCGTCCAGGTCTCAACTTCCGCACGACGTGCCTTGCTATGGCCGAGAGTGAAGTCCAAGCCGTACGACACCGGTTCCAAGACATGCAGCAACATGAGGGAGGCCCCAGCCTGCTGCGCCACCACGACTGCATACTCCAAGGCATCGAGGGAACAATCCGAAAAGTCGACCGGCACGAGAATCCGCTCCAACGTGACAGGCTTCGACAGGACAGCCTCTTCTTCGGTGCCTGCAGGATCCGTTCGCACCGCCAATACTGGGCAGGGGGCGCCACGAATGACCCGTTCGGCAGTGCTGCCCAACAAAACATGTGCTAGGCCGGTCTTGCCTTTGGTCCCAACGACGATGAGGTCTGAATCTTCCGCCCGCGCCGCGGCGATCACCTCTTCACTCGGAATGCCCGTAGCCATCCTGGTCGTGACCGTAATGCCTCGCTGCTCCGCACGGCCCTTGAGATCGACGAGCTGCGACGATGCTCGGTTCATCAGATCGGTCAAGTATTGCTGATTGATTGGGTAATCGGGATTGAGCCCCGGTTGGAACTCCGCGACGCTGAGTACCGTTAAGGAAGCCCTCCACGAGCAAGCGAGGGCGCAGGCATAGTCCTCCGCCCGCTTAGCCCATTGTGAAAAATCCGTCGCAAACAAGATTCGCTTGATCACAATGTCGTCTCCTCGCTTTACGAAGCCCTGGCATGCTGCTCAAAAAGGCTTTCCTTGTCGCCCGTGAAAGGTGAAATGTAAAACGTGAAACGTTTGAAACCAAGGAGGAAAAGCCTTCGCATTTTTACGTTTCACCTTTCACGTCTAACGCTTCACGGTTCCTGATTATTACACCGCCTCCGCGCTCAGCAACAACAACTCACCAGTCATGTTCGGATGGATTGAGCAACGGAACTCATGTTTGCCAGGCCTGGTCATGTTGAACCGAATCACCACATCCCGTTTTGGATCGAGAAATACTCCACCCACCCCTCGGCCATACACGATTACCCCGTCCTTCTCAATCTGAGTCGGAAGGCCCTCGAACATGGTCGTGCCAAAGTCGTGCCGCTGGACATCCTCGTTCTTGACCTTAATCACTGTGGGGAATCCAAGACGGAGCACTCCTTGCTTGGCCACGAACTTGGAATCCTTGATCGTGACCTCGACGACTTGCTCCGATTGAGCGAAAATCGGCCCTGCCGCCTCCCACCAGAACCCGAACGTGACGGCAAACACAAAAACCCATCCCCACTTTCGTGCCGTTTCATTATTCATGTATCCCTCCCTCTCTCAGGGTGCTTAAAAGGTTTGTGAACATCGCTCTGAAAAGCCGTAAAAGGTAAGACGTGAGAAGTAAAACGTGGGATTTCCGAATGCTCTTCTTCAGAAACCTTTCACGTTTTACATGTCACCTTTTACGAACGACCCTGCTTAGGTGGCAGCGGAACGGTCAACACCGGACAACCGGCAGTCCGCACCACCTTCTCTGCCGTGCTCCCAAAGAAAATCTTCTCGACAGTGTCCGATCGCCCCCCATGACTGCCCAAGACCACCAGGTTGACTTTTTCCACACGAACCATCTTTGAGATCTCCACAAAGGGCACTCCTTCCGCCAGCATCCGAGTGATTTTCACACCCTTGGTCTTTTCCGATTCAATCAACCGCCGGGTGTTCAAACGGGCATGGTGCCTCAGACGCCGCTTTTGGGCTTGCGCGTCGGACGGCACAGCCAACAGGCCAAGACGGTTGAAGGCCGCAAGGGCGCTTGTGTCGATCACATGCATCAGCAGCAACTCGGCTTGAAATGTCTTTGCAAGGGTCAGGGCAATGCCAAACGCTTCGTCCGAGCAAGAAGAGAAATCCACCGGAACAAGAATCCTGGTACAGAACGGTTCAGCCACGCAGCCTCCTGATTAGTCGACGCCCTTTCTAATCTCAGCAAGGCCGGTGCCACCGAGCCAGGCTGAAGGCTGAAGGCTGAAGGCTGAGCGGAAACAAGGACTTTGTCTTTTCCGTTAGGCCATACACCATCTGCCATCGGCTTTTTACTTCGTGCGCGGGGGTGTCCTGCTACAGCGGGATTTCACTTGCTGTAGCAGAATGCGACAGGAAATCAAGCCCGTGAGACGCACACCATGAGTCGTTGGACGAAAAACGAACTCGATTACCTTTCACTCCCGCCCCTTACGCAGTCATGAAGACAACGGCATTGGACTTGCTGAGATGTTGCAATGAGAAAGGTCGCGCCAGCACATGACAAGGAACCAATGGTTGCTCGTGGGGGCGGTGCTGTTAGGGATCGCGGTCGGACTCTACATTTTGTTCTTCTGTCCTACCGACTGTCAGTAGGCCGCAAGATTCAAGAGGGTTCGTCGCTAAATGGTAGGGTCATGCGCGACAAGCGAGCGGGGCGAGACTCGCGTGATAGGTGATCCCTGTCCCTGCAGTCGCGCTTTTCCCACCAGTCTCGCCTATCTCGCTTGAGTCAGGCTTTGGCAATTGCAGAAGAAGTGCTCATGAATGATACGGGCTAGGAAGCAGTACCCATGGCTACCGCAGCGGATCTGATGACTGCGGCTGTACCGCAGGCTCGCGAGGACAGCACAGTCACCGAGACGATGGAGTTGTTGCGGAGCCGAACGTGGGTAGAAGTCGGGCATGTGTACCTGGTGGACAACGAGTCGCAGCTGGCCGGACAAGTTCCGATCGAGCGTCTCCTCACGGCTCCTCCAGATGTCCGGCTGAATACGTTGCGCGGGGATCCGCCGTTGATCGTCCGAAGCGTCGACGACGCAGAAACCGTGGCACTGCTCGCAGTGGAGCGGCATGATGCAGATGTGGCAGTCATCGACGAGCCCGGTCGATTCATGGGGGCCATCCCGATCGGGCGGTTACTCGCGATACTGCACGATGAACACGTGGACGACATTTTACGCATGGGAGGTCTGGCCGCCTTCCATCCTGTACCACCGGAAATGGGGGGAACCGCCCATATCGTTCGAGCGCGCCTCCCTTGGCTCATGATCGGGTTGATAGGAGGATTCTTGGCCGGTGGGGTCGCATCGGTATTCGAAGCCCCGCTGAGAGAGAACATCGTCCTGGCCTTCTTTCTTCCGCTGGTCGTGTACATGGCCGACGCCGTCGGAACCCAAACCGAAACGGTCCTCGTCCGTGCACTGGCCTATGGAAGGGTGTCGCTTGGCACTCAACTATTACGGGAAGGCACGGTCGGTCTCTTCATCGGCGGAATTGTAGGGCTGTCCGCCGGAGCCTGTCTACTGGCCTGGGGTGAGACGAAATCGATCGCCTTCACGATCGCAGTTACGCTCGCCTTGACCACTGTAATCGCGACCCTCGTCGCCAGTCTGTTACCGATTGGACTGAGCCGAATGGGCATCGATCCCGCGCTTGCAAGTGGTCCGATGGCCACCGTGGTGCAAGACATTCTCAGTGTGGCAGTCTATCTGGGAATCGCCACGCTGGTCCTATGAGAGCAGGACCATGATGTTAGAGAGGGGCAAATGGCATCATCAACGGAAATGTACGATCCACAAGAGGTGACGATCCGATCCGGTGGCGTCAGGCTGGAGGGCCATCTGGGGGTTCCCTTGTCGCCGCTCGGAATGGTGGTCTTCGCCCATGGAAGCGGCAGCGGGCGGTTCAGTCCGCGCAACAATTTCGTCGCCCGTTATCTCCAGCAAGGGAGGGTCGCCACGCTCCTAATCGATCTACTGACGCCGGATGAAGCCGATGACCGCCGCAAGGTCTTCGACATCGACCTGCTGGCAGATCGGGTTCTGGTGGCAAAGACGTGGCTCGAACAGGGCGATCGGACGAAGGGCCTCGGCATCGGTTATTTTGGCGCCAGCACCGGAGCGGGCGCGGCCCTGCAGGCGGCTGCCCGCGATCCCTCGTCGATTCAAGCCGTCGTCTCGCGGGGGGGCAGACCGGATCTGGCCGAAGCCTATCTGCCGTCGGTCACAGCGCCGACACTGCTGATTGTCGGGGGAGACGACGAGCCGGTCATCGAAATGAATCGTGCAGCTTACCGGTGTCTCGCCTGCCCTAAGCGGCTAGTGATCATACCGGGCGCATCACATCTCTTCGAAGAGCCCGGCACACTTGACCAGGTCGCGGAGCACGCACGCGCCTGGTTTCAGCAACACTTTCATCCTGCCACGCGCGATAGCACTGGCGCACACACAAAGGAGCCACTTCGATGAAAACCCTACTCGTGGTTGACGGGTCGGATAATTCCTATGAGGCAGTCCACGTCATGAAATACATAGCCCGGGCAGAGCAGCTTACCCTGCTTCATGCGTTGGATGTCCCTAGGCCTGCGTACCCTGAGATGATGCCGGAAGCAGCGGAGGAACTTTATAAGACTCTTGAGCAGAGCATGAAAGAAGACGGCGAGCGGCTGCTCAATCGAATTGAGTCCCTCCTGCCGCTGCATGCAGGCCCTACGACGAAACAGCTTAAAATCGGGTCTCCGGCAGAAGTGATTTTGTCCATGGCCAAAGAACAGAACGCCGATCTCATCGTGATGGGAGCAAGAGGTCTTGGCCCTGTAAAAGAACGGCTTCTCGGCAGCGTGTCGCACCGCATCCTCACCCTGGCCCCTTGCGCCACCTTGATCGTGAACGGCCCGGTCAAGGCCATGAAACAGATCCTACTGCCGCTCGAAGGTCCATCCGACGCGGAAGCCGCAATTCGTTTTCTGCAACTCAAGCCGTTTCATGAGGCGGTTGAGTTGACCGTGATGACGGTCTTGCCTTGGACAGAACCTCCATGGCCAAGCGGCGCAGCAGAAGCTGCTGCGACCGCCGCCACCGAGATGCTGGAGAAACAAACCGAGTACATCGAGGCGGTGGCAGAACGTCTCTGCGCCATAGGTTATCAGGCGCACGGAGTCGCCTTGCTTGGAACACCTCCGACCATGATCCTGCAACAAGCGACCACCTTGCGATCGGATCTGATTCTGATGGGCACAAGGGGCCGGCGGGGAATCACCCGCTTCGTGCTCGGCAGTACGTCTCATGCTGTCTTGCACAAGACCCCATGCCCGGTTCTGGCGTTTCATCAGTAAAGCAGGCTGGAAAGGCGAGGTCATCGGGGCGAGGGGGACAGACGGGAGCATGTGTCGGGCAAGAGCTAACGTGTGACATGGGATCGAATCCCCGAAAGCTTCGAACATCTCACCTTGAGCCTGTCCTCTCGCTCATCCATATCTTTTCGCGAGGGACTGCACGATGTTAGGACGAATCGCCATGAACAAAGAGAGCCAATGGGACTATGTATATCTTCGGAGCAAGGTTGCCTGATGCAAGCTCTTATCGGCCCTCGGGCGCACAAAGATAAGGATTTCATCCCGTCCTCCGCTCAGACCTATGAGAAAGTTCGTCGTCTCTTCAGCGGCTTGGTGCGGGCCGTCTATCGAATCGAGGTGGTCGGCGCCGATCGTATGCCTGCGACCGGGCCTGCGGTCGTCGCCCCAAATCATGAGTCCTTCCTCGACGCAATCATCCTCGGGGCGGCGATCTCGAGGGAACTGCGTTTCGTCGCGAAGGTGGAGCTCTGGCGGTCCAAGTTGCTCGCGTGGATGATCGAGGGGCTCGGCGCGATCCCGATTAAGCGTGGCCACAGCGACTACCTCGCTGCCTCGCGGGTGCTGCAGGCGCTCGAAGCAGGACAGGCGGTCGTGATCTTCCCGCAGGGTGCCGTCCGCGGCGACCGAGTATGGAAGCAAGGTGCCGCGCACGCAGCGCTCGTGACAGGCGCACCGCTTGTGCCAGTCCGCCTCATCGGCACAGCAGGGGCTCTCTCACGCGGAAAAATCGGCTTCCCGCGATTACGCGTCATCATCGGGGAGCCGATCGCAGTCGCCTGCGCCCCGGAAGACCGGGCCGCGGCGGCGAAGCTGACCGAGCGGTTACGGGTCGCCGTCGAATCTCTGGCCTAACCCGTATTATTCATGAACATGTCTGTTGTAATCGCCGATCCACTACTCTTGCGCATCAAACGTCGTTCGTGAATGGTGAGCGAGACAATCAAGACGTGCACGACAAGCGCGACTCGCGGAGATGGCCCCTCGCAACGACTTGGTCAAGTTTAGATGTGACAGTGCTGTTCCTGCAGGAAATCCACAATCCGATTCTCGGCCCAGTAGGGATCTTCTCCGTTGCCTGTCAATTGAAAGAACCCGCAATGGCCCCCGTGGCGAGGCGCGATCACCCGAATTTTTTGGTGGCGCTGAATCAGCGGGACCGTGAACATGGAGTAGGGAATGAAAGGGTCGTCTTGTGCGGTGATGATGAGGGTGGGAACTGTGATGGAGTCAAGGACACGGCATGCACCGGAACGATCATAGTAGTCGTCGCCGCTGGCGTATCCTCCATCCGGGGCTGTGTAGCGGTCGTCGAATTCGGTCAGGCCGCGAATGCGATCAAGTCCTGTGAGATCCCACTTGCCGGGAAAGAGCACCGCTTTCCGTCGCATGCGCCGTTTGAGTTGCATCAAGAAATGCTGGTGATAGATCCAGTTCCGAGGTTCTTCCAAGGCTTTGGCGCATTGGGCCGGATCGATGGTCGGGCAGACTGCGACCGCGCCGGCCAAGGCTGCCTCTGACGAACCTGCTTCTCCAGCTGCTTTCAGGACGAGATTCCCTCCCAACGAATAGCCGACAAGCCAGATGCGATTGAGTCTATCCACCTGCGCTAATTCATGGACAACGGCTCGATAGTCCTGACTCAAGCCGCTGTTGTAGAGCGTCGGGGTCAGGTGTTCGGTCCCGCCGCACGTACGCTGGTTCAACCGGACGACATTGAATCCCCCGCGATAGGCCTTCGCGGCAATGCCTCGCATATAGTGCGACTCGCTGCAACCTTCCAGGCCATGCACGAGGACCACGGTCTGGCAGGCTGTGCGGCGTGGCTGCCAGTGGCAGAATCCAAGTAACTGGGTGTACGGCTCGGTGGTGAAGAGCCGCGATTCGGTCGGGACTCCTGCAAGGAGCGCCCGGCGAGGCCAACGGCCTGGAAGCAGGGTCATGACATGAGGATTGCGGAGCAAGGCTGCCGGTGCAAAATCCTGCCAGACTGGTGCCATGGAGTTCATCATACTGAAACAATAACGAAAAATCCCATGGCTTCGCAAGACTTGCAAGAAAAACGGAACGACCGGGGGGCTCTGGTTCTTCTGGTCTCGCTGGATTGTCTGGTTCAATCAAACAAACGAGACAGACCGAATAGACCAAATGAACAAGCCAGGCTGGCGGGCTTTTCCAGCGTCAGGCTAGAGAAATTTCGCTTTGACCAAGCTCAATATCTGGCCTGCCGCATCGCCTGAGGAAGTGGCGGTGCTGTCGATTCGGAGATCCGGATTGGTCGGCGCCTCGTAGGGCGACTGAAGCCCTGGAACGGTAAGAGATTCGCCCAACTGGCCCTTTTTATAGGTTCCTTTCTTGTCTCGCTCCATGCAGATCGAGAGGGGACATTCCACAGAAACCTCGATGAAGCGAGGGATGACGGACCGCGCAAAATCCCGATAGACCCGGTGGCTGGCCGTCGCATCGAAGACCACGGTCACACCATGTGCCACGAGCTTCTGGCCTGTAAATGCCAAGGCGCGATAGAAGAGATCCCGCTCCCCTTCCGAGTAGGTCGGTGTCGGTGTAATGACCCGCCTGACCTCGTCGGACTCCAACACCTCGACCGCTAACCCCATCGCTTCGAGCAGCGGTTTTAGTGCGGACACAATTGTGCTCTTGCCGGAAGCCGGCAGACCGGTGATCCAGATGGCGAAACTGGGAGAATGGTCAATGGTCATCGGTCAAAGGTCCACAACACGAGGTGAAATGTTATCGGTAGCGCGGAAAGAATCCCATCTTCATCATTGACCAATGACTAGTGACCAATGACCAATGACCCTCTAGGCCTTGCAGTACTCGTTCACCCTTGAGGGGTCGAAGCGCGGCTCATCCAGGACTCGTTCGATAAATTGGAAGATGGTCCGGCGGACCTCCACCGGCAACTTGGGATACCAGACAGGGCTCGCCAAGACCAACCCTCGAAATGCAAAGAAGGGGGCGGCTGACTCTGTGACCCCATCATCGTGGCTCGCCTCCACGTAGCTTTCCCAAAAGAGTCGAAACAACACTTCCAACGGTCCTTTCAAGCTGCCCCAGCGGCAGAGTGAGAAAAACAGATAGTTGATCGTCATCGAAGTCACGTCGTCCGCCGGTTCTCCCCACTCCCCTCGTGACCGATCGAGCACTGAAAAATCCGTTCCTTTCCGGAACAAAACATTCCAGGGATGAAAATCCCCATGGACCTGCGACAGACGCTGACTCTCCCCCCGCAGTCGCCAACGCCAACGATTACAGGCTTCTTCGATCCCGCGCAAGAGATCCGCCGAGATAAACTCGTAGCGATCCGGGTAACTATCGGTCAACCCCATAATACATTCACCGTGGCCGATCAGCTCCCGGAGCCGACGCCGATAGAGGGCGGGATTGCGCAGTTTTTTGGCATGGATTTCCGCCAGGTAGAATGCCAAGGCCCTCGTCCGCTCCCGATCCTGTTTTCGGAGTCTTCCCCCCTTGGCCAATCGTTCCAGGTCGAGATGATAGCTGGCCCCCTCGGTCCATTGGGTAAGGACAAAAAATTCCACTGCCGACGCAACCGACTTGAGTTCTTGATCGGAGGTAAAGGCTCCAACATCCAGCGCCTTGACATGGCGCGGCAACCGCCCATAGGAGTCATAGTCCCACAAGATCGCCTGGGCCCGGTCCGCCGCATGCTCATGGCCGAACGGGCCAGGTTTCATGGTTTCCAGCACGGCAGACTGCACCTGACGACCCACGCGGAACGTCAACTTGACCGGTGTGCCATAACCATACTGTTTCTGCGCCCCCTGCGAACTGGCCTTGCCGATGGCCTCGTATGACACCAACGTGGCATCGGGACCGAAGCGAGACTGGAGATACTGTTCAAGTAAATGCTTCTTCAGCGTCAACATATATACTGAGCCTCGCAAGTCACGTTCCACTCCGCGAAGAACCTTTCACCCTTTACCCCTCACCCTTTACCTCCCTTCTGCTGGCGCATTGAGCTTCACTGGCGAGAGGCCACTGAGGAAAAAAGCGCCACTCGAAGCCAACGCGAGAGGTACGTAACTCGGGGTTAGAGGCAGAATAATCAAGCCCATAGCCTCGCGCCTCGCGCCTCGCGCCTCCTTCTGAGGCAGGCACATCGCTTGCTGATATCTAGACGAGAGAATTACGATCGACACTAACAGGAGACGGCATGGAGCTGGAAATTGAAAGTCGTAATGTCGATATGACTCCCCGCTGGAAAAATGAGATTGAATCGCGCATGGCAGACCTCCAGCGTAGACACGAGGATCTGGTCCATGGGCGAGTCACCCTGACGAAAAATCCCCACCACAAAAAACTGGCCAATGTCGCCGAGGCGCTTATCGTCGTGACGCTTCCAGGCCGCCAAACCATAACCTCCCGCAAGGAAGATAAGACGTTCGAAGAAGCCATCAGAACCGCCTTCGACGCCATGGTCATCGAACTCCGCAAGTACCGCGAGAAGCGCGGACGCACCGAGGTGCGCACCGCTCCGGTCCCGCCATTGCGAGGTGTGATCTGCAAACTGTTCCCGAAGGAAGGATACGGCTTCATCCTCAAGGAAGGCGGTGGGGAAGTGTACTTTCACAAACATGCGCTGCAGGGTCTCATGTTCGATGAATTGACTGATGGAACCGACGTTGCTTTCAACATTGAAGAGGGCGATAAAGGCCCTCAGGCGACGACGGTTCACCGTCCGTCCCCCATCGTCCAATAGGAACCATGATAAGCATCGACAAATTCAAGATCCCCGCCTCTATGCTGTCGCCGGCCGTCGATCCGACGCAGATGGGATTTGACGACACCAGCGAACTGGAGCCGCTGAACGAAATCATCGGACAAGAGCGAGCGGTCGAGGCCTTGGAGTTCGGCTTGCACATGAAAGGCCCCGGCTTCAATCTCTATGTGTCCGGTCCGGTCGGGACAGGCAAAGGGACACTCGTCCGCAACATGGTGAAACGGATGGCCCAGGGAGCACCGGCCCCATCTGACTGGTGCTATGTGAACAATTTTCAGGATCCGTCACGTCCACTCTGCCTCTCGTTTCCAGCAGGACAGGGCTGCGTATTCAAGCGGGAGATGGCGGCATTCACAGAAAGCCTCCGGCGTGACATTCCCCTCGCCTTCGACAGCAAAAAGTATCTGGACGCCAAAGCCAAAATCGTCGATGACGCAGAATCGAAGAAGAAAGCGCTCTTTGAGGATTTGACGGAACTGAGCACGAAGCGGGGGTTCGGATTCGAAGAAACCCCGGTGGGGTTCGGGCTCGCCCCCCTCAAAGACGGTCGTCCAATGACAGACGAACAGATGGAGGCCTTGACGGAGCAGGAACAGCAAGAGCTAACGGAGCGGCGGAAACCACTTGAAGGCGAGATCCGAGAATTTCGTGTTCGCATCCACAGCATCGAGAAAGAAGCCGAACACCAGCTACGCCTGCTGGATCACCAACTAGTGGCCAATCTTCAGGAAGGTCGCTATGAGACAATGCGCCGCACCTACGCTGACTTGCCGGCGATCTCCGGCTATCTCGAACGGGTCCGCCACGATATCATTCATCACTACAAGGACTTCCTCCCGCATGAAGGCCCATCAATCCATCTTCCTGGGCTCGAACCCCGCCGGCCCGATATGACCCGCTACCTCGTCAACCTCATCGTCGAGAATAACCCACCGGCAGGAGCACCGGTCGTTGACGAATCCCACCCCACCTATACCAACCTGATCGGGAAGATCGAACGAAAAGCCCAGATGGGAGTTATGTACACCGACTTCACTGAGATCAGGGCCGGTACGGTCCTGCTCGCCAACGGCGGATACCTGATCCTCAATGCGATGGATGTCCTCCGCCAGCCTTTTTCCTGGGACGCGCTGAAGCGGGTGATCAAGACCGGTGCGGTCAAGATCGAAGACCCAGCCGAGTTCTATGGTTTTTCTACGGCGGGGCTTAGGCCGGAACCCATTCCCGTTACGGTGAAAGTCATCATAGTCGGGCCCCCGATGCTGTATCAGTTACTCCAATCCTATGAAGAGGACTTTTCGAAGCTCTTTAAGGTGAAGGCGGATTTCGACACTGAGGTAGTGCGGAGCGAACGGCAGGATCGCCAATATGCACAGTTCATCGCCAGACTCTGCCGGGAGGAAGGGCTCCCGCATTTTGGAGTCGATGCCGTGGCCGAAGTCATCCGGCAGGGGTTACGATTTGCGGATCGGCATGACCGGCTCTCACTGCGTTTCAGTCTCGTCAGCGACCTCATCCGGGAAGCCGGCTACTGGGCCAAGAAGCAGGACCATGCGTTCGTCACATGCGCGGACGTGGAATCGGCAGTGGCCCACAAACGCCACCGGTCGAATTTGGCAGAACAGTGGATCCAGGACGAGATCCGAGAAGGCACATTGATCGTGGATCTGGACAAAGAAGTCGTAGGCCAGGTCAACGGGCTCTCCGTGCACCAACTCGGCGATTATACCTTCGGCCGCCCGACGAGAATCACGGCGCGCACCTCCGTCGGCACCAAAGGGGTGATCGACATTCAACGCGAAGCGGAACTCGCAGGCAACGTCCATAGCAAGGGCGTGATGACGCTCGCCGGATACCTCACCGGAAAGTTTGCCGGAGTTCATCCCTTTGCGTTGAGCGCCTCACTGACCTTCGAGCAGACCTACTCTGAAGTGGAGGGCGACAGCGCCGCGGTGGGCGAGTTGGCCGCCATCCTGTCGAGCCTCGCGGATCTCCCCGTTCGTCAATGGCTGGCCGTGACCGGTTCCGTCAACCAACTGGGCGAGGTGCAGCCGATCGGCGGGGTGAATGAAAAGATCGAAGGATTCTTCGAGTCCTGCGCGCGACGGGGGCTGACCGGGAAACAAGGCGTCATTATTCCCGTTCGCAACACGAAACATCTTGCCCTGCGGCGCGACGTCGTCGAGGCGGTGGAATCCGGTCAATTCACGATCTACGGGGTGAACAGGATAGAAGAGGCCGTCGAACTGCTCACCGGTGTGCCAGCGGGTGAACGCAACCTCGATGGTGAGTACGCCTCCGACACAGTCTACGGTCGCGCGGCGCAGCGGCTCGGGGAACTGGCCCAGGCCATCGCCGAATGGAGCGAGGGCGAAGCGAAATCTGATGGACGCATCATCACAGAAGTCTAGGAGGAGATACTTCATGCCCATGTATGACTACAACTGTCTGGACTGCGGGAAGGAATCGCTGGTGGTCTTAACTTTGAAGGAACATGAATCCACCAAAGTGGTATGTCCGAAATGCGGCAGCACTAAGATGCAGCAACTCTATTCGCCGTTTGTAGCCCACACGACCAAGAAAAGTTAGTGGCATGCGAAGATCGTTATGCGTGAGACGTGAAAGGTGAAACGTGAGATTTCCGAATGCTCTTCCTCAGAAATCTTTTACATTTTACGTTTCACCTTTCACGAGCAACATGGGTTTCCGAAGCCGACGAGGAGGCTCTTATGCGCCCGATCCATCATGACCTGATGCCAACCATCCTCCCGGTTATCGTCGTTGCCGGATTAATGAGTCTGGCATTCAATTCGTTTGTCCAGGCGGGAGACTATCCGGCCGATAGCACACGCGGCAAAGCCGTGTATCAGCGCCATTGCCAGGCCTGCCACGGTGTCGGGGGCTGGGGGGATGGACCGGAGGGGCAGGCTCTGAAGGTAGCCCCGGCAAATTTTCACCGTTTCTCGTCGTTCCTCAAATCCGACGAAGAATTGTTAAGAACCATTGAGCACGGGGTCGTCTTCAGCCCCATGCACTCATGGCGAGGCCAGCTGACGGATGGAGAGATGCAAGATGTAGTGTCCCACATACGTCTGTTAGCCCAGCAGGGGCGTTAGAAAACATCCGCCGGCTTCGCTCTCAAGAGCTGTAACAGGTAAGACGTGAAAGGTCAAACGTAGGGATGTCAGCCGCACTTTCTCCGAAACCTTTCACGTTTTACGTTTCACTTTTCACCAACTACGAAAACGGCCTTGGGGGGCATCCTCAAGGATACTCATCCGTTGTGCCACAGCAATGATATGAGCACAATAATGGAACCACTGTACGTCGGCGATGCCTTACTGATCGTCGATGTGCAGAACGATTTTCTCCCAGGCGGAGCGTTAGGGGTGAAGGGAGGCGACGAGATCCTCCCAGTCCTGCGCGGGTATGTCGATCGTTTCCAAGCCCGCAACCTGCCGATTTTCTTGTCGCAAGACTGGCATCCCGCCAACCATTGTTCCTTTCTCGATCAGGGAGGGCCCTGGCCACTCCATTGTGTGGCTGGATCGACCGGCGCCCTGTCGCCCCCTTCGTTCCCCATCCCGAAGCAGGCCACCATTGTTCAGAAGGCGACTCTGCCGGAGAAGGAGGCCTACTCAGCATTCCAAGATACGCCTCTGCACGAGCAGTTGCAGGCAGCCGGCATCGCACGACTTTTCATTGGCGGGCTCGCAACGGACTATTGCGTGCTCAACACGGTCAGAGACGCGCGGGTGCTCGGCTACCATGTCTTCTTGCTGACCGATGCAATCCGGGCCGTCAACGTGGCCTGGGAGGATGGGCGCAAGGCAGAAGAGGCCATGATTCGATTGGGAGCGATCCCAACTCGGCTTGAATACTGCGTATAGCTATTTTGGCTTACCTGAACTTCGAAGGCCTATCCGTCTCGGACAAGAGGGACCCACTGAAACAGGATGTTCAATAAGACCGTCAGCAAAGCCGCAGCGAGTGAAGGCCCGGAGGAGGTACCGACCGCACTTCGTGAGGGCCGTTCGCCCATACCATTAATCTTGGCGAACGGAAAAACCCCTCTAGTGCTTCCGTTCTCCGAAAAACTCCTCCTCAGCGTTGAGGGCCTGAACGATGCGAGAACGACGCTGGCGGACTTTTTCAGCATCCTGCAAGAAAGTCTTGTTGCATGAATCCAAGCTCCAGCATTCTCCTAACTGACCTCTATCAACTCACCATGGTGCAAGCCTACCTCGAACAAGAAATGATGGACCGCGCTGTCTTTGAGTTTTTCGTCAGAAAGTTACCGGCTCAACGTGGCTTCTTGATGGCTGCAGGCCTGGAGCAAGTCCTGGACTTCTTGGAACAACTTCACGTCAGCCAAGCTGAGCTGGAATGGCTCGAACAGACCGGACGGTTCAGTCGATCGTGTCTGGACTATCTGGAAAAGCTGCGGTTCTCCGGCGACGTGCATGCCATGCAGGAAGGGACGGTATTTTTTCCGAATGAGCCGATTCTCCGAGTGACCGCTCCCCTCCCCCAAGCGCAGCTTGTCGAAACCAGAATCATGAATCTGCTCAACTTTCAGACACTCATCGCTTCCAAAGCCGCGAGATCGGTCTTGGTCGCAGGCGGCAAACCGCTCATCGATTTTGGATTACGCCGGGCGCACGGCGCGGAGGCAGGCCTGCTCGCAGCCCGAGCCGGCTATCTGGCCGGCTTCGCTGGAACCGCGACGGTCCTCGCCGGTATGGCCTATGACATTCCGATCTACGGAACCATGGCCCATTCCTTTGTGCAGGCCCACATAGACGAGACAACCGCCTTCGAGCATTTCGCCCTGGCCCAGCCAAAGAACGCAGTCCTCTTGATCGACACCTACGACACGGAGGCTGCTGCACACAAAGTAGTAGCGCTGGCTCCGAGCCTGAAACAACAGGGCATCACGGTGAAGGGGGTGCGGTTGGACAGCGGCGACCTGGCAGACCATGCGCGAAAAGTCCGGCGTATCTTGGACGAGGGAGGCTTGTCCCAGACCCAGATCCTGGCGAGCGGCAATCTGGACGAATATAGGCTGGAGCGGCTGATCGCCGGCGGAGCGCCGATCGACAGTTTTGCCGTCGGCACCGCTATGACCACGTCAGCCGATGCACCATCGCTCGATTGTGCCTACAAACTCCAAGAGTATGCAGGCCGACCCTGCCGGAAGCGATCGGAAGGGAAAGCCACTTGGCCAGGACGCAAACAGGTCTACCGGCAGTACCGCCACGATGGACGACTCGATTACGATCTCGTGACCACGCTCAATCATCACCAACCGGGCGAACCGCTCTTGCAGCCGGTCATGCGAGAGGGGCGGAGACTCATCCCTGCCCAGAAATTGACGGAACTGCGTGAGCGGGCCGCCACAGAGCTGACACGGCTACCTGATCCGCTTCGGAGCCTTGAGTGCGACCACCCCTATGACGTTCGAATCTCTCAATCGCTTCAGGATCTTACGCTCGCCGTGGATCAATGTGTGTAATAATACCCCGCACTACCAAAGTGCCATTCTCAAGGAGACATGTAATGAACAGAGCCTCTGCCGGAGTCTATGCCGTCCACAGTCTGTTGATCGCTGTACTAACCATCAGTGTGCCTGCCTTCACCCAGGCAACAGAGCCGAGCCAGGCACGCAGCCACCCTACCAACTGTGACAGCCCGTATAAAAAGAAAACCGTTTCGTCCAAGCAGTTGCAGGCAATCGTGGACTCGCATGGACAGTGGCTCGAACAGCGTGAGAAACCGGAATATCAACGCGCCGATCTGTGCCAGGCAGACTTGCGCAAAGCGAAGCTCACCGGGGCCAATCTGGAACGGGCGCGATTGGAAGGGGCCGACCTCCGCCAGGCGAATCTGTACCAAAGTAATTTGTCGCAAGCGAGCCTCGCGGGAGCCGACCTCTCGAGAGCCGTCTTGGAAGCTAGCAACCTGGTGGGAGCCGATCTCCGGCATGCACGATTGTCGAACGCCAATCTGTCCCACGCGATGGCTGACGAAGCGGCGCTCTACGACGCCGTCCTGACCGGGGCACGACTGGTCTTATCCACATTCGAACGGGCCCATTTTGAGGGGGCGGATCTCGCTTCAGCCGATTTGACATACGCCTCCCTCATCGGCACCTACTTCTATGGGGCCAACCTCGCCCGGGCCACCCTGGCAAATACGGACCTATCGGAGGCTGACCTCCGACGAACCATCCTCACCAAGGCCAACCTTCATCAGGCTAATTTGCAAGGAGCACTCCTCGACAGTGCAAGGCTCGACGGAGCCCAGATGGTTGAAGCCTACTTAGAAGGCGCCTATCTCGACGACACAAGTTTAGTGGGGGCCAACCTGCGTGAGGCCAGCCTCCGCGGGGCAGACCTGCGATACGCGAACTTCCGTTCGTCCGGCTTGCAGCAGGCTGATCTAGAGGGGGCCAACCTGGAAGGAGCACAGTTGGTCAAGGCACAGGTACAGTCAGCTAACCTACGAATGGCGATTTTCTACAAAGCCATCCTGGATCAGGCGGATTTCCGAGATGCCCGACTCTCTCGAGCGGTGCTGATCGGCGCCAGGGGAACCGGCAGCATCTTTACGAAGGCCGACCTCAGCGAGATCCATGCACCGAACGCCCAATTTCATCACGCACAATTCAATGAGGCGACCATGCATTCGGCGAATCTCGTCGGAGCGGAGCTGATCGGTGCGAACTTCACCCGTGCCAATCTCACCCATGCCAACCTTCAAGAGGCGCACCTCCAAGGCGCCACATTATCCGGAGCCGACTTCACCGGTTCGCAACTTGACAAGGCAGATCTCCGCGACGCCACGTTGCATGGAGCCAACCTGACTTCAGTCTCAGGCCTGACACAGGCCCAGCTCGATACTGCCTGCGTGGATGAGCAGACTACATTACCAAAGGAACTCAGCCGCCCAGCACCATGCGCGACGGCCAAGACCAAGCGCTAGCCCGCATGATTCATAACGGTTCGTCGTCCCCCACCCATCCCTCCCCCATACTATGGGGGAGGGTGAGCCTGCCGACCGCAGGCTCGTCGTAGCAGCGGATCGGCGATTACAGCAGAAGTGTTCATGAATGATATGGGCCAGGGACAGACAATCTCAAGGTCTTGTCGGCTAGAAAATCCCCTTCCCATCCGGCAGATGGAAAATGTGGAATGATTACATCCGCATTTTCACCAACTTGTTGCACGCTCTTTCATATGAGCGTATATAGAAACAGTATGTAACAGCCACGCGCTGCTCACCTTTCTGCTTTGGAGGGGACCATGAAGCCCACAACCAAACAGCGATCCAATTCACAATCAGTCGATCGGAAAGTGCTTCTGCTGCTTAGGCGGAATGGGGCACAGACGATAGAAGGTCTCACCATGCTGACGGGCGTCGGGTGGGGGCAAGTCTATGTGGCTGTGGACCGTCTCAGCCGAGAGGGGAAAGTCTCGTTGGCTCCCGTCTACCCCAATGAGTATCGTGTGTCGGTCGGTAAGGCGGCTCGCTAAGGTTTTCCACATCCCTCTATCCCCACCACAGTAACGACGCTGTGGCGCTGGATCGGTTAAGTGCCCTTTGGGGGCTAAGGGGATGGCATGAAAATGCACTTGCAATTTGACTCGGCCTTAGATCACAATCCCCTTGGTTTTCCAATGATCATCTCCCACAATCACTAGTAAAGATATGCCAACTCAAGAGGAACGACGAGATAGCGAGCGTGTACCCTGCAAGCTCGTTTGCTTTTTCGAGTTGACGGCGCCTGCAGGCGGTGACGTTGTGACATTGACAACAGGATCCGGGCACGTCATCAACCGCAGCGGCAGAGGTATGTTGCTCTTGCTCCCAGAGAAAGTGAACAAGCAACAGGTGGTTGAGATTCAGGTACCCTCAGAGGTGAGGAAAGAGCAAGACACCAAAGTCGTGGAAGTCTGTTGGACTCGCCCCATTGAAGTGGACGACCAAGCCAAGATGTACCTTGTGGGTACGCGTTTCCTTTTCCAAGTTCCTGCTCCCAATCAGTCGCCCCAGATTCACTAACACCGCAAATCTCTCTTTCGACACCACAGTTATTTACGGTCGCCCTGTTCTGGCGCCCCACCGACGATGTGAACTCTAGGGCCACGGGGAAGTGGAATCACGCGTTCGTCATCCGGCTCCCTTCCTAGAACCCACAGAAACAATCTCTGCGCATCGAACAGTTCCGGATCTTTCGGCTCCTCATACTGTTCTTTCTGCATCGACTCATCGTAGAGACCGATGCAGCCGTGTGAGGCTGGATAGCCCGGCAGATCTCGCCCATGAATCCAATACGACACGCCTTCTCTATTGATATGGAACCGAAGCGCGTAATTCATCGGGTATGGTCTGTCCGTCCCTTCGATTGTATAGAGGCTGGATTGATGGTGCAGACGGGCCGCAGTCAGACGGAACTCTCCCGTTGGTGTTTCGTTGAGTCCATTCCCGGAGGCGATGGGGGACTTGAAGCGAAGGGCTCCATATTCATAGGCTCCGAGAAACTGTTCTGCCAGATCGATTAAAATGAATTGCTCGTCCTCTTCTGCGGCTTGATAGAACAAGGGCAGCGGGTTAACGGATGCCACATCCTCAAACCTCCGCGGCACCTTGATCGAGAGGCCGGGGCGCGCGTGACGCCGATCGATCCGATTGAATCGTGCCACATCTACCCAATACTCACCAAATATCGTCTCCAGCGATTTACCGGGTGGGATGACTCGGCAGGTCCACTGCAACGTAGCATCGCTCGGATAATGAATCGCGCAGGAACCTCGATACTTTTTGGGGGACTCGGCATGTACAGAAAGGGGAAGAGCCACAACCATCATCACGGTCACGGTAACTAATGTCCTCCTGAATGACCAGACCATAGCAATAGACATGATCGATGTATTTCTGAGCAAGGCCGCACCGAATCGATACAGTAGCACCCGCAAGATGCTCAAAATGACATCCCAGCAAGGCCGCAGGGAGCTCGGCAACCGAAGCGTACCCTTGGGGTACGTTGCAGGGAGACGGACGACTGAGAACGACGCTGGGGGTCATTTTCAGCATTCCTGTTAAGACCAATACTGCGATGCTTTCGTATACCCAAACAACAGATCCCGCCGCGCCAGGATACCGACGAGTTTGCCGTTCCGAACCACAGGTACCCGCGTGATGTAACGATCCTGGAACAGATTCGCGACCTCCTCCAGCTTCATCTCTTCGGTGGCAGTCACCGGATGAGTGCTCATTAATTCAACGGCCATCACCTTCCGCAGATCCCGCCCCTCGATCATCGCCTGCAGCAGATCATACTCGCTGATAAGACCAACCAAGGTCCGGTCCTCTTCCACCACCGGCAGACTGCCGAAGTTTCGCTGGGTCATCAGCCGGCTGATGGTCAAGGCATCGGTCCTGGTGCCACAGGTAAAGACTGCATCCTGCATCAATTGCCCCACCGTCAAGCTCTTCGGATCGCAGGCCGTCGCAAGGAACTCTGTTTTTCGCATAGCCTCCCTCCATTCTCACTCTTGATCTAAATCCATGTAGTACGACAAAAGAATATCCCCGCAGGCTGCTCAAAATGGCTGTCAGCAAGACCGCAGCCGACGAAAGCACCGGAGGCGTACCCTCCGGGGTACGTTGAGGATGCTTTCAAGGCGAGAACGAAGCTGGCGGGCATTTTCAGCTGCCTGCCCGCCCGGCCGCCAGATACGCACGCAGCACATCCCGCCTGGCAATGATACCCACGAGCTTGTCTTTGGCGTCCACCACCGGCACACGAATCAAATCGCTGGCTCTAAACACATGAATCAACGTTGGAAGCATCGCTTCCGGGTGGATCGAATAGGGGTTACACGTCATGATCTCACTGGCGACGACTGCGCCAAGCTTGTGCCCATCATCCAATGCGGCCAGCAAATCATGTTCGCTGACGATGCCCAAGAGCTTGTTGTTAGCGTCCACCACCGGCACGGCCCCGAATCCTTCGATCATGAGCGACGCGATGACATCGCCTTTGGTCTTGAGATGAGCAGACTGCACCATTTTCTCCATGACCTGCTTGACTGTCATCTCGCCAAACTCCTTCTTCGTACCTATCCTGACCTTCTTCGTCTTCTGCTTCGTCGGCATGTATTCCCTCCTTCGTCCGGTCTATCTGGTCTGTCTGGTTTGTCTGGTCTATCCGGTTCAACCAAATAAACCAAACAAACTATACAAACCAAATAAACGAGCCGTACTGGCGCTAATCACCACAGTGGTGCGTTCCTCTCTGCTGCAAAACGCCGCACATCGATAGCTACCGGAGTTCCATTTCTCTTCGCAACCTGTCGGAACTATGCTGATTCCCCTTCCTTGCCTCCCTGCATCACAGGCACATGCAATGCAGAACTGATACCTGGAATGGTCCGTGCGTTATCCGCCTTCATGGTCATTGAGGAAGGGAGTCTGTCATGAAAATTCTTTGTGCTGTAGATGGGTCTGAATGCTCGCAATGGGGGGTACAAGCACTCGAAGCGCTCGCCGGTCGTGAGCCGGAGGTTGTGATGCTGCTCCACGTGGTCGATCCGACGGCCCTTCGAGCCAGCAGCGGCAAGAATCCAGTGGCGGAGAAGCGCGCCCTGGCCGCTATGGAGAAGGCCGGCACCATCCTCCTCCGCGAGGCTGAGCGAACCGCACGAGTCGCCCTGGGGCAGGCCGCGACCGGCCCACACACCACACTCCACCGTGTCTTAGCCCATGGCCCCCTCGCCCGAACGATTGTGCGACAGGCCGGGCGGATGAAGGCGGATCTTATCCTCATCGGATCTCGCGGACTGAGCGACATTCGAGGCTTCCTGTTGGGAAGCCTCTCCCGACTGGTTGCATCGATTGCCCCTTGCCCTGTCCTCATCGTGAAACAGCCGCTCCCACGGCTGACGCGTGTTGTCCTCGCGGTCGATGACTCGAAGCACTCCCGAACCGCCGCTCGATTTCTTCGATCCTTCATTCTCCCCGAATCCGCCACGACCACCATCTTCTCCTCGGCTGAAAGGCCAGTGACCGACTTGGCCGTTCGATACTTGGCCAAGGCTCAAGTCGCAGAGTTGGAACGGCCGGTCCTCGAGCGAGCCACGCGACTGGTCACATCATTGCGGGATGAATTCCTGAAAGAAGGCTACGCCGTCGATACGGGGGTACAGATGGACCACGTCATCGACACCATCGTCAAACAGGTGGAGGCCACGCATGCCGACCTCCTGGTAATCGGGTCTCGCGACTTGACCAAGAGCGAGCGGCTCTATCTCGGCAGCGTCTCGGAAAGCCTCCTGAGACACGCCCCTTGCTCCGTCCTGATCGTACGAGGGTGGCGTGCCTGACCTCGAAGAGCCACCGCTCCACCAACTAACTGCTGCTGAAATCTTCAAACACCTGGAAACCAGGGACGGCGGCTTATCGCCCGAAGAGGCACAGCAACGGCTTAGTCGATATGGCCCCAATGTGCTGGAGGAGCCGGGTCACTATTCATTGATTCGAGGGTTCCTCAACCAATTCACCCACTTCCTGGCCATCTTGCTCTGGATCGCTGTCGCACTGTCTTTCACGGCGGAATTCATGAAACCCGGCGAAGGGATGGCTACGCTCGGCTGGGCGATCCTCGGTGTGATCGTCATCAATGCCGTCTTTGCGTTCTTTCAGGAATATAAAGCGGAGCGCGCGGTGCATGCTCTCCATCGCCTCCTCCCTGCCAGGGCATGGGTGCTGCGAAGCAATCAACCGCTTGACGTGTCGCGGAACGAAATCGTGCCGGGTGACGTACTCTTGATCGAGGAGGGAGAGCAGATCCCTGCCGACGCCCGGCTCATCGAAGCAGCCGATATGCTGGTCGACCTCTCCTCTCTGACAGGGGAATCCCAACCGAAGCGGCGGACAGCGGAGCCGGTCATCGATGGACATCTCCAGGACATTCCCAATCTCGTATTTGCCGGTACCCCCGTGCTCTCCGGCAGAGGCCGGGCGGTCGTGTTCGCCACTGGCATGCAGACGGAATTCGGCAAGATCGCCCGCCTCTCCACAAGCGTGGAAACAGGCCTCAGCCCTCTGCAGAAAGAGATCGCGAAGGTCACCCATCTGGTCGCGCTGCTCTCGGTCGCCATGGGCGGGGTCTTTTTCGTCATCGGCGTCTCCATGGGCTTGGGTTTCTGGATCAGCGCGATCTTCGGGATCGGCATCATCGTGGCGAACGTGCCGGAAGGACTGCTCCCCACTGTGACGCTGGCCTTGGCGTTGGGCAGCCAGCGTATGGCCAAACGTCACGCGCTCATCAAGCAACTGACGTCGGTGGAAACCCTGGGTTGTACCACCGTCATCTGTACGGATAAGACCGGGACGCTGACCGAGAACCGGATGCGCGTGGTTCGTTTCTATATGGACCATCTTGAAATCGAGGTGCAGGAAAGCTGTTTGGTGATCGCCGGACGCGTGACCAGCGCGATCGAGGCTAAGGAGTATGCGCCGCTCTTCGATGCGATCATCCACTGCCACAATGCCAAGCGCCTGCGGCGGACCGACGGCCGCCCCACCATCACGGGCGATCCAACCGAAGTGGCCCTGGTCGAGTTCGCACTGGATCACGAACTCCTCCAGCAAGAACCGTTGCCCCGGATGGGCGAACTCCCGTTCGACGCGGACCGGAAGCGCATGTCCACCATCCATTGGCGTGAGGGCAGGCTCGTAGCCTTTGTGAAGGGAGCGCCGGAATCGCTCGTACCCCTCTGCAGCCAAATGCTCCACCACAGTGCGCTCTCGCCGATGAGTCAGGAGGATCGCCAGCGCATCATGGAGCAGAGTCGTACCTTTGCGCAGCAGGCCTATCGGGTCTTGGCTGTAGCCATGCGTGATATTGAGCAGGGTGTCGAAAAGCTGGACATCGACCAGGTGGAACAGAAGCTCACCTTCCTCGGCCTCGTGGCAATGATAGATCCGCCGCGCCACGAAGTGCCAGAAGCCATCGCCCGCTGCCGTCAAGCCGGCGTCCGCACCATCATGATTACCGGCGACCATCCGCTCACGGCCATGGCCATCGCCCGCCAGATCGGATTGGCCCCGAACGAGTCCCTCACCGAGCAGGATAGAGACTATCCCGCGTTCGAAGGGCACCAGGTCGAAACGATGACTGACGAGGCGTTGCGCCGGCTCCTTACCCCCACCCACCCCGACAAGGCTCAGCCGGTCTTCGCGCGCATGGCCCCCCGGCACAAGATGCGTGTGGTGTCAGTGCTGAAAGACATGGGTGAGGTGGTGGCCGTCACGGGCGACGGGGTGAACGACGCCCCGGCCATCAAGAAAGCCGATATCGGCATTGCAATGGGCATCACCGGAACCGACGTGGCAAAAGAAACGGCGGACATGATTTTGCTCGACGACAACTTTGCGACCATCGTCAATGCTATTGAAGAAGGCCGGGCTGTTTACGCCAACATCCGAAAATTTTCCACCTACGTGCTGGCGAGCAACGTGCCAGAGGTCGTCCCCTATCTGGCGTACGGCTTATTCGGAATTCCCCTGGCGCTCACGGTCCCGCAAATCCTTGCCGTGGATCTGGGCACCGACATGGTTCCGGCCTTGGCCCTGGGTGCCGAAAAACCCGACGCCGGCATCATGTCCATCCCGCCGCGCCCGCGCACGGAACGGTTGATGAACCTTCCGCTACTCCTGCGCGCCTATGTCTTTTTGGGCCTGATCGAAGCCGGGATCGCCATGGGTTCATTCTTTTTATTGCTCCTGACACAGGGATGGACCTGGGGCATGCCGCTCGCCTGGTCCGATCCGCTCTACAAACAGGCAACCGCTGCCACCTTTGCTGCGATCGTCGTCGCTCAGGTGGCGAACGTGTTCGCCTGCCGCTCAGACCGGGTGCCGCTCTCTCGACTCGGCTGGTTCACCAATCCCTTGCTCCTCTGGGGAATCGCGACGGAACTTGTCGTCCTGGCGTTCATCATTTATACCCCTTGGGGCAACGCGATCTTTGGAACCAGCCCCTTGCCTGTCTGGATCTTCGGGCCACTCGCGCTGGGCGCCCTTGCGCTGTTGTTCGCAGAGGAAAGCCGCAAGTTTATCGTGAACCGATTGAATAAGAATCGCGCAAGCGAAGTCACGCCACAAGCGGGCACATCATGACCAGTAACCCCCAAGACCCTACTCGTGAGGTCCCTGTCACCGAGATCATTCCCCCCGGATCTTCTTCAGCTCCGGCTCGTCACTCATCAAGTTCATCATCCGACCACGAGCACCGGCTCCCCGTCTCCATGCCCGTGCTCCCTCCACCACAGCCAGGGCTCCGTGTTCCCTGGCTCATCGGCATCGTGACCCTGCTCGTGATCATCGGGGCAGGAACCTGGTATTGGTGGATGGCCGGGACTCCGCCGGTCCACTACAACACAGCGCTAGTCGATAGAGGCCCCATCACCACGATTGTCACAGCCACCGGCACAGTCAATCCGGTCGTGTCGGTGCAGGTGGGCAGCCAAATCTCCGGCAAAATTACCCGGCTGATGGTCGACTTCAATTCCGTGGTCACAAAGGGACAAGTCCTGGCCACGATCGACCCGCAACCGTTCCAAGCGAGGGTGAGTCAGGCCCGCGCATCGCTCAAGAGCGGGCGTGGGAATCTGGCGAAAGCGAAGAACATGGCAAATCAGCGGAAACTCGAACTTGATCGCATGACGACCCTGCTCCGGCAGCAATTCGTATCTCAGGCGGATTTCGACCTCGCCACCACAAATTTCCGCGACGCCCAGGCCCAAGTTGAAGTCGCGCAGGCGCAGGTGGATCAATCGCTGGCCACATTGGCTTCAGCCGAACTCGATCTCGGCTACACCACAATCTATTCCCCCGTCAATGGCATCGTGGTATCCCGCAACGTCGATGTCGGCCAAACCGTCGTCGCCAGTTTCCAAACGCCGACCCTCTTCGTGATCGCCCAGGACCTGGCGCAGATGCAAGTGAATGCCAACGTCAGCGAATCCGACATCGGCGGGGTCGCAGAAGGCAAGCAGGCCAGCTTTCGCGTGGACGCCTATCCCAAACAGTTCTTCGAGGGCACCGTGACGCAGGTGCGCAATGCACCGATTAGCATCCAGAACGTGGTGACCTACGACGTGGTGATCACGGTGGACAATCGGGAGCTCAAGCTCAAACCTGGAATGACGGCAAACGTGATAATCGTGACGGCCAAGAAAGACAATCCTCTGCGCGTACCGAATGGGGCATTGCGCTTCAGAATGCCCGGCATCCCAGTGGATCGAAAGGCCACGCAGGTGTGGGTGCTGGATGAGGCAAAGCAGGCGCGACAGACGCTGATCACCACCGGCATCGGCGACTCCCTTTCCACAGAAATTGCCGAAGGGGTACTGAAGGAAGGAGACCAGGTGATCCTGGGGATCGAGACGCCAGAAGAACAAGCCCAGAAGAAATTGCCGCCGGGCTTCGATGGCGGCCCGAGGATGAGATAAAACCGGTATGGTTGGTTGATGTAGTTTATTTGGTTTCTTTGGATTGAGCCGGACTCACCAAATAAACCAGATAAACGAAACAAACCAGATAAACCATCAGTCACGCACTATGTCCTTTCTTTGGCTCGCGACCTTATCGGCCCTCCGCATCCTCCGCCGCAATCCGCTGCGCGCCGGGCTGACCATGCTCGGCATCATCATCGGCATCGGCGCCGTCGTGGCAATGGTCAGCTTGGGTCAAGGTGCTACCGCCTCCGTTCAAGCGGAAATTGCCAGCCTGGGCACCAATGTGATGATCATCGTCCCCGGAGCGACCACGGTCGGGGGCGTGCGGGGCGGACTTGGCTCGATTTCAACGCTCACAGTCGCCGATGCGGAGGACATCCGGACAAAAGTCGGGAGTGCCTCGATGGTGATATACGGTACGCGATCCGTCCTGCAGGTCATTCGCGAGAACAAGAATTGGAGCACCATCGTCGTCGGCACGACACCCGAATTCCCCGACATCCGCAGTTGGCCAATTACCCAGGGCAACTTCTTCACGCAGTCCGACATGGATTCCGCCGCAAAAGTCGTCGTGCTGGGGAAAACCGCGGCCCAGAATCTGTTCGAGCCCGGCGAAGAGATGGTGGGAGCCGAGATTCGCATCAAAAACACCCCGCTTCGTGTAATCGGGGTCCTGGCACCGAAGGGTCAATCGATCAGTGGTCAGGACCAAGATGACCTAGTGGTGCTTCCCTTCTCGACGGCTGAGCGAAAAGTCCTGGGCACGAAGTTTCTTGGAACCGTCGGAATCATCCTGGTCGCCACGCAAACGCGCTATGAAATCCCTGCCGCCGTTGCAGACATCAAAGAGCTCTTGCGGACACGCCATCACCTTCCCGCCAAGGAGGAGGATGACTTCACCATCCGCACCATGGAAGATATTGCCAACACCATTGCCGGCACGAGCCGGACCATGATGCTCATGCTGATGAGCATTGCATCGATTTCGCTGATCGTCGGCGGCATCGGCATTATGAATATTCTTTTGGTATCGGTCACGGAACGGACGAAAGAAATCGGGCTGCGTATGGCCGTCGGCGCGAAGCGCAGGCACATTCTGCTCCAATTTCTGATCGAAGCGATCATTATGACGGCGATCGGCGGTATCGTCGGTGTAGCCGCCGGCATTGGGGGTGCGAAACTGCTGACCACGATGGTCGGCTGGCCGACAATTATCTCTCCGGAAGCCGTCGCCGTTGCGTTTCTATTTTCTCTGATCGTGGGCGTCTTCTTCGGCCTGTATCCCGCAAACAAAGCGTCGAAAATGAACCCCATCGAGGCGCTGCACTACGAGTGAGGCCCGGCATAGGCATGGCAACCATCGCGCAGAATCAGGACATTGCCCGGCGATTGCGGGAAGTCGGACAGCTCTTGGAGGATCAAGGCGCGAATCGGTTTCGCGTGCGGGCTTATCGTGCGGGGGCCGAGACAATCGAACGCTTGACGGTTCCCGCCGCAGAGATCGCAGAGCAACAGGGCACAGACGGGCTGCAAACATTGCCGGGCATCGGGGTGAGCCTCGCGCGCTCCATTCATACACTCGTCGTCACCGGCCGGCTGCCGATGTTGGATCGCCTGCGCGGTCACATGGACCCCGTCTCGCTGCTCGCGTCCATTCCAGGGATCGGCCCGGCCCTCGCCCATCGGCTGCACGACGAGCTGCATATTGAAACATTGGAACAGCTGGAAATAGCGGCATACGATGGAAGACTGGCGGACATCGAAGGGGTCGGTCCGAAGAAACTCCAGGGCATCGTCGACTCCCTCACTGCTCGATTAGGGCGAGTTAGGAAACTGCCTCAAGTAGCCGCTACCCACACAACCCGTGAACCTTCCGTCGATGAATTGCTCGATGTGGACAGAGAATATCGCGAAGCCGCCCAGGCCGGCAGACTGCAGAGAATTGCGCCGCACCGCTTCAATCCAAAGAAAGAAGCCTGGCTACCGATCCTCCATACACAGCGAGGCGCCCGCCATTACACTGCCCTGTTCTCAAACAGCGCCCTAGCCCATCAACTCAAGAAAACGCGCGACTGGGTCATCCTCTACTACGATGATGGCCATGGCGAACGCCAGTGCACAGTGATCACCAGCCACCAAACCCCGCTCAGCGGGAAACGAATCGTACGGGGACGGGAGGAAGACTGTGCCTCCTATTACCAGTCTCATGAAGCCATGGCTACAGAAGCAACATGATCCGGATGCCAGGACAAAGCCACCAAGGTCCGCTGCCTCCACTGACGGATGAGCAGCGAATGCTGGCAGAGGAACTCCATTCCCACGTCCAGAAGCTCGCGGGACAGATCGGCGAGCGCAACGTCTTTCACCACGACAGGCTCGTCATGGCGGCGGATTATATTCGGGCGACGTTCGCCGGCGCCGGGTATGAGGTTCACCGGCAACCCTACGAGGTGGCTGGGAAGATCTGTGAGAATATCGAAGCGGAAGTGCGAGGGGGGAAAAGACCGGACGATATCATCGTCATCGGCGCGCACTATGATTCCGTGCAGGGAAGTCCCGGCGCCAACGACAATGCGAGCGGCGTGGCGGCGATACTTACCTTGGCTCGTGCGTTTGCGGACACTACGCCGGCCCGGACGCTTCGATTTGTATCGTTCGCCAACGAGGAGCCGCCGCTCTTTCAAACCGAACATATGGGAAGCCGCATCTATGCCAAGCGCAGCCGCGAGCGGGGCGAAAAGATCGTTCTCATGCTCAGCCTGGAGACCATCGGGTACTACTCAGACGAGCCGGGGAGCCAACATCTCCTCTTTCCATTGAATCTCATCTACCCCTCTATCGGGAACTTCATTGCCTTCGTCAGCAATGTGGAGAACGGCTTCCTGCTGCGGCAGCTCGTGGGATCGTTCCGGCAACAGGCCCAATTTCCCTCCGAAGGGGCAGCCTTGTGGGACGTGATTCCCGGTGTTGGGTGGTCAGACCATTGGGCGTTCTGGAAGGAGGGATTCCCGGCGGCGATGGTGACCGATACCGCCCCCTTCCGCTATCCCGCCTACCATTCGCACGCCGACAGGCCCGAGCTCGTTCAGTATGAACGGATGGCGCGCGTCGTCTCCGGCCTGCAGGCTGTCATTGCAGAGATGGCGAATGCGGCAAAGTGAGAGAGGGTGAACGAGAGGAAGCGGCTGAGGCGATCATCAACTGCGCGCGTCCAACGAGGGTCTTCCCAGACCGCGCGTTGCGAGCGCACAGAGGACTGGCTCGGTCGCCCTTACCT
>CXWL01010054.1_pt1 | contig 59407 bp, 44 predicted proteins | sample 590931 | NCBI WGS metagenome assembly CXWL01 (sample SAMEA3498368, study PRJEB10139) | groundwater metagenome | biome: water well; material: biofilm material | place: Germany | collected 2015-04-27 | reverse complement strand
CTCACACTTCGACCGCCACAACGCCTACCTTGCCGAGCAGAATTGCGAAGGCTCGCGCGACCTGGCCTACTCGCTCAGTGCCATTGAACTGGCACTCGCCGACGCCCGTTTCGAATTCGACCGCGCCGACAACAAAATCGGCATGATCCAGGCCTACGAAGCCCCCGGCGTCGAACGCACCGCCACGAAACTCTTCCAACTGTTCTCGACGCCCCCCACCGGCGGCCCCCCGCCCGTCTACGACCTTCTGGCCCCCGCCTTCTACAACATGCAGGCCTTCCTTTACGTTCACGTCGTCGCCAAGGCCTTTGGACTCCGCGGATTCTGCACCAGCGTGCACAACGCCTGCTCCAGCGGGGCGTTTGCCATGGAAACCGCCGCCCAACAAATCCGCTCGGGCCAATCCGACGTCATGATCGTCGTCGGCGGCGAGTGCTTCGAAACCGCCGTCCGCCTCGAATGGTTCCGACGCCTGAATCTCTACGCCCAGAACGCCGACTCCATGCGCCCCTTCAACGCCGACACGACCGGCTTCTACGTCGGCGAAGGCGCGGCTGCGATGGTCCTCGAATCCGCAGAAAGCGCAGCCAAGCGCGGCGCAACTCCCTACGCCCGCTACCTCGGCGGCGCATTCGCGCACCAGGCCTGGAAGCAAACCATTCCCGACGTCCGCGCCGCCAGACTCAAAGATGTGATCCTTGACGACTGCAAAAAAACCGGAGTCAATTCGTCCGCAATCGACCTCATCGTCCCCCACGGAGCGGCCACTCAGCTTTCCGACGGCTACGAAGCCGCCTGCCTCAACGCCGCGCTCAGCCTATCCGATCCGAACCCCGAGCGCCAGCGCGCGGATGGTCCTTCTGCCGCCTTCTTCAAGCCTGCCGTAGGCCACATGCTCGCCGCCAGCGCCATCATCGACACCCTCTGCGCCTTGCTGGTCTTGAAGCACCAATCCATCCCCGCCGCCTGCCGGCCCGCCCCCGACCATTCGCTCCACGCTGCCTCGTTGAGCTCAACAACCGCGTCGCGCTCCTCCACCACCGTTTCTTCCACGAAATTCAAAACCCTCCTGAAGACCTCCACCGGCTTCACCGGCCACGACGCCGCGCTGCTCTTCGAAGCTTGGTAGGACGAGGCAGACACGAACCGCGCTGGCCACCTGCCGACTCATGGCGTCGATCTCGCCCAGGTAGAGCACTTGCCGCTGCGCCGGGCGACCGTTGCGGCAACGCCGCTCCAATAGCGGTGACGCTTGCCGTTCTTCTTCCGTGAGTGGCAACGCAGAAACATCCTGACCCAACCAATACCAAATCCGCGAAGGTCGGGTTAGAGCATTCTCGCATTTTGTGTAGCGTTTCAACGAATCGGTCATCCTGAGCGAAGCGAAGGACCTGCCTTGGTTTGATAGGTGAGATTCTTCGCTTCGCTCAGAATGACTACTTTCCACCGCTACACGGTTCCCGATTTTGCTCTAAGGTGCTGGAACGTGCCGGAGCGATGCCAGCAGCCCGCGTGGGCGTGGGCGTCCAGGTCGAATCCGGCCACATCCCCCGCCACGAGTTGATGGTATCCAAGCGCCGCGATCATTGCCGCGTTATCCGTGCAGTACGCCCATTGCGCAGCATGGAATGAAAGGTGTCGTTGAGCGCACGTGGCTTCAAGCTGGGATCGCAGGGTTTTGTTGGCCGCCACTCCCCCGCCCAGCACCACCGTTTGCACGCCCGTACGCGCCACGGCCAACATCGTTTTGCGGATCAGCACGTCCACGACCGCCTGTTGAAAGCTGGCCGCAATGTCGGCGAGTTGCGGCTGCGATAATCGTTCCAGCCCGCCTCTCGTTTTGCCGGGGCCGTGAACGTGGTACAACACGGCCGTCTTGATCCCCGAAAAAGAAAAATCCAGCGAATCGGAGCCGAGCATGGTTCGCGGAAAATCGACCGCACTCGGATTGCCGCCGCGGGCAAGCTTCTCGATGAGTGGACCACCGGGATAGCCCAGCCCCAACACGGTGCCGACCTTGTCGAACGCTTCGCCGGCCGCGTCGTCGATCGTCACGCCCAGGCGCTCGATTACCAGCGGGGACTGCACGATGAACAGCGACGTATGTCCGCCGGAAACGACGAGTGCGACTGCCGGCCAGGGCGGCGTCTCCATCCCAATGGCGGCGCTGTACGCGTGGGCCCGAATGTGATCCACGCCGATCAGCGGCTTGCCCCAAGCCCACGCGAGCATTTTCGCTGCGGTTACGCCGATGATCAGAGCGCCAACCAGCCCGGGTCGGTTCGTGACGGCCACTGCGTCAATGTCATCGCGCGACGCCCCGACGGCCGTCATGGCTTCTTCGATCACGGAATCGAGCCGCTCGATGTGCGCCCGCGAAGCGATCTCCGGCACGACGCCACCGTACTTTGCGTGCAGGTCAACCTGCGATGCGACGACATTACTGCGAACCTCGCGGCCATCGACAACGACTGCCGCCGAAGTTTCATCGCACGAAGTCTCAATGCCCAGTACGGTCGCCAAAAAACACCTGCGAGAAAACAGTACTCACGCCCCCAAAATCTCTTTCAACTTCTCCATCGCTCCGGCCCAGTACTTTTTCGATTTGGCTACATCGTCTTCACTCGTGAGTTTGCCGTGTTGCACCGTTATTTGTGATTTGGCGGCGCTCTTAGAATAAAAGTTGACCTCCAGGCTGGTTTCGCCGGGCCAGGTGATCCGCATCGACTTGTTTTTTGTGGCCTTGCGAATCGTGATTTTCTTCTTGCCCATCCATTGTTTGCGCGTTTCGTCGTCCGTCCAGGCGTTGAACATTTTCGCAATGGGCACTTCCACTGTCCGGCTCACGCTCGCCTGCCACCCTCTGCACGTCTCATGCGCCTGCCGAAGACCGCGCGACTGCTCGTAGCCCACGGTCACCATTTGTGACCACCAAGACCCCACGCCATGCTTCTCGTGCACGAATTCGGCGATTTCCTTGTGCGGCATTCTCTTGCAGCCGTCCTTGTCCAGCAGGCGACCCCACTGGCCCCACGTTTTTCCCGTGGCCTTCCGAACGGCCTCATCGCTAATGCCCGCCGTCTTGCCGCCCGTGATCGCTAGGGTTTTTTTCGTCATACGGCTCCCGATACAGTCCCCTCTCCCGCTCAGGGAGAGGGGCAGGGGTGAGTGTAAAGACTTTCAAGTGACGCCTTAGCCGCGGTGCAGCAGCGTCATGACCTCGCCGCGCGTTCGCGCATCGCTGCGGCACAATCCCCGCACCGCCGACGTCACCATGATGCTCCCCGCCTTCCTTACTCCGCGGCACGTCATACAGGTATGCGTGGCCTCGATCACCACCGCCACGCCCCTGGCGCGGAGTTTATCCGTCAGCGAATCCGCAATCTGTGACGTCAGCCGCTCTTGCACCTGGGGCCGATGCGCGAATCCATCCACGACGCGAGCGAGTTTTGAAATCCCCACTACCTGCCCGTCGGGAAGATAGGCCACGTGCGCTTTCCCCTCGAAAGGCATCAGGTGATGTTCGCACATGGAGTTGAACGGAATGTCCCGCAACACGACAAGGTCGTCATACTTTTCCACAAACGCGGTACGCAAAAACTCTGCGGGGTCCGTTCGAAGCCCCGCAAAAAGCTCCGCGTACATCTTCGCCACGCGATGGGGCGTCCGTCGCAACCCCTCCCGATCGGGATCCTCCCCGACCGCGATGAGGATTTCGCGAACCGCTTTTTCGATACGTTCCAAATCCACGGCCAACAGTATAACCGGATGCGGCAGACAGGAAATTCGGCGGGTGGCACGGTCTGGCGCCTTTTGCCGGGCCGTGTCGAACAGCCGTTACGATTCCGGCCTCGATGATTTGCGATTGAGGTTGGGACCGGGGCTCAGATCGTGCGAAATGTGCGGCGAGCGTTCGATCTCCGTGATCATCGTGCCGCGCCGCCACACGCGGACTTCCCCGGTGGACTCCGAAAGCGTGATCGCAATGCTCTTGGTGGTGGTCGTGATCCCCGCCGCCGAAGCATGCCGCGTGCCCAACCCCTGGATAAGCTGCTCGCCGGCCATTGTCGGCCGCAGCGTCGCGCACGCCGTCATAATCACCCCGTTGCCCTTCAGGATGAACGCACCGTCGAGCTTGGCGATCTCTTTCACCGTGTCGGTGATTGAATCATCCATGATGTTGCGTTCCTTTTCGGTGTAACCCCGAAACGGATTGATCCGCCCTTCTATTGAATATTTAAGCACCTCGCGGTGATCCCCCACGACAAAAATCGCCCCCACCGGCTTGCCCTCGCGGCCTTCGTTGGCCAGCTCCAACGCGATGCGGAGCACCTTCTCAAATACCGGTCTGCGAATATGTTCCATCAGCGACGGCTGACCCACGGTCTGGAACAGTTCGAACTCCTCGCCCACCCGCATGGTCACCAGCGTATCCACGCCGTGCCCCGTCCCGCCCGCCACGAACACAAACACGTCGCCGGGACGCAAAAGCTGTTGCGAAAACGCCAGGAGCGTGGCCATCTTGATCTGCCCCATGCGGGTCAGGTCGAAAGCCGGGACCACCAACTTCTGCACTTTCATGGAGTCGGCGATCGCCTCCTCCTCGGCGTTCCGGCAGATCAGCACGAATTGGGTGGGTGGTTGTAGCGTCGAGACCAGGCCGTTCAGGTCGTCAATCGCGCTCACATAAGCGAAGAAAGTCCGGGCGGAGACGGCCTTGGCCACATCCGCCGCCGCGGCGACAATGGGACGGGTGAAATCGCCGTCGGGTTTGGGCACACGAAACTCCAGTCAGCAAAACGGATGGGACACCCCGACCTTCGCTAACACGATGGTTCTGGCATGCACACCGCCTTGCACTATACTGATCGGCGTGTTCCCTCTCAAGCAATCAGTTCCTCCCGTTGTAGCCGCTTCATCGGGTGACAGTCCGCATGGGCAGGCCTAGCTCTTCCCAGTCTCCCGCTGTGGATGTTCCTGTCGCAATCCAGGCGCAAAATCGCTGGTCTTTTCTTATGTTGCTGATCGTAATCCTGGGATCGTTGGCGTCTGTATGGTGGATTTCGCCCTACGCATTGCTGACATCGCTCATTGACGCCATCGCGGCTTGCGTCGTCCTCGCACCAGCCGTCCTTTTTGGCCACGCACTTTTGCGCCTATTCAGGCTACCGCCGCTACCAAAGCGTTGGGTGTTTGTTTTCAGTGCCGCGCTCGGACTAGGCGTCCTCTCCATCCTTGTACTTTTGGCAGGCCTTCCGGGCCTCCTCCATCGCAGTCTTTGGCTCGGATTCCTGGCCTTCATGTCCCTTGCGGGCGTGTTGTCATTGCGACGTCTGAGTGTGGCCTCAGCGACAGTTTCCTGTCCAACCGGAAATGAAGGAGCCGGACGCTTCGAGTCCGCGTGGAAGTTTTTGTGGATTGCCGCGGCTCCGTTTCTTACGCTGGCCCTTCTCGCCGCCTCCAATCCGCCGGGAATGATCTGGCAGGAAGAGGGCAACGGCTACGATGTTCTCGAATACCATCTACAATTACCCAGGGAATATCATCAAGCAGGCCGCATCACCTATGTGCCTCATAATGTATACGCCAATTTTCCGGCCAATATGGAAATGCTCTATCTATTGGCCATGATCATTCACGATGACGTGCGCGACATCGGCACAACGGCCAACATGATCCATCTGGCTTTTGCCATGCTTACTGTGTTTGCCGCATGGGCAATCGGGCGCGACATTTCTCCCCAGGCCGGCATAGTGGGCGGGATGATCGTTGCCACCTGCACCTGGTTCGAATGCCTCAGCGGGCTGGCCTACGTTGAAAACGGAATGCTATTTTTCGGATTATGCGCGCTGGCAGCGACATTGCGCGCGGCTCGTGATGCCGGATCACCGCTTCGATGGTCGGTGACGGCAGGATGGATGGTCGGATTCGCGGCCGGGTGCAAATACACGGCCATTCCCATGATTGTCATGCCCATTGCGGTCACATGGTTATTCCACCGCACGACCTGGTCCCGCAGAATTGCGAATGCTGCAATGTTCAGTTTATTTGCATTGCTCGCGGTTAGCCCCTGGCTCGCCAAAAATTCGTCATTGACCGGCAACCCCGTCTTTCCAATTGCCAACGAATGGTTTGCCGCATCTCCGCCGGGCTGGAGTGGCGAACAAACAATACAATGGGAGCGTGCCCACTCTGTCGGCGCCGATATTGGCATTGCCGACCGGCTAGGCGCCTTTTGGCAACGAGTTCCTGCCGACCACGAGCAGCGATTCGGCCCGGCAATTCTTTCTCTTGGGCTTCTCGGACTCATGGCACGCCGCCGCGATCGCGTGGACCTGGCCTTGATCGTCATGTTCGCAATTCAAGCATGCGTATGGCTCTTCGCCACGCATCTCTACGCACGCTTTGCCATTCCCATGATCTTGCCGCTTGCTTTGCTGGCATGTCGCGCTCTTTCATTCGGCGCAAGCCCGCGTCGTTGTCTTGTTGTCATCGCGGCACTGCTTGTGGGAGCCGGCTGGAATTTCAAGTTCGCCGCATTACGCCACAAGCGTGAATCGGCTCCCGGTGCGCCTGCCTCTCTTTTTTATGACGGAAAGCTTCCCGGCTTCGAGTACATCGGCGTCATCAACCATGAATTGCCCACTGATTCCAACATACTGCTGATAGGCGATGCCCGGCCTTTTTATCTGAATCCCCCTGTTGATTACTTCGTCGCATTCAATCGCAACCCATTCTTTGAAAACGTTCAGAAAGGGAACCCGAAAGAAACGATTGAATGGCTCAGAAACAAAAACTACACACACATACTCATTCATTGGGGTGAAGTGCGTCGTATCGCAAGAACATACGGTTTCAGTCCGCCCTTCGGCGAGGAGGAACTCGCCTACGCTCTGAGCGGACTCACCGGGCCCGGCCTGAAGCTTGTACGCTCCTTTTCGCACCCGGCGGCTCCCGGCAAGCGCTATGTGGAATTATACGAAGTCCCTGCGTTAGGGTTAGACAAACAATGAACGCGGCTTTGCAGCAACAGCCCATGAAACGTTGGCCGCATTACCTCGCACTGTCCCTCCTTTTTGTCTATTGCACAATTCTCCTGGTAAATCCACCCAAATGGGTTCCCATTGTATTACAAAATCTCAGCCATGACGCCCGGGGCCAGGTATCTCACGCGATCCATCGCAGCGTGGCTGCCATCGCCGGTGCGAAGTTGCCCAGAGAGCTGATTGATGCCACTTATTTTCTTTGCATTGCAGCCTTCTTGCCGGTTTGCGTCGCCCGCATTGCGGGACGCAGGCTTTACGATCTGGGCTGGCGATGGCCAAATAGGCTGGCTCTCCGCTATTTTATTGTGGCATTGGCAGTTTCCGCCCCTTTTCTAATCTGGATGGTAAAAAGCCCAACCATAGCCACCCCTTACTTGAAGCAACTCAACCGCCTGGGATTCATTGCCTTTGCCGCGTACTACCTGGTAAATATGTTTACCGAGCACCTTCTCCTCCACGGCGTAGTTCTGGGTCTGGCCCGCCCGGATGGCCACTGGCCCGATGCTGCGCCACTCCCTGCACCAGGCAGAGGCTTCATTGGGCTCCTACGCTGGCTCGGCCTGGCCATGCCTACCCCTCTCCCTTCAAGGGAGAAGGGCAGGGATGAGGGTGAAAATACTCGATCGCTGTGGCCATTCAGGAATTCTCGACTTACGGATATGCGCGCATGGCTGGGCCTCGCGCCCGGTTGCCTGATTCCAATGGTTTTCTCCGCGCTGCTTTTTGGAATGGTGCATCTTGGCAAGGATACCCGCGAATTGCTCCTCGCCTTTCCCGGCGGACTGGCCCAGGCCTATATCGCCTATCGCAGCAATTCTTGGTTCACGCCGTTTCTCATCCACCTGGCCACCGCGTCCATGGCATTGGCCATGATGGCATGGATGTGATGGCGAATTGCCTCAGGTCGTTCGCTCGCCAAACTTTTTCGCCAGCCCGTTTCCAGCGACAAACCCGCTCGACCAGGCCCACTGAAAATTGAATCCTCCGATTCGACCGTCAACATCCAGAATTTCGCCCACCAGGAACAACCCCGGACAAACCCTCGATTCCATGGTCCGTGGATCGATTTCCGACAGAGGAACGCCGCCCGCGGTCACCTCGGCAAAGTTGTATCCGCGACTATCGCGTACCGGCAGCGGCCAATGCGTCAGCGCCTCGACCAGCTTCCGCCGAGTTTCCTTGCTCAAATGCGCCATGATGATCCGCGCCTCCACGCCCAAATGTCTGAGCACGGCCTCCGCCAACCGCGCGGGAATCAAAGTCGCCAGAGCGTTTTCTAAAATCGTTCGCGGTTGTAATTGGGACAGCGCCATCAGTTTGCTTTCGACCTCCGCCGAATTGGCCCCAGGAAAGAAATTCGCGGAGATCTCGACTCTTTTTCCATCCAGCGCGGCTCGGTGCCAAAGCCGTGACACATCCAATGCCGCCGGCCCGCTCACGCCAAAGTGCGTCCACAGCATCGCCCCACGGTGCTTCAGCGGCTTCATATTCTCGACGCACACCGCTAATTCGACTTCGAGCGAGACTCCTGATAGGGCTGCGTGAAAATCACCCTCCAGGATCAGAGGCGCCAGCCCCGGCGTCGTCGCAACCAGCGAGTGACCAAGCTTCTCGGCCAGTGCATATCCGCCCCCGTCGCTTCCCGTCTTGGGTAGTGACTTCCCTCCGGTCGCCAGCACCACCGCCCGCGCCCGAATTTCTCCCTGCGAAGTAGTCACCAGAAAACGGTCATCATTTTTGCAAATTTCCAACACGCGATGATCGGCGGCCAGCGACACTCCCCTACGCTCCGCTTCCGCAAGGAGTGCGGCCAATACGGTTTTTGCGGAGTTCGAATTGGGGAACAGTTTCCCGTGCTCCTCGACGTGCATCTCCACGCCGATTTCGCGGAAGAAATCGACCGCCGCCTCCGCGGTAAAGGAGGCCAGAACTTGCCTGATCGTGTTTCGGCTGCCGCCCCAATAGTCTGTGGCCTGAACGCGAACATTGGTGACATTGCACCGGCCCCCGCCGGCCACCAGGATTTTCGCGCCCGGCTTCTTCGCCCCATCCAGTGCCACAATCCGGCGCCCCGGCATCCGCCTCGCCGAGAAAATCGCCGACGCCAGCCCGGCGGCGCCTGCGCCCACCAATGCCACGTCGATTGCCGGCAATTTGAGAAAAGTTGGATTTACCACGAAGACACGAGGGTCACGAAGATCAACTCCATCCCGTATTGGATATCCATCCTACGTTCAAGCGAACTGACAACCCCAAGATCAGGCTGCCAACCCCTGACCAAGCGTGATTCGGGTGTTGACTTTGAGAAAAATACTCGAAATAGCTCGCTTTGCAGGGTAAAACGGAGTCTGTTGAGAGGATTCCGTTTTCTGCAAGGAGGTGTTTCGAGTGAGTAAGATTGGACACGAGAAAGCGACGGAACGCAAGAAGAGGTTGGTCAGGCGCAGGCGGGGGTCTGGCTACGGATTTTAGCGTTAGGCGGTTTTTCGGTTTTGCCGGTAGTTCTCCCTTGACCGCCTTCGCGGAGAACGCCCGGCTGGGGAATCGAACGATGCCTGTTTTAATGGCCGGCTTGCAAGCAAACGCACTCACGACAATGTGATGCGCATTGTGGAAGACCGGGAACCGAGGGAAATTGGACGTTTGGACTTTTCGTCGCCCATCCCCCAGAATGGGTTCAGGAAAACAGTATGACTACGCGAATGGACTCATTTCAGGCGCTTCAAGGCTATGCCAGGGACGCCGTGATCCATTTGCTCTACCGCCTTGCGGACGACGAATTGGTGATCGGGCATCGCAATTCCGAGTGGACCGGGCACGGGCCGGTTCTGGAGGCCGACATCGCCTTTTCCTCCATGGCCCAGGACGAAATCGGCCACGCCCAGGCCTACTATCGAATGTTGCACGAGCTGGGCGAAGCGGACCCCGATTCGCTGGCGTTTGGCCGCGGCGTGCGGCAGTTTCGGTGCGCCTCGCTGGTATCGCTGCCCAAGGGCGACTGGGGCTTCAGCGTGTTGCGACAATTCTTGTACGACGCCGCCGAAACCGTTCGGCTCTCGGCATTGGCCGATGGCTCGCTGACTCCGCTGGCGCAAATGGCGGCCAAGATTCGCGGCGAGGAAAAGTACCATCTGATGCACGGGCGCGGCTGGGTTTTGCGGCTGGGTGACGCAACCAGTGAGAGTCGTACGCGAATGCAGGCGGCAGTGGATACGCTCTATCCGCAGGCATTGGGTTTGTTCGAACCCACGGAGTTCGATGAGACCCTGGCGCAGTCGGGGATTTGCCCGCGTGAGGAGGATTTGCAAAAGGAATGGGGTTCGGCCGTCGCTCCGGTTCTCAAGGCCGCCAGGCTCAAGATCCCCGAGAACGCCGTCCCGGTTTATGGCGGTCGCGTCGGCCGACACCCGGCGGCCCTGCGCTCGTCGAACAGATGCAGTCGGTGTTTCAACTCGACCCCGCTGCGAAGTGGTAAAAATGACTCTCGACGCAAAAAACCCGGCATTGCCGTCAATCGACAATCGCAAATCGCAAATCGACAATCCTCGGCTGCTCTCGATCATGCAAGCCATCGAATTCGTGACCGACCCCGAAATCCCCGTGCTCAGCGTCGTCGATATGGGGATCATCGCCGACGTGCGAATCAGCGACCGACATGTGACAGTCGATGTTACTCCCACGTTCGTGGGCTGCCCGGCGGTCGATATGATCCGGGACAACATCCGACAAGCCCTGGCGACGATCGGCGAACACGATGTCGGCGTCAACGTGGTTTACGACCCGCCCTGGACATCCGATCGCATGACCGAGCAAGGCCGACGGCAACTAAAAGAAATCGGTTTCGCGCCACCGATCAAGGGACTCGTTCAACTGGGCATGGCGACCCAACAAGTCCCCTGCCCGCACTGCGATTCAACCAACACCGACATGGAGTCCATGTTCGGGCCGACGCTATGCCGTGCCATTTACTACTGCAAAGAGTGCCGGCAATCCTTCGAGCACTTCAAAAGCGTCTGAAACGATCGAGTCAATTGCCGCGCTGGCACATGGGCTTGAGCGCCTGCATGAGTCCTTTGCACGCCGTATCCTGCGGATCGGTTGGATCGCAGACGAACAGCTCGCATCCCTTGGTTCTGCCTCGCCGCACGCGGTCCAATAGCTGCCGGACCCGTCGAATGCACTCCTCGCTCTGAGCGTTCTTCTCGCCCGCCTGCGAATTCACCACGATCACGTCGCTCTCCACCAGGCCGTGATAAGGCTGCTGCAATTGAATGCGCGTCGCCAGTTCGTCCCCCAAAGGCGAGTTCAAAAACCCGCGCATCTGCGTGGCCGAAAGGTCGGCTCGCTGCTCGGGCGGCTCACCATCGCTACGATCCACGAAGAGACCGAAAATCTCCGACGCAAACGCGGCGGTATCGTCGAGTACCCGGCGCAGCTCCTGGGCAGCTCGGGTCGAATCGCGAAAGACATCTTGCACCGCATTGGGCCGCGGCATCACAAACACGCGATGATCGTAAGGATACGCACATCGCAGATCGGGGTCCGCGTCGGCCTCAATGACCACCGAGCCGTATCGGTCGGCCTTGTGAATGCCGTTCAAGAATTCCGGCAACGACTCGAAAATGCGTTCCGGTTTATAGGGCAGCCACTGGGCGCTGGCCACGGACATCTTGAATTGCTCCGAAATCGTCGGCTTGGAATGGGGTTTGTCGGCCGGCCCGGTCGTCAGCCGCAAATAATGCGGCTTGACCTTCCACAACCGTTCCAACATGGTTTGGATGATGCAACTCTTGCCGCTTCTGCGAGGCCCGCTGATAAACGTGACACGAAGCCCCATAGAATTCACCGCGAACAAGCCAACGACAAACTGTAAGAACTACTGCGGATCAGCTTTTTGTCCGCCGGTCTTATACACGTCATCGGAAAAGACCATCGGAACTGCCGGATTAAGTCGCAAAAGCGACGTCTCCACGGCGAAATAGGATTTCAAAATCTCACCCGCTTGGAGCACGCACCAGGCTCGCTCGGTTGTTCGTTCCGGCGGAAGCGAGTCATACCATCGCTTGAGTACCTCAAGTCGCGTATAGGCAAAAAACCGCCTCGCATCGCCGCGAAGAGCAAGATCAGGCACCCACGACTCCAGTTGCTCTTCAATGTGTACCAGCATGACCAGCGCCGGCGACCACGAACCCTGCGCGCCCTGATACCGGCAACGGAGGACTTTCGAAAACAAACCGTAAGGCCATGTTTCAGGATGCGGCGGGGCCATCGGCGAATCGAGAATCTGTATCGCAGCGGCCGGATCAGGTTCCAGTCCGCGAAGCAACGCTTGCCAAAGCCGTGCCGCCGCGGCCACCTTTCTGTCGGAGTCCTCCAGAAGCGGGGCCAGTGCCGATGCAGCCCGCCGCCTGGCTCCAGGCTCCGTTTCGCCCAGCAGGTAGACGCGCTGGCCATTCAAAAAGGATTGCAATACCTCCACCGCGTGAACTAGCTGCGTGCGATCCGGCTTAGGGTCGTTGCCCTTTGGCTGATCCGTGGCCGGGGCATCGGCTGCCGGATCGTCAGGAGGGGCCTGCGCCGCCAGAAGTTCTTTGGCCCGCCCGATCAATTCTTCAGCTTGATCCATATTGTCGCCAATCGACTTGCGTTCGCCGGCCGGCAGTTCGGGCAGTAAATTCAAGACGGCGAGCGAACTGAATGTCTCAAGCTGTCGAGCAATGATAATATTCGCAGCACCCAGAAGATTCCGGCTTTTTTCCAGCGTATCTTCCGTCTTGCTAGCGGCGTCGATCAGCGCGCCAATCCGTCCGCTCCAAAACTCAATCGGATCCTGCTCACCCTCGACAGCCTGCGACCGGGCCAGGACCAGCTTGGGACGTTCTGGAAATCCGGCACTTTCCGGGTCTGGCTTGGTTGCCCCCTCTTCGCATTGAGCTACCTGCGACTGCGCGAATACGCAGTACAAGGTAAACAATACCAAGCCGGACACCCGCCAGCGATCGTGATTTGCCCTCATCAACTCGATTTTACCTTGAATCGGATGCGCTTGAAACAAGTGATGTGAAGTTGCCGGGTAACATTACTTCTTTGACCCACCACTTGCGGCGTATAAGATAATGAGACGGCGCACGTTTCGGCATCAACGGGCGCTGCTATTTTCAAAGTCCCTGCCCGATGCCCGAGGTTTTCACGACTTGCACGAAACATTGCCCGTGACCTTCGATGCGCTGTCGCAGTCTCGGACGACACCTCAGCACGAGGGTTCCGCCTCACCCAACCTGAGCGGCAGAGGCGTACTACTTTCCTGGGTTTTTTCCATCCTCTTTCACATGGCCGCTCTGGGCGGCATGTACTTGCTCGTCTTTCCGTACGCGGCCCCGCGGGCCGAAGTCGAGCACACGGTCACATTCGCGCAAGTCGTTGGCGATATTGATGCCACCGGAACGGCGCCGGTGCCCCCAAGCTCCGTGCCGCCCACTACCACACCACCACAGTCGCCCGTCACCGCGACCGACCAACGGCTCCAGCCGACGATTTCCGCTTTGGACACTGTTGTTGGCGGCCCGCTTGGTTCACCATCAGCACTTGCATCGGAAACTTCCGGCGGTTTGGGCGGTCCCACGATTCCCGGCGTGCCGGTGATTGGCCTTGGCGGAGGAACAGCGGGGAGTGGCGGAGATTCCGGTCCTCCGGGCGTTTCCCTTGGCAGCGGGACAGGGGTTAACTTCTTCGGCCTTCGGTCGTCCGCGCCGGGCGTGCGTTCGATCGTCTACGTTGTCGATCGCAGCGGATCCATGATCGATACGTTTGGGGCCGTTCGAGCGGAACTCAGGAAATCCATTGGAGCGCTGCGTCGCAGCCAGAAATTCCACGTTATTTTCTACAATTCGGGCGATCCCACGGAGAACGCTCCGCTGAAGCCGGTTCCCGCCATCGAAGCAAATAAGAGAGCTTTTTACGAATTTTTGGACGGAATCACGCCTGCGGGAGGGACCAGGCCGGAGCGTGCGCTGCGACAAGCGCTCGCCCTCGAACCGGATTTGATTTATTTTCTCTCCGACGGAGCCTTTGAGCCTGAAGTGGTTGAACTCCTGAAAGAGTGGAACCGCGGTAGCCGGACGAAGATTTACACCATCGCCTATCTGGACCCGCAGGGGCGACGCTTACTCGAGGCAATCGCCCGACAGAACGGCGGAGAATTCAAGTTTGTTACCGAACATGACCTACCTTGATTCTATTATCCGCTTCATACGGTCGCGTATTTCGCCCAATTCGATCCGCAGCCGGATTTCCGGCTACCGGCCCGCCGCGCGCCGGCGCCTGGGGTTCGGATATGGCGTACTGTGCTGGCTTTTGATCGGCCTTTGGACGACCACACACGCCGACCAGGTCATCGTCAACGGCGTGAACCATACGAACGCCAAGATTGTTGGTCTCGACCAGGGAAAATTGCAATGTCGTCTGGCTGCCGATCGAACGCTCTCGGCGTGGATCGACGAAGTGCAACTCATTCTCGTCGATCGCGGCGGGATCTTCGACGACTTTAACCAGGCCGAGCAATTCCTGCACGACGGCGACGCCCCCAAGGCCATCGCCCGCTACGAACGCACGCTGCGTTTGACCCAGGAATTCTGGGCCGACCTGATCGCGTGCCGGCTCGCCGCCGCCCACGATCGCGCCCGACAGATCGATCGCGCAGTGCAATACTTCATTCGCGTTGTAAATGGTGAGTTTTCCGGTCTGGCGCCGGCCGCACGATTGTACCCTAGGAACATTCCCGACAAGCGCGATGGCCGGGTCGCCCGCGCCGTGGACATGCTCGCGGAAGAATCACGCAAGCTCGGGCAGGATGATCGTCGCGTTCTTCTGGACGTCCTTCGCTATGAAATCCTGGCGAAGACGGATCCCAACGCGGCCAAGCCGCTGACCCGAAGCGTCGCCGAGTTGGCCGTCCCGGCCCCTGCCCGCACAGAGCACATGTACGGCGTCATTCTCCGTGCCATGCAGGAGGTGTTTACGGGCACTCCGGGATCGTTGAGCCTCGCCACATTGGATCGAGCGATTCGCGATTGCCCGGAAAATGTGCTTCCCGGATTTCTCATTCTCAAGGGTCAGGTGTTGCTCCAATCAGCGAAGACTCGTGAAGAGATCATGCACGCCGCATGGGCCTTTCTGCGCGTGCCCATTCACATGCCCAACCACGATTTTGCACCGAAGGCGTTGCTTGAGGCCGCCCGTGCCATGAAAGCTCTGGAACGAACAGAACAGGCGCAAACGCTGCTTGCGGAGTGCCTGAATCATCCGAAGATCAGCAAGGAACTCCGCCAGGAAGCGGAACGTCCCCTTGAAATCATATTACCCAAGGCGACGAGGGATTAAGTCGCACCACAGGAGAAATGAGTGATTCGTAAACGACTGGTTTGGATGTGGCTCTTCGCGGGAGCGCTTTTGTTTGTGGTGACTTCGTCCGCGTGGGCCCAAACGACCACACCTGAAACGCCGCCTGCGGAAAACATCAAGTATTTTGACTTCTTCGTGGTGAAGGGCGGCTGGATTGCGTACATCATTATGGCCCTCTCCGTCGTCGCTCTCGCTCTGGTCATCGAGCACTCCGTGTCCATACGCCGCGCGACCATCGTGCCACCCATGGCCATCGAGCGAATGATGGTCCTCATGGATGAGCGCGAGTTCGAACAAGCGTTGCGATACTCCGCCGAAGAGCCCAGCATGTTGGGCTATGTGGTAAACACTGCGCTCCTTGAGGCACCCAACGGTTTCGGGGCGATGGAGCGCGCCCTCGAAGAGGCACTGGAAGAACGCTCCGCCAAGCTCTACCGCAAGACCGAGTACCTCAACATCATCGGGGCGGTCTCGCCCATGCTCGGACTATTCGGCACTGTCGTCGGCATGATCCTGCTGTTTTCCGCCATTCACGCCGCCGACAGTTTCCCTCGCGCCCAGGTGGTGGCTGACAACGTAGCTGTGGCGCTCGTTGCGACATTCTGGGGCCTGGCCGTCGCCATCCCGTCCCTGAGCATCTACGCGATGTTCCGCAACCGCATCGAAGTGCTCACCGCCGAGTGTGCATTGGCCGCGGACCGAATCGTCGGATTCCTGAAGCCCGCGACGACGGCGGCTCCTGTTGCAATGGCTCCAACGCCAGCGAGCGCCACATAATGCCTCGTAGACGCCGCTTTCAACGACAAGGCTCCGGGGTTGCGTTCAACTACACGCCGCTGATCGACGTGTTCATGCTGCTCACCATCTTCTTCATGCTCGTCGCCAAGTTCACCACCAACGAGCAGACCACGTTGCAACTTCCGCACCCGGACGAAAGCAAGGCCCAGGTCCCGCGCCTGCCCGCCAAGGTCGTCATTAACTGCCGCCCGGCGGACCTGGCCGACCCGCGCTCGCCGATTCTTTACAGCATCGGGCCAAACCCGCCCGAAGACCTTGGGGCAATCTCCGATCATCTTGCCGCCATTCGACGTCAGTCGCCGGATGTCAAAGTCGTGGTCCGCGCCGACCGCCGAATCCGCTACGAGCACGTCCGCGCCGTCATGCAGGAAGTCGCCCGGAATGACATTACCTCGCTCAATGTGGCGGCCATCGCCGCGGAGGATCGCTGATGATTTCGATCCCCAGCGGCACAGCGCCCGACCGCCACTCCGATCACCACTCGGACGACACGGTGCACTTCCGGCCGCAGCGCCGGCGCTACACACAACCCAGCGTGCTGATGACCTTGAGTCGCTTTGCGCCCATGATCGATATGTCGTTCCTGCTGCTGGTCTTCTTCATGACCACGACACGGTTCGCCGCTCCCGAAGGAATGCTCAGTTCGCAGATGCCCGCGTATGGTGCGGGCGGCACGGGTCCGGCCGTGGCGCTTCCGCTGACGCCGCTGGTCATGCGCGTCGCGGCAGCCGGTGCCGACGCCTCTGGCCTGAGCATATCAGTCGATCGTTTTGATGCCGCTCCCCGCGACTTGGCCGGACTGCCCGAATTTCTCGCCACGATCCTGAGTGAACCGGGCTTCGACGCGGATACGCCAATGATCATCGTCGCAGACGACGCCGTACACTGGGACCATGTCGTCAGCGCCTGGAACGCCGCACTCCGCGCCGGCTGGAAAAACATCGCCTTCGCCGCACCGTAACGTAATGCTCTGAATGCTAAAAATGTTTCTTGAATTCCAAGATGCCGTTTCGCAGCCCCCTCTCCCTCTTAGGGAGAGGGCTGGGGCGAGGGTAACGACCGCGCGATTGCGTGGGTCGTTCCTCTGCTGCTGCGCGTTCAACGCATTGGCAGCAGCGCAAGTCCAGCCAGTGCCATCACCTGACACAACCGTCCCCGCCGAAGAATCTCGCCTAAGCCCTGCGTTATTCCGCGAAGGGCTCAAGAAGCGGGGCCTCCTTGACCTGCTCGAACAGCACCTGAAGGAATATCCCCCGGCCAGTTCCTCCGCCGCCACGCTGATGACCCGCGAGGTCAAACTTGCCGAGTTCGCCGACCGGACCCGCCCGCTCACTGAGCGCCGCGCCGCCATCGCCGAGGCCAATCGCCTGCTCGAACAGCTCATCGCCGAAAACTCCGACGACCTCCGGGCCATCGAATGGCGCATGACGCTTGCCCACTCCCTGCTCTATGAAGATGGCGAATCTTATGCGACCAACTTGCTTTTTTTTGGCGGGGCGCAGGCCGACCGCGGCTCGCTGGCCCCGCTGACGGCGCGGGCCCTGGCCGCGCTGCGAGCCCTCGCCCGGCAGATGGTCGCGGAAAACGAGCGGATCGACACGTTGTCGCCGCGCGACTTCGAAAAGCTCGAAGAGGCCGGCCTTGTCGATAAGCTCGACCGCATGGGTCCGTCCGTTGACTACCTGCTCCTGTGGGCTCTCTTCTACGATTCGCTCCCGCGCGACGAAAAGGACCCCGTCCGCGCCCAACAACTCAGCGAAATCGTCAACACGTTTTCTGACAATGCCGAGTGGCTGGCCACGCCGCACGAAAAGTCGCATGTGCAGATTCCTGCACTGCTCCTGGCCGGCATGGCCGAGCGGCGGCTCAACAATCTCGTCACCGCGCGACAGCACTTCGAGCGCGCCGCCGGCGCCGCCGAGCGCCTGGCGGACAATTCTGAAAAAGATGTCGCCCAATGGGCAATCACGCTCACCGCTTTGGAGGCCGGCCGCAATGCCCGCGACGAAGGACGATTCGACGCTGCCCTCGCCGAGGTTGCGACGCTCCGCGCGAGCCCTTCGGTCAAGGCTCCCGCACAGTTTGGTGCCCGCCTGTCCGCCGCCTTGCTGGAACGCTCCATTCTTCTGGCTCGCGGCGACAGCGCCGACAAGGCCGGTCGCTCCACCGATGCCCGCAAGTTCCGAGAAGACGCCTGGCGTGCTCTTGACACGCTCCGCGCTGAGGAGCCGAAAAATAGCGCCCAACTCTACGCTACTCTCTACAGGTCCATGCGCGGTTCGAACGACGCCGCAGCGCCGCGCGATCCGGTCGAGACGTGCGCCTTGCTGGCCGGTCTGCTCGAAGATGCCGCAAAGGACGAAGCCAAAAAGGACGAGCTCCTCAATCGCGTCATCCGGGAAGGGGAGCAATATCTCTCGCAAGCATCCGGTGCGCAGCGCAGCGTCGCGCCAGAAGTCCTTTACCAGATGGGCCTTGCGCATTACCGCCTGGGGCAGCCTATCCCCGCAGCACAAAAAATGATGGAGATCGCCAAACGACACCCGAATTACGGCCAGGCCGCGGAAGCCGCGGTCACCGCCGTTCAACTTGCAGCCCAGCAGTGCATGGATGCATCGACTTGCACAGTGCAATCGCCCAATCATCAACTCTACCGCCAGGCGTTGGAAACTTTGATAACGGGGTTTCCAAACCAGGAGACCGCCAAATACTGGCGCTTTTATTACGCACAACTACTGGAAGACTCAATGGATTTTTCCGGAGCCGCCGCCGATTTCGCCCGCGTCGATCGCGATCACGAGCACTATCTTGAATCCGGCTTTCGCCGGGTCCGCGCCTTGGCGAGAGCGGCCGCGCAATCCTCCGCCCGCGATCCGTCCTCGACGCAGGAGGCGTTCACAAACATCGACGCGGTCAGCGCTGCCCATCGTGAATTCGTCACCCGCGCCGCGGCGGAAATGCCCGCCAGGGAAGGAGAACGCACGCAGCGGATTCAAGAATTGCTCGGGGAATCACGGCTCTTGCTCGCCGAGACCTACCTCCTGGCCGGTGTCCATCGGCCCGAGCAGGCGCTGGAATCGCTGATTGATTTCGAAGGCACATTCGGACGACAAGGCCCGCATCTGGGCCGTTTGTGGGGGGTGCGCCTTCGGGCGCTCGAATCGTTGGGCCGCCTCGACGAGGCTTCGCGGGCAGTGCCGGAGTATGTCACCGCCGACCCCCGCAACGCCGGCCCCACTCTGCAAGTGCTCTACACTTCAATGTTTGCGGAATGGCAACGCCAGCCACGGGAGGAAACCGCTGTACCATCCGAACCCCGAGCGCAAGCGAGCGGGCCAACCAACTCCGAGATCATGCTCCTGCTCGCCGAGCAGATCCTGAAATGGACGCAGCGCGATGACGTTCAGGCCACGACTGCACAGCGGCGCGAGGCCGCCGTGCAAAACGCCGAAGCTCATTTGTGGGCCGGTAAGTTCACGGAAGCCCGCGACCTTTTCCAGCCGTTGTTACCGGCCACCCAAACTGCCCCGGCCAGGCTGGACGCCGCTGACCTCCGCGCCATCTTCGGCCACGCCGAATCGCTATTGCGCGGCGGCGATCCCGCCAAAGCTCTCCCGGAGTTCAACCGGCTCGCCACCACGCTGCCGCCTGGACACTCGATTCGCTGGCAGGCCTTGCTTGGCGACCTTGAGGCGCGCACCGCGCTCGCGCATCCGCCCGACGGGATACTCCGCGTCATCGCCCAACAGCGCCGCCTATTCCCCGCCCTTGGTGGTGCTGACACGGCGGCGCGCTTCGACCGTCTCGAACGCGAGAACATCCGCCGCCGCGACCAGCAGCCCACCTCAGCCACCCCCTGAAGAAGGGAAGCTGAGGACGACGAAGGCGGGAGCCCGAAGCGTATTGAATCAACTACGCGTTTATCCAATGAGTATTTCATGAAGTCGCGATTCAAACCCGGTTCGTTTGGAATTTTTCGTGTTCTGTCAGGGAAACTGGTGGCGGGGTTCGAGGATCGGAGTCCAGAAATAAAGAATGGGATAAGCGCGCCTCTTGGTCATCATGAATCATAACATTCGGGGCGCGCGCTTTTTTTTGCGGAAGCGCGATCAGCGCAAAGCAGCGGTTTACGTGACCAGAGCCTATTCAACGGGTTGGCAGCCCCGTTTACGGGGCTGGGGATTCGCCGGGTTTGTCACGCTGAGCGTAGCGAAGGGTCTGGAGCACTTCACGATCAAGTGTAGCGGATGACTTCTTTACGAGCGCCAAAGTCCATTGGACGTCTGCGCGGACTGAAGTCTGCGGCTCGCAAGGCCAAAACTGAATCGATCTAGTCGTTTTGTAGCCGCGTGGTCTGCGCCAACCCGGTGAAGCGGCGCGAGCCAAGGGCTGCCTGGGGAAGGCCTTCCGGCCAGATGGAGAGCGAAACTCCGAAATCATCTTCCGATTCGTCGAGATTGAAAGAGACCGCGCTGAACCAACGCGGATGCTTGCGAATCAGCGCCACCGTGAAATCGAGCGTCTCGCCGCGATCCAGATCAAACGACTCGCGAAACGCGAGCGAGTGTTTTTCGGTTAACCTGTAATTCAGGTCGAAGCCCAGGAGATTCGATTCACTCTGGTCAATGAAGCGGTACCCGATGAGGTAGCTCAATCGCGGCGTACGCTCCACCGCCATGGAGATGTTCAGAATGTCCACCTCGGAATCGTTGAGATCGTAGTTCATCTCGCTGAGGATGGCCGTCCGGTCGTTGACCCGCCAGATCGTCGAGGAATTCACATGGTTTCGCGCGATGCTGTTTTCGGGCCGGCTGTACGAAGCAAAACCGTTGGTAATGTCGTCGCCGGTTGCGTTATCGAACACGGCCATTTCGAGATCGTGCGTGAACACGTCCACATTGCGTCGGTTCTCGCCTTCGCCGCGTTTGGTCTGCCATCGCTGCCGCACGCCCAATGACGCGCCGCCGGCATCGTGCATCCCTTCGACCGTCTGATCAAACGGATACAGGTCGTGCGGATCGAGATTGGAACCGGCGGTCCAGGCGGCGATTTCGGGCTTGATGATGTGGCGAACGCCGTCGGCGTCAAGAATTTCGGAGCGGTACTCCGGGTAGATCCGCGACAAATACGTGGTTCCGCGTACTCCCAGGGAACCGTACGCACGCTCCATTCCCCCATCGTGCGGTGAATCGGTCCACGCCGAACCGCGACCCGTCACGAACGGAACAAACCGCCACGAGCCCAAGTCAAACGGAGCATCGAACTCCTGGCGCGTGTCCGCCCGGCCCGTCGCCCCCGAGCTTTTGTTTGGACCGTCTCGTAAAATATCCCAAAGCGTCTGATCGGCGGTCCGGTATCGCACCACGCCAAGGCGATTCTCGGAGTACCAGGTAACGCGATCGCCCAATGGCTCGCCGATCTTGAAATAGGCGAGGTCCGGATAGCGTTCGGTCTGGGTCAGAAAGTCCATGAGTCGCGTCTGCAATAACGCCGTGAAGGCCCAGTTGTCCTGCTGCTTCTTGAGGTATAGCAGCGTTTCCTGCTCCTTGTCGTTGTCGAATTCCGGCTCGAAGAATTCCTCCAGGAATGTGCGATCGGATAGGTACGAAAACTCCAGCGATAATTGCCAGTCGTCTTCGAGATAATGCCGGTGCCTCATGAGAAACCGGCCGCGAATATCACTGGTACTGGGTTCCTCGCGATCGCGCCCCAGGGAATCTTCGCCCGAATCCGCGAGCAGGTAGCTGCGCATCAAACCCAGATACGTGTCCCGCTCGTAGCGCGCGTTGACGCCCATCGCGGGTCCGCGCTCCGAAAAATAATCAAGACCGAGCGTCGCATCGAAACCCTTGGGCGTCTCCAGTCCCAGTAGATTGTACAGGTGCCATTTGGTTTCGACCTCAAAGCCGAAGTCGTCGCTGTAGCCCGTGCGAATACTACGAATCGCGGTCTCGCTCGTGTCGACGTTGCCCTTGATGAACGGCCACCAAAGCACGGGGTGGCCGCTCAGATTCAAGGTCGCATCCTCGATGCGGAACACACCCGAGGTCATCCCCGCCGTCTTTCCCCGCAGATCCGGAGGCGTCGTATTGTCCAGGTCGATTCGCCGCGCTCCGACGTGGTAATGCGGCGTATGAAACTCGCTGGTGGTGATCAGCGCGTTGGAGGCCGTAAATTGAGTGGTCGAAAGCTGGCGGATTTCAGCGGCTCGGATGTACAACGGGACGTTTCGATCCACCAGCAGGGTGCGGACCACTGCGTCCAGGATCAGCGCACGGTCCCGCAAAAAATCATAATAAAGCCGGGAAGCCCGGATCATGTGCGGGCCCTGGGTGAACTGCACGTCCCCTTCGAGATACACGCCCTCGACTTCCACATCGCCGAATCCCGAAGACAGCAGTTGACGGTCGGCCGATCCCGCTGCTGGTCGCGGCTTGGGAGCCGTTGATCCCGCGCCGGGAACGAGAGCCGCGTCCTCCGCTCCCAAACCAGCCGTGCCGTCGGCCCTGGGCAATTGCAGTTCCTGACCGGGCGATAAGAACACCACCGCGTTATCCGCCAAAGTTTCGAGATACTCTCCGCTCTTGGCCGTTCCGCGAGACAGGTACACTCCGCCTGTGACGGTGATGACTTTGCCGCCATCCACGGTTTCGTTTACCGAAAGTTGTCCGTTGGTTTGAAACTGAATCACCGGCTTGGGCGTGGTTTTTCGTGAACCCGTCGGGCCAACCCCCGTCGGATCAAACATTCCGAAGAGTGCCGGGCCTTCAGCGCCAAACCAACCGCCTTGCGCTATGGCCTTTCGAATCCGCTCGCCCTCGCGATAGGCTTGAGACTCATTCGCCGGCCTGTCCACGACCTGGTCGGCGTGGGTGATGACCTGGCCAAATGTGCTCACCGTCACGAAAAGAGCAGGGCTTAGCGTCACTGTGCCGCCAAACTCGGTAACCTCCGCGTCCTTCCAAAGAAAAACCTGTAGGTGGCGGTACGAACGTCCCTCCGCCGCCATCTCGCTCAGCCACACGACGGCCTCTCGGCTACGCAGCGTTTGCGTATCCGGCTTCCCAATTTGCAGGACGAAATCGTCCAGGAAGTGCAACGCCTCAACACCCCCTTCGGCTTTGAACATGGAGACGAGCCGGGCGTTCAGCTCAATATCGAACTCGGAAATTCCACTGGGTAGTCGGGGAACTTCGACAGGGTCAGCGATGGGAGGAGGCTCCTGGCCTAGTACCTGCGACAGGCTTGCCCAAAGCAGGCAAGCTGCCAATCGGACCGTGCGTCGCACTATGGCTTCCTCCGAAACTGCACAGGTTAGAGCGGTGAACGCTACGGCTCAAAGGTTCCGCGCCTTGGACTATCAGCCGCAAGAGTTGGGCGGAGTATATGACAGCCCGCAGAGGTGTCAACGATAAGTTATTATCGGGTCGATTCGCTTCGCCAGAAGCGTAACTTGCATAAAGAGCATGTTTTATAAAGGACGGGGAGTGCATATAATGGATGGCGGCAGGGCAACGGTACTTGACGAAAAAAGTTATTCCAAATCGTTGTTGCTATTTGTTATGGGCGCGTTACAATGTAGGTCCAAAGGTGGGTGAGTTCCTCGATAATACTGCAATGTTGCGGCTGATAATTTCGCAGAACGTCCACCATTGACAATTTACTCGCCGTCCAATCCCCCATTGGACGGTTCCCTAAGGCCCGGTTCACCCCACCGGGCCGCTTTTTTGTACTCGGGGTTTTGCTCGCTACTGCTTTTCGAGCAATTCCAGGTTCTGCCGAACCGCGTGCGGCGAAAAACTGATCAAAAGATGACGATCCGTCACGGTTATCGCCGGGCCTTCCAGCCCGACCTTTAGAAACCATAGACCATCCGCGGTACGGGCCAGCCCCAAGGCCCCGCCCTCCAGCTCCTTCTGCCAGAACGAAAAGATCGCTTCGATGTCCTTACGCACAAGTTGGGCCTCCCCCTTCACGGGCACCACGATGGTCCAGGCGGGCGGTAATCGCAGCGCGTGCTCGGGAAAATCGTGCACCAGGATCGGTCCGCCCAAACGCGAAAAGAATTCAGCAAAATGCAGTCCCGCGCTTTGCTCAACCTGCCCCCAATAGGCCCTGCTTTCTGCGACGTTTTTCCTGCTTCGCGCTGCCAGGTAGGCACTGCGGATACGCTCAAACCAAACCGTCGGTTCGATCCCAATGGCCGCAAATGTCCCTGCTTCTCCCGGCAATACATCCTCCGCGCCGCCGCGAAGGTACTCATCGCCGGCGATGACGGACAGATTCCCTTTGCCGCCAGTGCGAAGCCATTGCCGAATCTCCAACGAACGCCCCGAATAACCCGCCGCCCACACCCCCTGTTCACAGTCGGCCATCGCCAACGCAGCCTGCATTTTGCGGAGCTTCGCTCCAAGCGGCGGCGACTTCTTTTGCACTTCATCAAAGCGCAGATGCACCGTGATCAGAGCATTCTGAGCGGCCAGTGCCTCGACACCCTCGCGAAATGACGCATCTTGCCAGATTGAAGTTGCTTTCGAATGAAGGGCCGCAACCACCCGCCTCAGGCTTTCTTCCCCGATCGCCACGATGAAGTAGTCGCCCACCGACGCCCAGCAAACCACCAGCCCATCCGCCAGACGACCATCCCTCAGCCGGTGAAGGGTATGCTCCTCAATCTGCAAGGAATCCAAAGTGCTTTCCGTTTGATTAGTGTAGCTGCCCAAAAGATGCTGAATCCGCTTTTCGATGGCCTTGCTATTCCCTCGAGTTCGCATCACCAGCGCGGCGCTTAGCTTCGATACGCGATGGCTCTCGTGTTCATCCCGTTCCACCTGAAGGTCGAAGAGCATCACCGCATGGGGATGAGCGATGATCGTGGAAATGCTCGCAATCGTGTCGAGCCAGCAGCGGATCTCGATGTCGAGCGAGTTCAAAAAGCCCATCGCGAAAGCCTGATCGATCAGCACCGTCGCAATGTCAAAAGAATTCGATTTGGCGGACGCCCCATCTGCCGGTGGCGAATCAACCATGTACGCAGCCAGAATGTCCGCCGGCACGAGCCTGGCCAGGTCTTCCAACTCCGCGCACGCATGTTGCCTGGGGCACAAAAGCAAACCGACCAGCAAGGCCCATACGGCAAGACGCAATCCACGGGTCCGCCCCGGTCGACGATTGTTGCCAAGGCATGGCATTCTCTATCTACTCCACTTTTTTGAATCTGAAACTCGATCCCGCTACTGAACCATGATAACGCGCGGGGGCGGTCGAATCTTGTCGCTCATGCCCCGGCCCGGCTTCGGTTACACTGTCGCCCATGTCCCTGCTCAAGCGCTTCCCGATGTCCCTGGCGCGGAAGATCAGCCTGCTCTTCGGAGCGGCCGTGCTGATGGTCATCGGGACCACTCTCTTCGTTCCCTGGCTGCACATGGACGCTCTCCAGGAGCAATCCCTTCTCTGGCAGGCCCGCCGCGTCGCCACCGCCGCCTATCTGGCGATCGACTGGAACACCCCTAACTGGCAGGAAGCTCAGGCGCAGCTCGACGATACGTGGAATGGACTTGCCGATACGGTTCACTTCGAGATGGAGGGTCGCCCGCGCATCGTCCGCTTCGGAGAGGAAGGACCGGGCTTCCAAAAAGACGCGATGGAGCGCCTCACCCGCAACCCCAGCCAACACTACTACTGGCGGCATCAACACGAGGGACGCACCTTTCGCTTCGCCATGGCCATCCGCGGGACGCCGCTGGACTCCTACCCCCAGGTCCTTCGCGGAATGATCGATGTGACGCTGCCCGTTGCGGGGAACGCGATCCTCTGGAACACCATCGTGACGGTGCTGGCCGGCGCCAGCGGCGCCCTGCTTGCACTCCTGGTCTTCTACATGGTGACCCAGCGATTGGTGCTTTCTCCTGTCGCGACCCTCAAAACCACCGCGGAACGGGTCACCAGCGGCGACCTCACCGTTCGCTCCACCATCGAATCGGGGGACGAATTCGGCGACTTATCCGAAGCGTTCAACAAGATGCTCGTCCACCTCAAGGAAGCCCAGGAGAATCTTCAGACCATCAATCGATCCCTCGATGTCCGGCTCGGCGAGCTGGCCGAAACCAACGTCGCTCTGTACGAATCAAACCGCGTCAAGGGCGAATTCCTCGCCAACGTCACCCACGAACTCCGTACCCCGCTCGTGTCCATCATTGGTTTCGCCGAATTGCTCAACGACCTGTCCACCAATCCCCATGCGGACTTAAGCCGCCTCGCACGTTATTCGCAGAACATCCTCACCAGCGGGCGCAGCCTGCTGGAAATCATCAACGACCTGCTCGACCTGGCCAAAATTGAGGCAGGGAAGATGGAGCTGCACGTTACCGAGTTTTCCATTTCGGAACTCTGTCAGGACCTGGTGGACTTCGTCCGTCCCCTCGCCGAAAAGCGCGAGCAGAAGCTGGTTCCCGATTTTTCCTCGGACGCCCCGCGCATGACCAGCGACTCGGGCAAGATCAAACAAATTCTCTACAACCTGCTCAGCAACGCGATTAAATTCACTCCGGCCGGCGGGACCATTGCACTGGCGGTCCGCCACGATTCCGGCGGCAAAATACGGTTGATCGTAAGTGACACGGGACCCGGAATCTCCGAGTCCCAGCGTGAGCATATCTTCGAAAAGTTCTACCAACTGGACTCGTCGGCCACCCGGGAACACGCCGGCACCGGGTTGGGGCTGGCCATCACCCGCGACCTGGTCCAGATGCTGGACGGCGCCATCGTGCTGGAGCCGGATCGGGGAGACGGGGCGACGTTTGAAGTCACTCTTCCTGTCGTGTACGACCCGGATGAGGCCAGGCGGCAACGGACGTGAGCCCAAACTCCATGCCCGTGGAAACCGCCCCCGTTCGATCCTAAGATTCGAAAGGAGTCGGGCTTGCCGAAGCGCGGTTTGCGAGGTGCGCCGCGAAGGATTAGATTGCAGTCGCCTGGGATCCGGTCGGGTGCCCGATGATGCTTTTTGCCGCTCAAGCGAGTCTGAACCAAAAAGCGTTGTGGCCCGCGATGCTGTACCTGGCCGGCATCGTTGTCGTAGTCGGTCTGGCCATTGCGATCTTCGCGGCCATTCGCCGGAAGTCTCGCGCCGGCCAGTTGGAGGAATCATCCTGCGGCCTGACGCTGGAGCAGGCACGCCATCTCAGGGCACAGGGCGTGTTGACCGAGCAAGAGTTCGACCAGATCAAACGCGTGATCATCGGATCGACCATGATTTCCGACGAAAACAGGGCCGCATCCGTAAAGGAAGTGGGTCGTCAGCCCTATAATCTATTTCAGCGCGGTCAGCATAGCTGACGATATGACCGCAGGAGTATCGGAGGCGAGCGGAGCGCCTCCCTTCGTCAGTAACGGAGTTTGTTATGGCAAGTCCCAAGGGTACGGGCGGCGGCGACGGCGGCAATCGTGTGCGCCGCGCCAGCACGTGTAGCTTTTGCGGTAAAGGTCAGCGCGAAGCCGGCCCGATGGTTGAAGGCCCGCGCGACGTCTACATCTGCAAGTCCTGCGTCGAACTCTGCCACAACATCATCAAACAGGAAACCAAAAAGGCCTCAGCAGGCCGGGCAGTCATCCGCGAAATTCCCCGCCCCCGCGAGATTCACGAATTCGTCGATGAATACTGCATCGGCCAGGAGCGAGCCAAACGCATTCTCTCCGTCGCCGTCCACAACCACTATAAACGATTGCAGCACGTAGACGCCGGCGGCGCCGAGGAAGTGGAAATCGACAAGTCCAACGTGCTTATGCTCGGGCCCACCGGTTCGGGAAAGACTCTCCTCGCCAAGAGCTTGGCGCGAATGCTGAACGTCCCCTTCGCCATTGCCGACGCCACCACGCTCACCGAAGCCGGCTATGTCGGCGAAGACGTCGAAAACATCCTGCTGCGCCTGCTGCAAAGCGCGGACTTTGACCTGGAATCGGCCCAGCGCGGCATCGTCTACATCGACGAGATCGACAAGATCGGCAAAACCTCGCACAACGTCAGCATCACCCGCGACGTTTCCGGCGAAGGCGTCCAGCAGAGTCTCCTCAAAATGCTGGAGGGCACGATGTCCAACGTCCCGCCCCAGGGTGGCCGCAAGCACCCCGAACAGCAGTACATCCAGATGGACACCACCCACATTCTGTTTATCTGCGCCGGCACGTTCGTGGGCCTCACCGACATCATCCGCCGCCGCCTGGGCCACAGCGTGATCGGGTTCTCCAGTGAAACCGAAACGCGCGACGTCGCCAAAGAGGAAGGCGAGGTTCTCGCCCAGGTCATTCCCGAAGACTTGATCGAATACGGCATGATCCCCGAGCTTGTGGGCCGTCTGCCCGTGGTGGCCACGTTGGAGCCTCTCGACATCCCCACTCTCGTGCGCATTCTGACCGAACCGAAAAACGCCCTCATCAAGCAATATCGCAAGCTCTTCGAATATGAACACTGCCAGCTCGAGTTTGATGCGGACGCGTTGAAGGCGATCGCTCAAAAAGCCCTGGAGCGGGAAACCGGCGCCCGGGCTCTACGCGCCGTCATGGAAGAACTTATGCTGGACCCGATGTACGACCTGCCCGATAACAGTCACTCAGGAAAGAAAATCGTCACCCTGGACGTCGTCGAGGGCCGCGACTTGCTCATGCCCTCAAAACCCCGTCGCCGCCGCGAATCCGCATAATTTCATAACCCCTCCCGATCCGTCGATATCATAGGCTGGAACGGGGATACTCTGCTCGCCCGTCGACCACTACGGCAACCGCGATGCACTGTGCGGCGTTGCATCCCTCGGGGAACTGCCAAGACCATGACCATGGCGTCCATTACCGTGCTTTGCCCGAAACTCAATTGCCGGGCGATCCTACGCGTTCCTGACAACACCCGCGGCCAGCGCGTGCGTTGCAGCAGTTGCGGAAGCGCCTTCCTCGTCCCGCAAAAAAAGGTCGGCCACAAGGAATCGTCAACCACCTCCGTGAAACCCCAAAGCTAAACCATGAAAATACGCCGAAAGCGTGTTGGTGAATCTGCCCAAGCGCGAGCAGTGACCACGCTGAATAGGCGTTGGCATTTCACCCCACGGTGCGAGCGTTGAACACGCTAGTGGACTGACATGACCAAAACCGCGGGTCGGGGGTGGCATGCCCAAGCCCAGCTTCATCGGGCGCCGGCATGTGTCCCGAACCGCATGGCGGCGCTGCGCTTGGCCATGCCACCCGAAGAATTCGCCGTGCCGATGCACTAGTTAAACTCGCTGGACGCTTGGTGGTATTTCATCCCACGGCGCGAGCGTTGAACACGCTGAAGGCGTGGTGGAATATCAGCCCAGGACAACGTCCTGGGTTCGCAGGAATCCCAAAACAATTCCGCCCTGAATGGGCGGAGGAAACGATTCGGCATCGGGTCGGATCCACCCGCTCATGCTACCCCGTCACTCCGCCGAGCGCCGACAGGCAAAACATAACGCTGAGCAACCCCGCAATCACTAACGCCACGATGGCCATGCCGCGCCGGAAGGGACGGAACAAACCAATGGCGCCAAAAACCAGCGAGCCAAGCCACGCAGCCATGGATCCCAAACTCAGTACACTGAAGGCGACCATCCACCCCGGATAGCTCCCGCCCTGGGATTCAATGTACTTCAACATCGCGGAGACCGTGGAACCATTCGCCGAGGTCGCTTCCGAGATGACTCGCTCATATTCCTTCCACTCAAGAAAGTGATTCGAGAGAGTTTGATTCGCCAGAAAGTATAAAGTGATGGAGGTAAGCACCAGTACCAGGGCCGCGACGGCCGCGCGGTTGGTTGCCGGGTGCGGAGCAAAGGCCGGGACGGCTCCTGCCGGTCCGACCGGATCGGCGGGCACATGAAATCCGCGTCGACCAGTGGTCGCCGTCGCAATCGGAATCTGCTCGTTGCCTGGTAGGGTAGACTCCGCCGGAGCGGTTACGGTCCGTTGACAATAAGGACACCGGACAACTTGTCGCCCCCATTCCTCATCGACCTCGATGGGCTCGGAACACGCCGCACACTGAAAACGGATGGCCATGCGCGTGATCCTATCTGCAAGAGAAACCGCGTCAACGAAAGTCTTATTGCTGTGAACGCCGTGCTTGCGGAAGGAACCGCGTTGAATTGAACCACGAAGAACACGAAGAGCACGAAGACACCAAAGACTTCATCAATTCGCTTCACGAAATCTTCTTGGATGTCGTGGTCTCAAGCCTGGTTTTTGCAATTCTTATTCTTCGTGACCTTCGTGTCCTTCGTGGTTAAACATCCTTTTCAAAGATCCGTCGATGCCTGTTGCAATCAAAAAACTTTTACGATGCGATCGCTTTTTCTGCGCGGTATTCTCCCGCCTGACGAGGTGTCCGAATCGTTCCTGACACAGGCAGGTGCCTGGGTTGCCGCTTTAGCGCAACGCTTGCTTCGCGCGGCCGCAAATCGTGCGCCCTTCCTTCTTCCACGTATTCAAACAGTCATGAAGAAGCCCTCTGGTGGCTGCCGATAGACCTTCCACGACAAAAAGCCATCGATGATACATAGCGGAGGCCGGTTCATGATGACCAAAGGCGACACCATCTCGGAGATTATGCGGCTCAATCCCTCGGTTGGCGCAACCTTCCTGTCCGAGTTCAACAACGATCAGCTCGCCCGCTACTTGCGCAGACTCCGCGACCTGCGCGAATCGTCCCACCGTCGCAGCCAGACTCTTTCACTCCACAACAGCGCCCTGACCCGCCCCGAAGCGTTACAGTCCGCCTAACGGCTCGAATTCATTCATCCGTACGGACGACAGGACAACTGCCCAGCGATGCAACGCCGGGGTCCGCTGATTCGAGTCCCTTGATACGCGTAGATAGAGTGGTAGGGGGGTCATACTTCTTTCCTGCGCGGCATTGCAGCGCTCCTCGCATCGGTATAGCTTCACACCGGAAAAGACATTGCTGAACGACCAACAAGTTGGTTGAAAACCGACAATCGGCAATCGAAAACAGGCAATCGAGAATCAGGCCTATTCGTGACTGCACCCTTTCCGCTCATTCTGTACGTCATCACTGACCTCGAACTCGGCGGCGTCCCTTTGCACCTCTCCCGCCTCGCCAAAGCCATGCGCGACCGGGGGTTTCGGATTGTTGTTGTCTCCCTGACGCCCATAGGTCCAATAGGACCGATTCTTTCCAAGGAAGGCATCGAAGTTCGTACTTGCAATGGCTGTTGCGGCCTCGATTTCCGTGTCATTTCCCGCCTCGGTGAAATCATCGACGACCTCCAACCCGACCTGATCCACTCATTCCTATTCCACGCCAACCAGGCCGCTCGAATCGCAGCGATCCTGAGCGGTTTTCCCACGGATCGAATCCTCTGCGAAATCCAGACCGTCGAAGTCGAACGGCCCTGGCATTTGTGGGTGGACCGCGTCATGCATCGCTTCTGCCGCCTCACCATCGGCAACTCCCCGTCCGTCATCGAGCACCTGCACTGCGCAGCCGAAATTCCGCGTCATCGACTCCACCTCGTACGCGGCGGAATCGACATCAATCGAATCACCAACGCCGCCCCGGCATTACGCTCATCACTCAATCTCCCGGCACGCCCGATCGGTACCGCGACAGCCAGGGAACCGCGTTCAATCAGTACCGCGACTGCAAAGGAGCGGTGTTGGCCACCGGAGACCGCCCATCAGCAAGTTGATCATGATCGCCTGATAATGTGGATTGGCCGTCTCGATCCCGTGAAGGGCTTGGACCATTTACTTCAAGCCATGCGCATCGTCGTCAACCAATTCAACGCACACCTTCTGCTCATCGGCGACGGCCCCGAACGCCAGCGCCTTGAGGCACTCGCCGAAACACTCCAATTGCAATCGTGCGTCCACTTCCTCGGTCCGCGCAGCGACGTACCCTCGCTGCTTAAGATCGCCGACTGCTTCGTTTTCCCCTCCCGAACCGAAGGTCTGCCCAACGCCCTGCTCGAAGCCATGGCCGCCGGAAAACCCATCGTGACCACCGACGTTCCCGGCTGCCGCGACCTCATCGCCCACGAGCAGACCGGCCTGCTAGTGCCATACGGTGACACTCGCGCTCTTACCACTGCCATCATTCGACTCCTCTCCGAACCCGACATCGCTCACCGTTTAGGCCACCAAGCCCATCGCTCCGCCACGGAAAACTGGAATGTCGAATCAACTTGGCGCGCCTACGAGTCCATTTACCGCCAAACGGTTGCAGAATACGCGCAGAAATTGCCCAGGTTTCGACCGGCTGATCCTTGAACGAATCGATTTTTTACTACAACCCAAGGATTCTTCGGAAGTTATAAAAAATGCTGCGCCAACTCGAAAATTTCTCTTGCAATGAGTGGTGCGGAGTGGTACGTTGTGCGCTTAATTCCCACGAAGTGGTTGGCAGTCCGTGAGCTAAATTGGGATGCGATGCGGTACTTTACAGGTCAGTTTGAGCGAACCATCGATACCAAAAACCGCATCCAGCTCCCTTCGCAACTGCGGAATGCGATTGACGAAGATCGGGACGGTAGCCTCCTTTACATAACGCTCGGTGAACACGGCGGAACGCTGTCCATCTTTACCGAGCGAGGCTTCGAGGAATTGGCGGCCAGAACGGAAACGGAATTCCAGCCTGGTCCCGATGCGTTGCGGTTCGAGCTCCAGTTTTACGGACTGGCCTCGTCGGTCGAGATGGACAAGCAGGGACGCTTCGTCCTTCCTGATCGCCTTGTGAAAAAGGCCAAGCTCGGTACCGACGTCATCCTCGTCGGACAGCGGACCCGGATCGAGGTATGGGATCCCGCCGCGCTCGATCGCTCGATGGGCATCGACTGGGCCGGAGACGCATGGCCGAACTGGCAGTCGTACCTGCGGAATCGGCCGGCGCCGAAATCGTAGAAAACAGAGCCGCATCCGTAAGGGAGCGGGCAGATTTGGTGTTGACGGACAGCGGCAGCGAGCGGAAGTCACTGCGTCACAGCGTGAGATAGCAAAGTTTCATAGGTCGTAGTAGTTGTGGGCCGGCTTGCCGGTAAACCACGGGCTGGAAGTCCGTGTCAAAACCTCAGCAACCGTAATGGCGGCGGTAGAAGCGAAGGGATTCGCCTCGTCGCCTGCGAGCGGGCTGCACGCACCATCGAGGAGCGTTTGTATGAAGGGTTCGGATCGGCTGGCACGCCGGATTCAAAGAGGGTGGCGGGCAAACGGCTCGGCCTGTCGCCCCGGCCTGACTCCGCGCGAACACGCGGAGCTTCAGGCTCGAATCGACCGCCTTCATGCCATGGGCGATTGCTTCACCCATGTTACGCTCTCAGATGACGTTATGCAAGCTTGCATGACCGGCGTGCGGACTCGCGGCAAGGGTGTTTTCGTCGCCACGGAGGCGTGACGAACCACCCTTTTTTATTGGATGTCCCGGGTTGAGCCGTACCCAACCCGGGGCCGTGATTCCATCGCCGCTTTGCTTCCGACCCTAACCCGCGTTCACCCGCGGCCAATATCCGAACCCAGAGCGGCAGCGACGGGCGGCCCGCCCCGCGCTTGCGCTTCCGATTACGGACACGATTGGATCGTGTACGGATAAGGCGCACCCCGGAACGCATTCACGCACGCCGCGATGCTGTCGAAGCTCAAGTCCGGTGCAATATTGACGTTACCGAATGCGTCAATGCCCGCCAGCAGCGCCCGAGCCTTGATCGGCGCACCCGACCCACTTTGGAACTTCTTCACTTGCGCCGAAATATCCCCCACATCCGGCTGGGCGGTCGCTGAGGGCGGATTGTACGGCACCTCCACGTCACCCCACCGCGTTGTCTTGACTTGCAGAGAGGCCGAAACATTGGCGCCGCCTGTTGAGCAGGGCGGTGTATCTTCGATTCCGGCACACGCCGAAGCGACCATCTCGACGGAATAATTCGAGCTGGGCACGATCGCCGAGCCCGTCACATGCAACAACCCTACCGTGCTCCAGCTCCGGTAGTGCGGAGTACATTGCAATGACGCCGTAGCAAACAGCACAGGGTTTGACGACGATTCTGTATACTGCTGCGGTGGGCCCACCCAACGCACCTGCCCTTCAAAACTCGTAAACGGCACCGACGACCCACCGGTGTACGGCGGATTCACATGGTGCAAAGAGGTGAGGAATACGCGAAGTGCCGCAGTTCCCGTTCCAGGTTGCGCAGAGAATGAGATGAATCGGCATTTATCGGTCCCCGTAGGGTCGGAAATTAGCAGAGCCGGAACTCCAGTATCGGTTGGGGGCGGGCTCCAAAACCCGCCGGACAGCCGATAGGCCCCGCTAGAAATCACTCCCGAATCGTGCTGACCGACGGTACCGGAGAGCCTGAAACTTCCGCCCGTGACCGTTCCGCCGCCGGTGTCGAACGTGCTCTTCTTGATTTGGTATGCGCCGCCGCTTTGGGCGTTCGCCGTTGGTAGAGTGAGTCCCGCTCCGCATACCATCAGTACCGCGACCACCCGGGAGTGGGCCACAGAATGAGCCCTTGAACCACGAGAGCCGCGTTGTCGCATTTCGGCGTTTCCGCGTTTTGATTTTTCGGCGTTTCTTCTCATTTTTCACCGCCGTTTTGCTTCGTCGTCAGGGCCTCAATCATGGCTTTGAGATCTGAAATCTGAGATTTGAGATTGGAGATTTCCGAACCGAGTCCCTCCATCTGGCAGTCCTTTTCCTGAACGATTTGGTGCAGGCCTTGAATGGCTGCCAAGGCCACGCCGTCGGCGTCGATGGTGCCAATCGATCGATCATCGCCGCCCAGCGCAAAACTCTGATGGAATTCCTCGGCCATCGGACCCATGTGCCGGACCAAACTGCTTTCGTTCTTGTAGTTCCACGCCCGGACGGGAAGCTCGATGACCCGATCGAGCACCTGGCGCGGGTTCACCTCGGCGAAGTTCTCCTTCAACTCCCTGCCGCTGGCGTTGGTCCAAACACCTCCAACCGTGCAATGCGCACCGCTGGCCATTTGAAGCGGGTTGACCGGCGCGGTCGTGCCGATGCCGACGCGACCCTCGTTATCGACATAGACGGCATCGATGGGGCTCCCATCGGGAGCGTCGAGGGCCAGGGCCGCGGTGGCCCGCAGCGCATGCTGGGCCTGTGGCGCGGGCCACATACGCACGCGGGGGAGGAGCGTCGTGTAAATTCCGCTTCCCGAAGGAGAGCGCACGGCGACTTCCAGCCATCGCGGCGACCCGTCGAAGGGCGCGGAAGGGCCAAAATCCAGCTCGGCGGAAAACGTCCCGTCAGAGACGGGAATCGCCGCGACCTCGAAATCTGTGCCGACCTGCGGTCCGCCGATATCATCGCTCCAGAGCGACGCCACGAGGTCCGCCGTTCCATTGACCGCAGCGCCGTCTTTCTCGAGGGAGCCCTGGTAAACAAACGTGTACGCAGAGTTTCCGCCCGACCCGCAGCCCGCACTACATAATCCGCCCGGCGTAAACACGAACGGAGCCGGCTCATTATCGCCGCATGTCGACGCGATCAGATCGTCAGTGCATCCCGCCCCCGGAGATCCAATTCCGAAACAGCAGGAACCCAGCACGCACGCACTGCTACAAGCGCCGCCTTGTGTCCAGACGAACGGTCCCGGCTCGTTGTCCCCGCACTGTGCCTGTGGGAGGCCGTCAGTGCAATTCGCTGCCGGACTGCCAAGGCCAAAACAGCACGAACCAAGAACGCACGAACTGGCGCAGTTACCGCCCGGGTTCCAGACGAACGGGGCCGGCTCGTTATCGCCGCATTGAGGTTCCGTCAGACCGTTGGTGCAGCCCGCCGCCGGGGTCCCGATCCCGAAACAACAGGAGCCGGTAGCAGGGAAGGTCAACCGACCGGAGATGAGCGCCACGTACGGGATATCCTGATTCAGTTCGTCCTGTAAAAAGGTTTGCGCCGGGTCGATATTGATTGTGTAGGTGCTGCTGGCGCACGCGGGAACGCTCAATGCAAGGGTGCCGGCATAATAGAGCGAGTGACCGTCGGCGGCATCAAAGCCCGGACTCGTCACCACCATTCCGAACCTTATGGCGTCGGGTGAAGCCAGGTCTACACCACCCACAACATTGGGCTCCGCCGTGCGGAAAATCCAATCCAACCGGGTGCGGTTAAAGAAGCCCCGCTCGCAGAAACTACCAATGCACTGAGACCCTTGTTCCCAGGATGCTCCGCAAAACGCGTTACCCGCCGCACCGATGGTGCACGCCAGAGTTTGAAATGGATAAGTCAAATCGCACCCGGGCTCGGAAGGGACGGCATTTGCCCCCAGAAAATCTGACGGAGAAATCCTCACCTGATAAAGGTGTAGCAGCGGAATCCCATTTCCGTCCAGATCCCAATCCTCGATCTGAACATTGAATAGGGCCGTGAACGACGAACCGGGAACGGCATTCATGTCCTGACCGACGATGGTCGTGCCCGGTGGATAATTCGACGCCGTGCCGCCTTCAGGTGCGGGAGTGAAATACACCCGCACAGTGGGGCCTCCGGCCACCGCCGACCTCATCGTATCCGCTGGCCCGGTGACCAGGCGGGCGCTTGCAGGCCGTCTTGCGGACTCTTGCGTTTTTCCCGGTTCGACGCGCCCGGGCTGCTGGGCCACCGCCAGGAGCGTTGCTGTGCCGACAACCCCGGCGAGCGTCAGAAGATGAATGGTTCTGCTTTTCATGGTTTTTCGCCTCCATTGTGAGAACGTGACATTTCCAACGCTCCTCCAGGCACTCCAGGCGCGCCTCAAGTTCGTCTTTTCTTCAGCTAAGATGGTCTGTGAACTGACGCCACTTCTGCTCGCCCTAGCCAAGTTCACTTCATTAGAGCTTGAGAGCTTGCACGATTGGATCTTAAAGTGAAATCTCTTGGCGGCTTGGCATTGTACAGAATTTGGCCGTCTTTGTCGAGAGTTTTATTTCGTTAGTCGCTTTAATTCGCAAATTATTTGCCCAAATTTGACGCACGCCACGCATGGTATTGAAAGTGCGTGTCGGGGTTCCAAAGGGTAGGGCGTCGTTGATCTCGCCCAGGTTGTGCCCTGGCCGCTGCGCCGGCCGACCGTTGCCGCAACGCCGCGACTCCACCACGCTCCAATAGCGGTGCAACTTGCCATTCTTCTTCGTGAGTGGCAACGCAGAAACATCCTGACCCAACCAATACCAAATGCCGTACGCTTCATCGGGGTGATCCACGCCGTCCAGAGCGGTCAGCCGTCTCCGGGCAACATCCGTGTCCTTAGTGCGCAGGTGGATTCTGTGGTACGATACCCGACCGCCGATAGTGACGGGGATGGTCGTGAACATGCGACCGTCGTACTGGTCGGTCTGGAGGCGTTTGCGAGGTCGTCCCATGGCGATAATCTCGGTTGCGGCGCGCTGCGAGCGTGGTATCGACAAAGCACCGGGGCGGGCGGAGTATTCTCCCAAACCCGGAACTAGTCGTTTCCGGCTGCTTGGTGGACGATGCGTAAGTCGTTTCGCCACATGAAGATAGGACAAACGCGCCACCGTAGCTCAGTTGGCAGAGCAGCGGTTTTGTAAACCGCAGGTCGTCGGTTCGAATCCGACCGGTGGCTGTTGACGATTTACGACTTGTCAATTTGACTCCCCCACGGACCCACGCTCACGCCGTGGGCTACACATGTATCGCTTATCGCTGCTACCGCGGCTTAACGTCTTTCGTTGCCTGGTGTATCGAGACGATCAATTCTTCGGGTGGCATAGCCAAGCGAAACGCCGCCATGCGGTTCGAAACACATGCCGGCGCCAGATGATGCTGGGCTTGGGCGTGCCGCCCTCATCCCGCGATTTTGGTCGTGTCGATGCACTAGCTACGCTGGAAAACGCGCGGCGCCAGATCATCTATCAAAATTGTCCGGTGATCTCCTCCGCCACGCGCTGGGCGTCGAGCAAGGAGTTCTCAACGGCTGGCAGCGACCAATTGTCCTGATTCACAAAACGGATGTTTTTGCCAAGCGGCGCAGCCGCCCGTTCGCATATTCCGCTCGCAATCAAATTGGGTTGAGCCAGAGGCATGGCGTGCCCCCAGCGACTCATACGAACTTGGTGAACCGCCGAATCGGGGATGTTCAGCAGCGACAGAATATTCCGAAGCTGCGGCACGAGCAACTCCGCATAGTGACTCCACGGTTCATTTTGTATGAGAGTAAACCTCGCCAGTGACCAGGGCAGGGGCCAGTAGAGAGTTAGTACACCCCGATTTGTGGAAACCGGGTTCGCGTAATCGCCTCGCAGCACGTCCGTTACTCGCGGGGCAAGGAGGAAATCATTGGGATTGACCGGAAAGGTCTCGTCTCCGACAAGGAAAAGGTCATAGAAATCGCGCAGGAGCGGCGTTTCGAGCAGTACGTTGGCCACAAGGTATGCGTAGCTCGGCATCATGTTGATCGCGTCCAGTTTTTCACGGTCCCAATTCCTGAGATCGTACAGGACGTGCTTACAGACGTGCTTTGAGCCGGCCATCACCACGTGCCTCGCTTCGATCGAACGCAATTGCCCATCGGCGTCGTAGTAGGTCACCTGCACGTTTTCGCCGCGCGGGCGAACGTCAATCACTCGGCAGCGCCCGCGAAGGTAGGACGGGCGGCAAGTGGCGGAGGTCTGCTGTTCGAATTGCTGTAGATGTCGCCAAAGAGCTTGAACAAAATACGAATTGCCGCCGGGCAGGACCCAGCGACCGTATTCTTCCGCAGCGACAAAATTCCAACCGGATGCCGCCGAAATCTCCTCCATCGCGGCTCCGAACGACGAATAGAAATAGCCCTGCACGCCCGCATGGAGAAACGGCGTCAGCGGCATCCCCATGCGTTCTTCGAGATCTTGTCGAAAGTTAACCTGATCGAGCGAGAGGACCCATGCTCTGTCTTTCGGATCATCGGGCAGGGGGATGTCAGGGTACGCTTCGTTGGCAAAATACGAGACTACATCGGCGTATCGCTGCATGGCGACTCGCTCTTCTTCCGGCAATCCACCGCCGCTCCAGAAGTCTTCTCGAATCCTGCCATGGATTTCGACTGGGTCCGGCGGTTCGCTCACTCGCACGACCTGGTTCAAGCCCAGTTCTGTGTAGAATTGTTGCAGGAACGAGCCCTCATCCGGGGATATGAAGTACGCCCCGCCCAGCGAGTACGGAATCCCCGACCATTGCTCACCTTGCGAGTTGCCGCCGAACCGGTCGCGTAACTCGAACACGACCGGATGAAACTTACGCAACAAATACGCCGTCGCCAGACCGGACAAGCCGCCGCCTACGATGGCCACGTCGACGCATTCAGACGGGTTGGGCGGGAGTCCACCCTGAAAATAATCAGGGATGTGGTGGAACGGGATACTTTCGTTTTCGAAGCCATCACCGGTAAACCACCGATGAAATGGAATACCATCGACAATTGCAGAATCGAGAAAGCCGGGAAGATCGAGGACCGGATTCGTCATTTTGACTGAAAGTGCCCCGCTTGGGATACATCGCCCGATGAACCGCCGGTTGAATCCGCCGTAAGCAAATGCCCCGGCCGCTAGCGCAGCAAGCCCGCCGCCCATGAACTGTCGACGTGTCGGAGAATCTCGCATATCCGCCTCCTATTCTACCAACATTCCCCATTTGGCCCTTGCTTGACGGGCGTTTCTGAGCTAACGGGCGATCATACTATAGCCGAACATCGCCCCCATCGCTTTTCCAATGGTACCCGCCGATTACGATGAGTTGACTATGCCCCCCGGCCCTGCTTCAATGCAGCGTTTCGGCACCGCTAGCTCAGTTGGTAGAGCAGCTGACTCTTAATCAGCGGGTCGAAGGTTCGAGTCCTTCGCGGTGCAGTTTGGCAGGCTTTACGATCTCACGGAGCCGCAGCTCAATTAGTTGGTCTGGCAAGCCCGTCGCAGGTGGCTTTGCCGGCTATTTGACACGGCCAACACCGTAGACTAGAATTGTAAAAGCTCCCGTGGATATCGAAACAACCATCGGTGCAGCCAGGTACCGATGGCATAGGCAGACGCGAGGCGCGTCCGACACATCTTTCGCCTGGAAATCATAGAGAGAAATTTTGTAATGCAATTTGAAGACTTGCGGCTTTCTGAGCCGCTGTTGCGGGCCGTGCGCGAAGCAGGGTACCGCATCCCCACCCCCATCCAGATCGCCACCATTCCGCACGTGCTCGATGGAAAAGACCTTTTGGGCTGTGCCCAAACTGGAACCGGAAAAACGGCGGCTTTTGCCCTGCCCATGCTGCAACGCCTGAGTGCCACACGCGGCGTGCGACGGCCAGGCGTGGTTCGCTCGTTGGTTTTGTGTCCGACCCGCGAATTGGCCCAGCAAATTGTGGAGAGTTTCCGCACCTATGGCACGCATAGCGGTCTTGGCTTTGCCGCGATTTTCGGCGGAGTGAATCAAAACCCACAGGCCCGTTCCATACGCGCCGGTCTGGATGTTTTGGTCGCCACGCCGGGTCGATTGCTCGACCTGATGGATCAGCGGCTCGTGTCGCTGGCCGCGATTGAAACCCTGGTGCTGGACGAAGCCGATCGCATGTTTGACATGGGATTCCTGCCCGCTCTGCGTCGGATTCTGGCGGTTTTGCCGAAAGAACGTCAGACGCTGCTTTTCTCCGCCACCATGCCCGCGCCGATTCGCGAGCTGGCCAACAAGATTTTGAAGAACCCCGTTCCCGTTCAAATTGAGCGACTTTCGTCTCCGACTCCGACCGTCGATCACTGGGTCCATCACGTCGAAAAGCCGGGCAAGCCGGAACTGCTTGTTGAGCTTCTCGCTCAGTCGCGTTCGCGTGCCCTCGTGTTTACCCGTACCAAGCATGGGGCGGACAAAGTGACCCGCCACCTGATTGGCGCCGGCGTAAGCGCCGCGGCCCTTCACGGCAACAAGAGCCAGGGAGCGCGGACCAAGGCCCTCGCGGAGTTCAAATCGGCCAGCACGGGTGTGCTGGTGGCGACGGACATCGCCGCCCGCGGGCTGGACGTACATGACATTTCACATGTCTTCAATTACGACCTGACGCCCGACCCCGAAACCTACGTGCACCGCATTGGCCGGGCAGGCAGGGCGGGTGCCAAGGGAACGGCGATTTCCTTCTGCACGGCCGAGGAACGTGGAGACCTAAAATCCATCGAACGCCTGATCCAGCAGCCACTGCAGCAGGCAGGGCACGCTCCGCGACGCGAGCAATCGACGTCGCCAAGGCCTGCCCCTGCGACGCGCAAGCCGGTGTCGAAGCAGCCCTGGCGCGACAGGAATCGACGGGATCGCTGGTAGTGCGAAATGCGGCGATTGCAACGTTTGTCCAGGCTGGTTGCACCTTATCGCGGACATGCTTGGCAAACGCTGCAATACTCGCTATGATCTACATAGCAACGATCTTCGTTGGTTGTTCCCCTTCCCGAGGATTTGCCCGCGCCGGCGGGTGCGCTCTCCCGATTCGGACTGGTCATTGAGGCTCGCCTGCCGTGGCAAGCGGCAAGTTGCTGGCCGTTCTCTGCGTTTAGCCAATCAATCGTCAGCAATCGCCGTGGTGCAAGTGGCCTCCCATTTGGCCGACCCCAAACACTCCGCGTATCGACTCGCCTTCGACGCGGATACCAGGACGAGTGGTCATCACGAAAGGAATCGCTATGGCAAAAAAACAAACGTCAGTTCGCAAACGGGAGCGCGAAGCGGTCAAGCGCCAAAAGACCATCGAGAAGACACGGAAGAACGCGGAGAAACGTGAACGCAAGCTCGCCGAAGAAGCTCCTGTTGAATACGTGGAATTGAAGTATTGAAGTTGTCTCCATCGAAAGGAACCAACCATGTTTACTGTGACCGAGGCCGCACGGTGTCGTTTGTTGACCAAGCTTGTTGACCGCAAAGCCGCCGAGGGTGAGGCCTTTCGCTTCATGCGCAAAGATGGCGGATGGAAGCTTCGCCTTGATCGCGCGCAGCCCAATGACACCAAGCTGGTTCACGAAGGCCGGAACGTGCTTCTGCTCAACGACGATGTCACGCAGAATATGACCAGGCTGACGCTCGATGTCATCAACGCGGAGACCAAGCCGCGATTGACGCTGATTGGTCTGGCGACATAGCCAACTCGTGGTTCGACACGACCCAAACTGCGGGTTGAGGGTGGCATGCCCAAGCCCGGCTTCATCGGGCGCCGGCATGTGCTTCGAACCGCATGGCGGCGCTGCGCTTGGCCATGCCACCCGCCAAGGGGGCGGCGGCCGACGGTAAGCCCGATGACTGGGACTAATACCGGGTACAGTTGCAGTGTGCCGATTGGCATTGCTGAATTCCGTGCGGTTCCTGCCAGTCGTCCAAGCTCCAATCGGCAAACTCCAACTAGGGCTGGTATAAGTCGTAACAAGTTAGCCGTAGGGGAACCTGCGGCTGGATCACCTCCTTTCTAGAGGATAATCTAGAGCTTGGACGTCGGAGCTCGCTCTGGCGTCCAGTCTAAAGTTAACGCATTTTCGGTTCCGGCTTCGGCCGGAACGAATCCCCGAGCAATCGGATTCCGATGACAAACCTGTTTAACTTATAAAGACGCCCGGTCGGCTCACGCCCTCCGGGCATTTTTTTGTACGGTGCATCTTGATACACCATTCATCCGGTAGGGTGGGCTCTGCCCGCCGCATGGGTTATCCTCTGAGTCTCGGAGGGCCTACTCCGCCCTATCCAGCTGGAGCGCGAATGTGAATATTGAGCGACTTGTTTGGGCCATCTGCGGTGCGATGATTCTCGGCCTGTTACCGGGCTGCCCGGTCGTCGATTCCCAGTCCTTTTGCAATCGAACCAATTGTAGCGACGAGGATCCGTGCACAGTGGACGTGTGCGAAATCGATCGATGCACACACACGCCGACCTCCGATTGCTGCACGCTCGTGACTGACTGCGACGACACTGATCCCTGTACCGTGGATCGATGCGAAAGCGATAACACCTGTGTACACACCTCCATCGACGGTTGCTGCACCGATGACTCCGATTGCGAAGAGGGCGATGACTGCCGCGAAAACAATTGCATCTTGGCCCCGAGTCGGTGCCACTCGGATGAGGATTGCCCGCAAGACGCGATTTGCGATGTGCAAACGGCATATTGTTATTTCATCGAATATTGCCAAGACGATTCCGACTGCGCGGTTGATGATCCCTGTAGCGTCGCGATATGCGATGAGGCCGGCTTTTGTACGAGCAGCACGGTGGTTTGCGACGAAGGCGGAGAGTGCGTGGATGGAATCTGCAAACAAACATGCGCCACCGGCTCCGATTGCACGGCCACGGACGCCTGCACAGCACCGGGGTGCCTCGATGGCTTCTGCAACATTACGTCCTCCTGCGACGACGGCCTCACCTGCACCGACGACTCCTGCGACGCTGCCACCGGCCTGTGCGCAAATGCGAGCAACTGCCCAGACGACGGCCTGTTTTGCAACGGCACGGAAAGTTGCGACCTGGAAACAGGTCTCTGCGTCAGCAGCGGCGATCCATGCCTTACCGATGAATGCCTCAATAGTACCGATCCGTGCGATGGCATTTCCTGCGGAACTTGCAGCGAGGCGCAAGCCGACTGTGTATTTCCGATTCCGGGATTCGGCAACGACTTCACGCTTGGTGTGGATTCGATTACCGGGACCTTTTGTGGCGATACGTTTAGCGCGACGCTTATTTTTAACGCCCCCACAGGCACGAACCGACCCTCGCTTCAAACCGGCGATAGCGCCGATGGCGGGAACGGAACGGACACGCTGAACGCACAATTCAACTTCACAACCGCGACCACGGTCGAGCCGACATTGACGAGCATCGAAACCCTTAACTTCACCGATTTTGGCACCGCGGCCACCACGCTCTCGGCAGCGGAGATCGCTGACGTTATTTTGATTAACGCCTCGAACAGCACTAACTCCAATCCCCTGACCGTCTCCAACTTGGCCGCCCTCGTTGACCTCAGCCTGACCAACGCCAACAACGGTTTCACCATTGGTTACCAAGCAGCCGCCACCGCCGGCGCGTCCGACGAAATGGATCTCACTTTATCAACAGTAAACAGCGCTTCTCTCAACATCATTACGGCCACTGCCAACGGAATTGAGTCGCTCAATATCATCTCCACCGGAACCGCCAACTTGCTCTCCCAAATCACGCAAACCACGGGGACGAGCCTTTCCATAATCACTATCACCGGCAATCAGCCCCTCACCCTTCAGGGTTCCGCTCCCGTCAGCACCATCATGGCCGCTGCCTTTACCGCAAATTTCGTCATGCAGACCGCATCAACCGCCGCCATCTCCATCACTTGCGGCTCCGGCAACGACGTACTATTGGGCAGTGCCGCTGCGGACACACTTTCAGGCGGCGCAGGAGACGACACGTTCAACGGCTTGGCTGGTGTCGACACCATCACCACCGGCGTCGGTACTGACGTTGTGTCGATGGTCGCCGCAGATATCGGCGACGTCGTGACCGACTTCACCGTGGGCGCCGACAAGTTCGACTGGAACACCGCATTATCGTCCACCGACGGCAGCGTAACCATGCCCACCGCCGCGACCGCATTCCAAAGCGGTCCGGCCAACACTCCGTTGTCTGCCGCTACCACCGTCTTCGAATTAACCGGAGCCACCGTCGCCACGCAGAGCGCCGCCAACGTAGTCAGCGCCTTGGGCACAACCGCCATCGATCCCGACACCAACGCCAACATGCTGTTCGTGATCTACACCACCGGAGGAGGCGCGGCCATTTGGAACTGGGTCAACACTGACGCCAACATCGAAGCGACGGAACTCGTGCTAGTCGCCACTTTTCAAGCCGTCACGCCAGACACGTTCAGCGCTTCCGATTTCCAATAGGGCTGGTGGCACTGTCCATGTGCCAAGTGCCACTGCTCTTGAGCAGTGGGTTTGGGCGGGTGACCATGTTGGAGCCGTATCGAACTTGGGTCATGATTATTCGCAAACGCATGCGCGTCGATCTGCGTCAATCTGCGGCCCGGTCCTTGCCTCCTTGCCTTGTTGCCTACTTCCTCTCCCGCTTCAATTCGCTCTTCGCTATTCGCCATTCGCTATTTTTTCCCGCGCGCCCCTGATGTTATGAAGGTGATGAAAAAGATCGGAAAGACCGCTGCGCTCAACCCTGCCCGCCACGGCGTATACACCACAGGTAGTGGTGGGGTAGATGCCAACCGCAACCCAAAAACAGTACTTCTCCAAGCGAACCCAAAGATAAGACAGGCAATCTCTGAAACCCGGATTTGGAGAAGTTCATTCGCGGACCTTATCCTTCAACTTTGAGGCGCTCTTCAAGGAGGACGGGATTTGAACAAACCAAGCAAGGCGATATTTGTCCTGTATATCCTGACGATGGGGATCGGCTGTGCTCCTCGAATGACCCCCCGGTCCCCGGCCGAGCTTGCCGCGCACCGCGAATCATTCGTCCGCGAGGTGATCGAACGCCGCGCCGCGCTAATTTGGACTACACCCGACGGGGTCGCTCGTCTTTGAGCGGCCACTTTTTGTTCACGGTGGTTGAGCCGCTTCGCGGAGGTATTCGGTCATGCCTTTGATGAATTGTCGCATGGTGGGCTTGTAGCTGTAGTGCTCGATGACTGCGTCGCGCATGCGCGTGGCGATGGCACGGCGACTCCCGGCGTCGGCGAGGAAGCGTTCAACTTTCTGCTCGAATTGACTGGCGGAGTCGAAGAGGATCTCGGCCAAATCCGGGAACACCTCGTCGGGGTAAGTCAGTTCCGCGTTGATCCGCAAAAGACTCAGCAAGTCGATGCGATCATGATCGAACCGGTTCAATCGTTCGCCGACATATTCCCGAAGCTGTCGCTGGACTTGATCGTCCGCGCTCGCAAGTAGCGCGTCTGTTGAACCAATGCCTAGTTGGTCAATCCGCGTAACGAGCGGCCTGAGAATCTGTCCCTTCAAGTCGTCCGGAACGCAGCGGCCAAGAAAAAATCCACCGGCCGCAAGTCCGTCGAGCGAGCGTTGATGCACGAATCCCGCGGGCATGAGTTGCAGGTTGATTTGCGAGGCGCGGTACACGCAAAGGAGTTCCCGGCCGTTTTTCGCAGGCCCGGCCGCATGAGCCGCCAGCGTGGGATGCTTTTTCCATCCATTACCATAAATACGAAAAGTTCTTCCCGTTCGACCGGCCCACGCCGCGACCCACTCCAACGCTTCGTGTCGGAACATCCGGTCGCCCAGCCGCCACAAATACCACCCGCAAAGCCGCGCCCGGGTGTCTTCGCCTACTTGCGTGACGCCGTGACGACGACAGGCCTCCTCGAACACAGCGCTCATGACCCCGCCGTCCACGACGCGGTATCGGGCCAACTGCTCCGGCAGCAACTCGTACATGGTGTCGAGAAATCGGGGGATGGCCGGATCGGAGTATGAGGCTCGTTCCTCCTCGTGAAATGCCCTGGGCGTTTGCGAGGCATGGCTCACATAGGAAACGTCGCAGGTGTACTTCTCGCGTTCCTCATCGCTTGGTTCCTCTCCGCTGAACTGCTCCGGACAGGTCGGCACTCGGGTATTAAGCAATTGTCGAGGATTGCACCCCAGCGTCGCGCAATGAAACTTCGAGCACCCGGCGATGAAATCGTGCGGAGCGATCTTGGCCAGGTTTTGCGGAGTGAAGACCTGAGGAAGTTGATCCTGATCCCAGGTGAGAATCGGCAGATTGCGTGGAATTATCGACGCACACTCAGGCCGCAAATGATCGAGCATGAAAAAAACGTCCGGGTCCAAGTCCCGAATCGCCGCATGATAGCGGAGCGGTCCAATGATGGTGAAAGGGCGGTCCTCGGTGAGCACGCGCACCTCATGGCCCAGAGCCTCCAAGGCACGTTGCGCGTCGCGCATGGAATGCTGCAAGAAACTTGTATGCGTGCTGACCGCTGCCAGTATCCGAAGCGGCCTGTCTGCGTCCTTTGCGGCTTCTTCGAAACGGTTCGCCCAGTAATGCAGATCGCGGGCCGCGTATTGCTCTTCAAGCCGCGCAAGCGAATCCCGAATGGCTTGTTCCCGCAGAGCGCCCGCCTCCCGGACCATGCGAACCGCCCGCGACTCGGCCACGCCGGTCCCGATTGAAAATGCGCGAATGGGCCAGGGCAAATCGACATCGGCGTCCCATGCCTTGCGAAGCCGATCGTGGCACTTTTCGCCGAAGTACAAGAGGACTCGCGAATCGCCGAGTAGCGTCGTCCAATCGTGCAGGTGCAGAAGTACGGCCAGCCACTGCGTATCAGGCTCCAATACATACAAGGCGCAGCTATAGCCCAGAAAGGTATCCACCGTCGCGGCGTAAACTCGCTCGAAGAAACCGCCCCAACCCAGGCCGTCAAACAAGTACGGTCCGGGCATTTTCGATCCCGTATCGTCCGGCAGTGGGCGGGAGTCTTCGTCCGCCCGGTGGTTGCCCAGGTGCGGCATCCATTCCCAGGAGCCGTCGCGATTCCCATGCCTGACTTGTGGCAACCCATTGCGATCCATGAAAACCTGATAGGAGCCGCGCGACCTCTCCCATTGACCCCTGATTCCGCTGATGTTTAGGCCCCGACGCTCCAGGGCTGCCAGATTGGATTCGAACTGCGTTTCATAGCGGGACCACGCAGCGGGGCCCCCTTGCAGTTTTTGAATGACGGATCGTAATGCGCGCAGCTCTTGCGCCGGCGAACCTCCGACTGCCCATTCGTCCATCAACTCGCGTGCAGGCTGTACCAGATGAAGAGAAAGGTACTCCCGAATGGCCATCAATCTCGTTCGATCGTCTTCCGGGTTGCCTCGCAGGTGCGGAATCGCCCAATTCAAAAATGCGTAACCTTCGCCGGGTTGAGGTCCGGAGGGAACTTCGGGAGGTGGAATTGCGGGGCCGGCCACGCTCATGATAGGTTTTTCGTCCGAGCACCCCCAAAAACGCCAATGTTCCTCGTCTGTTCCATCCCCTCAACGTGGTTTTCCGACAGCGCGCACCTTCAGCTTGCACCGTCAGGTTCCGAAAAAACTAAAGGGATCGGGCCGGAAGATAAATGGATGTGAGCTCGTTCCGCTACAACTGCGCCGGGGAAGAATGGTGGATTCGGCGACGCCCGGCGGCCTTTGGCCGGGGCATGGCTGATCGGAAGGCTCCTACTCCTTCCTCGAGGCATGTCTATGGGCCACGAATCGCCATCGACCGCCGGACGGGAAAACTAATGCCTTCTCCCATGCCCTGGAATCTGGACGACGCCAGATTGGCCGTTCGCTTCGCCGTGTTTGTCGCCACCATTGGGATCATCACGCTCCTGGGCGTTGCCGTTCGCGCGAGCCACCTTTCCCATCCCATGCGCTATGACGAATCCTACAACTACCTTCACTACGTAACTCAGGGGCCGCTCTACATCGTCACGCACTACGTCCCCAACAATCACATCCTCCACACGATTTCCGTTTGGGCCGTTGGTCGTATCGCCGGCCACTCCCCATCCGCCCTCCGGATTCCGGCATTCCTCGCCGGGATTCTGCTCATACCCGCGACTGCGTGGCTGGCATGGACGCTTTTCCGTCGGAAGTCGGTCGCCTTGCTCTCCAGCCTGGCGGTTTGCTGCTCCTCCGCCTTGGTTGAGTATTCCGTCAACGCTCGCGGGTACACGATGCTCGCACTCTTTGCGGTGCTCGCGGCGCTGGCGCTGCTTCATGCCTTGCAACAGCCTCAGCGACGATGGAGATGGATTGCCTGGGGCATGATCTGCGCGGCAGGCATGTACACGATTCCGATCATGGCCTTGCCGTTTTTGGGGATGACTGCGGTGAGCGCGGCAGGCGCCGCGTTATCGGCGGACGCGGATCGACGCGCCTTGACCTTACGAGGGCTCGGTTGGGGCTCAGCCGCTTGCATCTTGCCAAGCTCTCTCGCCTACCTGCCCGTATTGATAGCTGGCGGATTGGAACCCTTCACAAAATCACAGGAAATGGCTTACCAAATACTAGGTCAGCAGATTTCATCGCCGATGCAAATGGTTTTCGGTACCCTTGTGTTTTGGACTCGCCATGCCTCAATGCTCCTTGTGATCGTCGTGTCTCTGGGAACACTGGCTTACTTGCTTCAAACCCTCCGCGCACGCGAGACCCATCGGTGGATTCTGTTGGGCGTTGTGGTCGTTCCGCTATTTGTCGCGATCGTGATATCTGCTCCTTTACCCGCACGAACCTGGCTTTTCGCTCTGCCCTTCCTTCTTATCATGGCCGCACTGGGGCTCGTTGAGATGATGAGTGACGATTCGAGCGCGATACGGAGAATACTCGGCCAGAGCATTCAGCTGGTGGCGGCTTTGGCTTTCATCGTATCGCTGTCCGGCGTGTGGAAGAGCGAACATCTCTGTAGCGAGCCTGGCGGACTGGTGTTGGTCGAGCCTGCTTTGGAGGAATGTCGATCTTTTGGCGCCCAGCACTGTGCATTGGTTTCGCCGTACACTCCAGCAACGGCGTACTACAAATCGCGCACGAATGCGCCGTCCCTTGCAAACCCTTCATCGACGGACACGCAGCGGGTGTACATCCTCACCAGCAACGATCGCCGCCTCGATGATCTTTGGTGTCCGGGAGTGGATGGCTACGAATTTTTCGCCCACCCCCAGCCGCTTTGGGACCGCCCCGGCGGCAAGCTCTACGTGGCCGAGCGCGCCCCACGGAATGTCTTGCGGTAGACCGGCCGCGAATTTCCCGTCGGCGTGACGTTCACGAATTTCTCGTTTTCAAAAAGAACGGGGATGCCGGTCCAGGCGAAGGCACCCGGCACATTGTCCGTGTAGGGTTTCACCGGATAGGCCTCGAGTTCCGCCGCACCGTTGGCCTTGGCGACCTTCACAGCTTCCGCCAGTAGCGCGGTGGCGACTCCCTTTCGCCGCCACGGACTGCGGATGAAAAAGCAGGTCACCGACCAGGTTGTCGGCGTCCATTTCGTTTGCAGATTTTTGATGGTGGCAAGCCGCAGGAAGTCGCCGCGCGGGCCTACGCAGCACCAGCCCACGGGAAGATCGTCGGCGAAAGCCAGGCAGCCGTAAACGTCCCCATCCAGCACCAGCTTCTTGAAGGCCCGCTGGTTCTTTTCCCCCTTGCTTTCCTCCCAGAGCTTCCCGCCCCGCGGTACGCGCCAGGTCATGCACCAGCACCCTCCACAGGCTCCATTGGGCCCAAAAAGTTGCTCGATGAGCGGCCAATCAGCGGGCGTAATGGCCCGAGCGGAGATCGATAGAGGAACCTCTGGCGTACCCAGACTTAACGGCGTCGATGCCCGAGTGGTCCTTTTCGTGGGCGTTTTTTTCGTTGGTTTCACCATCCTCTGGCCTCAATTACAAAGTTCGTTTCAAGATTAGCGGTTTGACTTTCCTCTGACCAGCAATTATCAAACCGTTTGCCTTCGTGATCGAATTCACAATGGGCCCCGACGGGGTCGGCAGGAGTCGATTCAGTGACGCAATTTACCGTACCTTGGGAGCCGCCCCGTACGGTTCACTATGGATTTTTCGGACGGATGATCGCGTCCGCAGCCCGGGGAATCTACCGATTCGCGTGTCCGATCGTCGCCAGCGTGCCGGGGGCAATCCTCATCAGCGCGGTCATCGGCACCTGTGTCATCGTTTTTCTCCACGCACTCGTATTTGCCTACGTCGATCTGCGAATTCTTGCACCGGCCACTTCCCAAGGCCTTTTTCCTTCGCCGCCGCATTTTTCCTTGTCCGAACCCACTACCTGGGGACTGACTCCCACAGCCATCGGATCGCTCATGGAGCAAAGTGGCGGTTTTGCCGCAAGAACGAATGGGAGTCTGCGTTATCTTCTTTGGCCACTTCAGTTTGGCATCCTCCGTGACCTGATCGTTGTGGGGGCGATCATGGGCCTTTTCAACATCATTCCGGTCTACACCATCTGGTGGGAGCGGAAAGTCGCCGGTCGCATTCAGTCGCGGCTGGGACCCATGCGCGTGGGCGGCTGGCACGGCTGGTCGCAGTCCCCGGCCGACGGCATCAAGCTCATGCTCAAGGAAGACCTGATTCCGCAAGACGCCGATCGAGTCCTCTTTCGTCTCGCGCCCTACCTCGCCATCATCCCGTCGGCCCTGGCGTTTCTCGCGCTGCCTTTTGGCTCGACCTATGTATTCCGCGAATTGGACGTGGCCCTTGTTTTCATCTTGGGCATCCTGGGGGTTGAGGTCTTCGGCGTGATCCTTGCCGGCTGGGCCTCGAACAACAAATGGAGCGTCTACGGTGCGATGCGCGAGGCATGCCAGATGGTCTCCTACGAAATCCCCATGGGCATGGCCCTGATGGTGCCCGTCGTTGTAGTTGGCTCATTGAATCTTTCTCAAATTGGCGACGCCCAAGCCGGTGGTTGGTTTCGCTGGCTGGTCTTTACCAATCCCTTCGCCTTCGCTGCATTCGTGGTCTACTACATCGCTTCGCTGGCGAGCTGCAAGCGCGCCCCGTTCGATCTTCCCGAGGCGGAGAGTGAATTGGTCGCCGGCTTCCACACCGAGTATTCCGGCCTGCGCTGGAGCTTTTTCTTCTTTGCCGAATACGCGGCCATGTTTGTGGTCAGCGGTTTGGCGACCATCCTCTTCATGGGTGCGTGGCATTCGCCGCTCCCGTTGGAGTGGGGGGTTCGTCTCGGCGACGCGATGGGCAACGGCGTGATGGCTCAGGCGATGAGGGGCATTTTGTTCAGCGGACCAATCTGGTTCATCCTCAAGTGCGTATTCTTCCTGTATGTTCAGATTTGGCTGCGGTGGACCCTCCCCCGGATTCGTATCGACCAGGTATTGTACTGCTGTGTACAGGTGCTGCTGCCGTTGTCCATGCTGCTCCTGCTGGGTACGACCCTTTGGGTTTGGGCGTCGTCGTCCGACAGCGCGGGCTGGGCGATGTTCGCCAGGGTCACGAACATTCTTCTCGGTTTGATCGGTGCGGCGTTTGCGTTGATGTTCCCGGCGATCGCGGCCTACGGCTTCTATCACCGACGAACGATGGTGGGCAATTTGGTGGTTGATGCGCTGCCGGGGTCGTAAATGTTAAAGTTCAAAGTTCAAAGTTCAAAAACGGGCGCTGCTTCGGTGAGTCCACGCCTTTTTGAACTTCGCACTTTGAATTTTGAACTTCGGCGGCGTGCCGCGATGTTCGTGACGGCGGCAATAACTGTGGCATTCGCGTGCGCCGTCCCCGCCTACGGTGCTGACGCCGCCGGTGATCCGGGTGTTCCGAACGCAGTCGCGGGCGGTTGGCTCGAATTCGCCTTGTTCAACCTCGTCGCTGGCGGAGTCGTGATTTCAGTCATCGGCGTGTGCGTCAGTCGCAACATCGTTCGCATGGCCGTGTGGCTCTTTATGTGCCTTGGCTCGGTAGCGATGGTCTATTTCATGCTGGCGGCCATTTTCCTGGGTGCGATCCAGTTGATCGTCTATGCAGGTGGGACGCTCGTGCTTTTGGTTTTCGGCGTCATGCTTACCAGCAAGTCACCCTGGGTGAAGTTCGAGGCCGGTCCCTTGGAAACTTTGTTGGCAGGCGGCGTTTGTCTGGCACTGGCTGCATCGTTGTGCCTGATCGTTTCTCGCACGACCTGGCACGCTGCGGAAGCAGTAGTGCCCAGTCCGGCAATCACTTTGATCGGCGAGCAGTTGATTACGAAGTATCTGGTTCCGTTTGAAATCGCGGGCGTACTGCTCTTTATCGTGATGGTCGGGGCGGCGTACCTCGCCCGCCAGGAAGACTGAAACAGAGCCGCGACCGTGAGGGAGCGGGCAAAAAGGTTAAAGTTCAAAGTTCGAAGTTCGAAATCCAAAGAAATGCAGTTTTTGAACTTTGAATTTTGAAGTTTAAGGTTTGGTTCGATGGCGATAGGTTTAAGTCATTATCTGTTTGTCGCCGCCGTCCTCTTTGCCGGCGGGTTGTTCACCATGATGACCAAGCGCAACGCGATCGGAATTCTGATCGGCGTTGAGCTGGTGCTGAACAGCGCCAACGTGAACCTGGTGGCGTTCGACCGCTATCTTGGCCCCGGCAAGATCGATGGGCAGATCACCGCCTTGTTCGTGATCGTTCTGGCCGCCGCCGAGGCGGCGCTGGCTGTGGGGATTTGCATCAACGTGTATAAGAACCTCGCCACGGTCGATGTAGACCGGGCGACGAGATTGCAAGGATGAATGGCGAATGCGAAATTCGGAATGCGGAATGCTCGAATTGAAGTTTCCGCATTCAGCATTCACCATTCAGCATTAAGTTTCCAATGGGAAATCATTCCTACGAACTCGCTCTTGTCGCAGGCGTGCTCTCGCCGTTCGTGAGCTTCTGGCTGCTGGTCTTCTTCGGACCGCGGCTGGGCAAGCCCGCGTCCGGGTGGCTTGGCGTCATGCTGGGCATGGGCGTGCCGCTCGCGCTGGCGACGTACGTTCTGCTCGGCTGGCTCCGACTCGACCCCGCCGCCCAAGATCAGCTCACCGCCAATGCCTTCCGCTACCACTGGGCGAACCTGGGCAGTGTCGCCGTCACCGTCGGCGTCAAGCTCGATTCACTCACCGTGGCCATGTACTTCATGGTCACGTTCATCGCCTTCTGGATTTTCTTTTTCAGCGTGGGCTACATGTCCGGCCACAGCGACGAAGTCGCCCATCGAAGCATGTACCACCGCTTCTTCGCCTACCTCTCGCTCTTCGGCTTCTCCATGCTCGGCCTGGTGATCAGCAGCAGCCTGCTCTTTCTGTTTATCTTCTGGGAGCTAGTCGGCTTGTGCAGCTACCTGCTGATTGGCTTCTATTTCACCGAGCGCATCCCGCAATACGCCCAGATGAAGGCTTTCATCGTCAACCGGGTCGGCGACTTCGGCTTCCTCATAGGCCTCATGCTCGTGTACTTTCAACTCGGCACGCTCGACCTCGACCAAGCCGCAATCAACTTCGCAAAGCATTACGAAGAGAACAGCGGCATTTTCGCGAGCAGCTTCACGATGCTTGGTTGGAGTTTGGCGACAATCATGGGCATCGGCCTTTTTTGCGGCGCGATGGGCAAAAGCGCCCAGTTCCCGCTGCACGTCTGGCTCCCCGACGCGATGGCCGGCCCCACGCCGGTATCTGCACTCATCCACGCCGCGACGATGGTGGCCGCCGGCGTCTACCTGGTGGCTCGCGTCTTCCGCCTCATGACGCCCGACGCGCTGATGTTCATTTCAACGATTGGATGCCTCACGCTTTTCCTCATGGCCCTCATCGCCATCGTGCAAAACGACATCAAAAAGTGTCTGGCCTATTCCACGCTCTCGCAGCTTGGCTACATGATTTTCGGCCTGGGCTGCGGCGCCTGGATCGCCGCCCTGTTCCACCTCATCACCCACGCCTTCTTTAAGGCCATGATGTTTCTCGGATCCGGCCAGGTCATTGAAGGCTGTCACCATGAGCAGGACATGCGCAAGATGGGCGGCCTCATTAAGAAGATGCCCATTACCGGCATCACTTTCTTGATCGGCGTGCTGGCCATCGCGGGCACGGGCATTCCCGGCACCAAAATCGGACTCGGCGGCTTCTTCAGCAAGGACGAAATCCTCGCTGTCGCCTACACCCGCGCGTTTGAATGGGATGATCCCAGCAAGATCGAATCGCAGCATGGCGAATCGCACGGCGGGGGCGGGCACGCGAATGGAATGTTGAATGAGGGATTCGGAATGCGGAATGAAGAAAGCCGCGCCGAAATTCACCATTCCGCATTCACCATTCCGCATTCGACGCCTGAGTCTAGATTCCAATTGGTGAGCGATCCTCATGCGACAGATCCTCACGCAACGCCGAAGGCAGGACAGCCCGTCGCACACCGTGAGTTCAGCAAGGAATCGATGTTCAGCCGGATTCCGCCGCTGCCCAAGTGGATGTTCTGGCTGGCGATCATTACAGCGTACGTAACACCGTTTTACATGATGCGGGCGTGGTGGCTGACCTTCATGGGCAAACCGCGCGATCATCATGTATACGATCACGCTCACGAAAGTCCGCTGATGTACATCCCGCTCGTCGTCCTCGCAATTGGGACTGCCGTATCGAGCTATTTCATCTTCCGAGACTTAATTTCAGGCGCCGCACAAACCGCCTCTGCGGCTCCGCTGGTGCTGGCCATCGACGGCGATCAGCACACTCCGGCCATCGCAGCGGCGCACCACTGGCTCAAGTTCGGGGTGGGGCTGTCGTTTGCAATCGGCTTCGTCATCGCCATCGCGATTTACAGCAAAGGTATCTCTCTGGCTGAGCGCATCCGCCGGCTTCCGGGCGTCTCGCTGGCCCACTTTGTGCTGGTCAACAAGTATTTTATCGACGAGCTGTACGACCTGGTCTTCGTCCGCGGCACGGTCGGGCTGGCTCGCATATGCCGCTTCGTCGATACCTGGATCGTCGATCTGTTCTTCAACCTCCTGGCCAGCGGGACGGAGCGCTTCGCTGCGTTCTCCGGCAACGTCCTCGACAAATACGGCATCGACGGCTTTTTCAACGGAATTTCTGATATATCCTACACGTTTTCCGATTACGTTCGCGGCCCGCAGACGGGTCGCATTCGCAATTACGTGTTGTTCGCGGCCGGCGCGGCCACGATCATCGTGGTGGCCCTTCTTTGGTTCGGAATGCAACCGGGCCACCCGGTAACCACGGCGGCGGCGCTCGTCCCGTAGTAACTGAACCCCGAGCGCAAGCGAGTGGGCGGACCCGTCGCTGGCGCAGTGGGGTCGAATTAAAGTGATCGTCTTATGAGCAACTTACTTTCCTTGATCGTGTTTTTGCCGGCGATCGGCGCTCTGGTGTGCTTGTTCGCGCCGAAGCGGCAGATCAAAGTCATCGCGGTATTCACCACGTTCGTGACGATGCTGGTCTCGTTGTTGCTGTTCCAGACATTCTTCGTGGGCGGCAGCGACCCCACCACCGTGTTCGGCACGCGTTACGGAGCACTCCATCACATCGAGCGAATCTCGTGGATTTCGCTCCCCGGCAAGCTCAACATCGAATACTTCCTGGGCATTGACGGCCTCGGATTCCCCCTCGTTATCCTCACTACCTTCGTTTCTTTCCTGTCCTGCCTGGCAAGTTGGAACTTCGAGCACTGGAAAATCAACAAGGGCATTCGGGCCTATTTCATTCTTTTCCTGCTTCTCGAAACCGGCATGTTGGGCGTTTTCGTCTCGCTCGACTTCTTCCTCTTCTACATCTTCTGGGAAGTCATGCTCCTGCCCATGTACTTCCTCATCGGCGTGTGGGGGGGGCCGCGAAAAGAGTACGCCGCAATCAAGTTCTTCCTGTTCACTCTGGGCGGCTCGGTGCTGATGCTCGTCGCCCTTGTGGCCATGTACTTCTACGGCGGGGCGGCAATTGCTGCGGCCGGCGGCTCGGTGGCCAGCGGCTATCGCCTCCTCCCGGATGGAAGCCCGCTGTCGATCACGCACGGCACCTTCGATCTGATCGAGCTCGCCACCAATCCGGTGATTCAAAAGTACTTCAGCGGAGCGACGACAGTCTTCCTCGGCCTGCCTTTCGCCACGGTGATGTTTGTCTTCTTGTTCATCGGGTTCGCCATCAAGCTCCCAGCCGTGCCCGTGCATACGTGGCTCCCCGATGCCCACGTGGAAGCCCCGACCCCGATCAGTATGATCCTTGCGGGCGTGCTGCTCAAAATGGGCGGCTACGGCATCCTGCGATTGTGCTATCCGATTTTTCCCACCGCCGCCGAGTCCAACCCGATCGCCTTCACGCTCGCCCTCATCGGCGTGATCAGTATCATCTATGGCGCGCTTTGCGCCATGGCCCAGACGGATTTCAAGAAGCTCGTCGCCTATAGCTCGGTCTCGCACATGGGTTACGTCCTGTTGGGTATCGCGGTGCTGACTCCCGCAGGGTTCCAGGGGGCTATGTTCCAGATGCTCGCTCACGGCATCAGCTCGCCGATGTGCTTCTTTTTGGTTGGCGTTATCTATGAACGCGCCCACCACCGCGAGATCAACCGCTTCGGCGGTTTGTGGCTGACCATGCCCCGGTACGGCACGATGGCCACCATCGGCTTCTTCGCGTCGCTGGGCTTGCCCGGCCTTTGCGGCTTCATCGGCGAAGTTTGGGTACTGCTGGGCACGTTCGACGCCGGGAAGCGTTTCTTGTGGGCGTATCCGATGGCCATCATCGCGGCGGCGGCCGTGATCCTCACCGCCGGTTACATTCTCTGGCTGATTCGCCGCGTGTACCTCGGTAAGGAAAAAGACGAGTACGCCGGTTTCTCGGACGCGGAGCCGCGCGAGACCTTCATCCTCGTTCCGATGGCGATTCTTTGCATCGCGATGGGCATTTTCCCCATGCAAACGGTGTTTAATTTTACGAACGGAACGCTCGACCTGATGCTCGCGCACGTGATTGGAAAGTAATGCGAAATGGCGAATGCGGAATGCTGAAAGAACGGAAGACGCCTTCCGCATTTCGCATTATCCATTCCCCATTTTGACCTGATTGATTCTCGAATGAACGAAATAACGTCTCATCTTTGGTCCGGCATCCCCATCCACGAACATTTGTTTTTGTTCTCGCCGATGATCGCTCTCGTTGCGACCATGCTTGCTATCGTCCTTTGCCCGCTCGTTGCGAATCGCAGCGCACGAACCATCGCCGCGGTAACGTCCATTGGGCTCATCGCCGCCCTGGTCCTGGCCGTCCGGGTGGCTCGTGCCATCGATGCCGGCGGTGTGAGCGGGTTCTCGACCCAGCCGACAGCGGGCCTGCTCGTCGTCGATAATCTCTCAGCGGGTTTTCAGATCGTCCTCCTCGTATTTCTCGCGGCGGTGACCTACCTCTGGTGGATCGGCCAGGCGCACCGCGAAACCGACGCACCTGAGTTTTTCATCCTCCTTCTCGGTAGCGCCCTTGGCATGTCGCTCATGGTCAGCACCACCAACTTGCTCATGATCGTTATTGCCATCGAGACCGCCTCGTTGCCCAGCTACGCCATAGTCGGCTTTGACAAACGCGATCGCCTGGGGGCCGAGGCCTCGCTCAAATATGTGATTTTCGGCGCGGTCTGCGCCGCCATCATGCTCTACGGCGCCAGTCTTCTTTACGGACTGGTCGGCAGCTTGAACGTCGCCGACGTGGCCCGCTACACGTTCGCGCAGCTCAGTTCGGGCCAGAATCGCCTCTTGTTATCCGTGGCCTTGCTCTGCTTTTTCGCGGGAATTGCGTTCAAAATTTCCGCCGTGCCCTTTCATTTTTGGTGCCCCGACGCCTTCCAGGGCGCTCGCATCGAAGTGACCACGTGGCTCAGCGTCGTGAGCAAGGCCGCCGGGCTTATTCTTTTGGCCCGCACTGTTTTGGTGTTCTGCTCTGTGGTGGATACGCCGCAATCCATGCACATCCTGTACCCGATCGCATGGACCATCGGCATCCTCGCCGCCATCACCTGCACGGTGGGCAATTTTTCCGCCTACAAGCAGACCAGCATCAAGCGGCTGTTGGCCTACTCCTCCATTGCCCATGCGGGTTACATGATGATGGCCGCCGCTGTGTTCATGCATCCGTCCTCGGCGGGCTTCCAGCAAGGCCTATCCGCGCTGCTCGTGTACGTGGTCATCTACCTGTTCATGAATCTTGGCGCATTCGGCGTGGCCGCCCTGGTCTTCTGGGATACGGGAAGCGATACGGTCGATTCGTTCACCGGGCTCATCCGTCGCGCTCCTGCACTGGCCATCCCCATGGTGATTTGCCTCATTTCTCTGGTGGGGTTGCCCCCGTTCGCAGGCTTCCTGGGTAAGTGGTGGGTGTTGGTCGCTCTGGGAACGATGGATCATCCCCTCGGCTGGTTCCTGATCATCGTAGCCGTCTTCAATACGCTATTTAGCCTCTATTTCTACCTGCGCATCGTTGTACAAATGACTCTCCGCGATCGCGGAGACGCCCCTGTGCAAAGCCCCTTCGGTGGCGTGGTGCTGGTCAACATCTGCGCGATGGCTCTCCTCGCGTTGTTCGTCTTTGCCGCCCCGTTGAAGAATCAAGCGGACCGCTTCTCGCGCAACTTGTTCGATCCCGCGATTCGCTCGCCCGGCTCCGCCGTCGTAGCCACGCCTCCGTCGAGCCTCCC
>CXWL01008998.1_pt1 | contig 59439 bp, 52 predicted proteins | sample 590931 | NCBI WGS metagenome assembly CXWL01 (sample SAMEA3498368, study PRJEB10139) | groundwater metagenome | biome: water well; material: biofilm material | place: Germany | collected 2015-04-27 | reverse complement strand
GATAACACGGCTGCTCGAGGATTACCGCGTCGCCCGGGTCCACGAACGTGGTCAGCAGATCGTGGAAGGCCCCCGCCGACCCGCAGGTCAGCACGAAGTTCGCCAGCGTCAGATGCAGCCCCTCGCGGCGGTTGACCTCCTCCGCCAGCCACTCCCGCAGCCCCTCGTACCCCTGCGGACCACCGTACTGCAGGGCCAGCATCCCCTCGCGGCGCAGCACCGTCTCGTTGCAGGCGATCAGATCGTCGATCGGCAGCGACGCCGGATCCGGAATCCCCCCGGTCAGCATGATCGGCTCCACCGGCGGTGGCGGCAGCGTGCTCATCCACCACGGCGTCCACGCCGAAGCCCGCCCCCGCGCCGAGAGCGCCGCCTCCCAGTTGTACCCGCCCGCGATCTCCTCAACAGAGGCCCCGCCAGCTTCCCACGGCACATTCGATGTCATGAATTGAGTCTACAGTTCACCGTGATCAGTTCACAGCGCGGAGTTTGCGGGTTGCGGCTCGAGCCAAGCGCGTCACTGTCTGCAACCTGGTTCCGTCGCCAGGCTTCCTCGTCGTATCTAGCTCCAGCGTAGGCCGATCGCGCATACTCCCGATATGGAACCACGGATCGAGTACGCGCGGGCAGAAGACGGGGCCAGCATCGCCTGCACCGCGATCGGGCAGGGGCCGGCGATCGTCCTGTCCGGAAATTTCGGCGGTGATCTGACCCACTTTAGTCACGCTGGTCTCCCATTTGTCGACCAGTTCGTCGCGGCCGGCCACCGCGTCATCTTCTATGACCACCGCGGTACAGGCGCGTCCGATCGTGAGTTCGGGCCCAGCACCCCGGACACGCGCCTCTCTGATCTAGAGAGCGTGATTGACCGGATGGTAGACGGGCCGTTTGCGGTGATCGGAAGGGGCCACGGAGGAGCGCTGGCAATCGCCTACGCCGCCCGGCACAACGATAGGGTGACGCACCTCGTGTGCGTAGACGGCTATGTCCGTGGCTCCGACTACTACGCCGCCACGCCCTATACACGGGCCATACGGGCGCTGACCGGGATCGCCGAGGACGACTGGGAGTTCTTCACGCTGGCCCTCGCGAACTTCGCGGTTGGATTTCGCGACCCGGAGCGGGCGGCGAGGCTCGCGGCAGCGTTCAAGTCCGGAATGACGCCGCTGAGCTACATGCAAAGCGTCGAATCTGCTGAGGCGGTCGATGTGAGCGCGTTGCTGTCGCTGATCTCCGTGCCGACCCTGGCCATCCACGACCGGTCAGCCGTGCTTTCGGATCCACGGGCCGTACGTTCAATCGCGTCCGGAATCGCGGGAGCCCAATCGATGCTCGTCCGCAGCTCTCAGGAGACCGCCGAAGCGATCATCGAGTTCATCGCTGCGAGTCCCATGACTTCTGCGGGCGTCGCCGAGGCCCGCGTCCAGACCGGCACGCGCACGGTGTTGTTCACCGACATCGTCGGGCATACGGAGATGATGCAGCGGCTGGGGGACGCGAAGGGGCGGAACGTGCTGCGCGAGCATGAGCGGATCACCCGAGAGACGCTGAGGGCGCATGGCGGCGCGCCGAAGTGAAGACGATGGGCGACGGGTTCATGGCGTCGTTCGGGTCGGTCACGTCGGCGATGGAGTGCGCGATCGCGTTGCAGCGGGCCTTCGCCGCGCATACCGAGTCGACGCCGGAGCCGCTGCACGTGCGCGTCGGCCTCAACGCCGGTGAGCCGATCGAAGAAGACGGCGATCTCTTCGGCGCGACGGTGATTCTGGCGTCGCGCATCGCGGCGAAAGCAGGAGCTGGCGAGATCCTCGTGCCGGACACGGTGCGCGGGCTGTTGTCCGGCAAACAGTTCCTGTTCTCGGATCGCGGTGAGTTCGTGCCTAAGGGGTTTGATGACGCTGTGCGGCTGTACGAAGTGCGGTGGCGGGGGGAAGGCCCTTGATGGAACTGCGCAACGAGTGCGCGCGCACCGCGGACCGCTGGCATGGGTTGGAGATCCGGCGGCTCACCCCGAATCGGGCTATCTTCGACGGTTAGGTGGAGGCAGGGCGTTTGGCGGGCGGAGCGACGCGGTTGGCGGCGGCGGTGAAGCGCTGGTGGTGCTCGGGGGAGGTGCGGAGGTGTTGGTTGTGCGCGCCCTCGCTCGCTGCCCCGGCATCGATCTCCGTCGCGCGGTCTACCGTCTCCTTCGTGGCGATCAGCGCTGGCGGCGAATTCCCCGCGATCTGCCGCGCCATCACCATCGCCGTCTCCACCACCTCGGCCTGCGGCACCACCGCATTCACCAACCCCATCCGCAGCGCCTCCTCCGCCCGCACCACCCGCGCCGTGAACAGCAGCTCCTTCGCGTACGCCGCCCCAATGATCCGCGGTAGTTGCGCCCCACCGACCACCAGGCCGTACGCCGCGCCCGGAAACCGGAACGCCGCCGTCTCCGACGCCACCCGGATGTCGCACAGGATTGCCACCAGCGCCCCGCCGCCGTAACAGATGCCGTTGATCGCCGCGATCAGTGGCTTCCGAAACGACGAGACTGCCGCGTACGTCCGCGCCATCCCCTCGCTGCGCCCTTTGCCCTCGATTGACGCCACCGCCTCCGTCATGTCCGCCCCGGCGCTAAAAGCGTCCCCCGCGCCCGTCAGGATCGCGCAGTGCACGTCCGGATCCGCATCCATCGCCGCCAAAGCGTCCGCCACCGCCGCATCCAGCTCGCGGCTGAAGGCGTTGTGCTTTTCGGTCCGCTGCATGCGGATCAAGCCAACGTGATCTTCTACCGAAGTGGCGAGGAGAGGTTGGTCGGCCATGCGAGAAGTGTAGCCGCCCCGATGCCCTACCTGCGCGCTGAGCTTTCGAGTTGGCGTGAGCTATTGCGATCTCCGCGGCTCATTCGCTCTCGACGACCGCCAACCCCAGCATCCCCGGCCCGCCGTGGACGCCGAGCACGGGGCCGAAGCGCCCGACGAGGATGGGTACGCCGGGGCAGGATGCGTGGACGCGGCCGGCGAGGTCTTCGGCATCTTCGGGCGTTGTGGTGTGGAGGACGACGACTTCGTCGATGCTCTGCCCCGCCTTTCCGCGCGGGTGGTCGCTGGTGATGGCGAGGGCGAGCAGTTCGTCGAGGGCTTTCTGGCGCGAGCGCACGCGGGCGACGGGATGCACCTCGCCGCCCTTCACGGTGAGGATCGGCTTCAACTTCAGCAGGCCGCCGACAAAGGCAGACGCCCGTCCGATGCGCCCGCCGCGGCGCAAGTATTCGAGCGACTCGAAGGCGACGAGCAGCTTCAGGCGGCGGGCGACGGATTCGGCGGCGGCGGCGCACTCATCGCGGGTGGCGCCAGCCTGCGCCTTCTTGGCGGCGGCGATGACGCAGAGGCCGAGGGCCATCGACACAAAGCCGGAATCGACGACGGTGATCTTGCCGGGAGCGATCTCGGCGGCGGCGGCGCGGGCGGTTTCGATGGTGCCGCTGAATTTGTGGGAGAGATGGATCGAGACGACCTCGCCACGTGAGATGAGGTGCTCGTACGCATGCTGGAAGAGAGCGGGCGGCGGCTGCGAGGTTGTCGGCAGGGCTTTCGTCGACTGTAAGCGGGCGTAGAAGTCGTCGGCGGGCAGGTCGATGCCGTCGCGGAAGGATTCGTCACCGAAGGCGATGCTGAGGGGGACAACGGTGATGCCGTACTGCTCGATGAGGTCGCGCGGGATGTCGCAGGTGCTGTCGGTCACGACGTAAACGGGCATCGCTACTCCACCCCTATAAGATACGGGTAGTGGGGCTGCCCGCCATCGACGACCTCCACATCACACACACATGCCGCCCGTAGCTCAGCGGCGAGAGCCTCGGCGGCTTCGGGCGTCTCGGCATCGCCGTAGTAGAGGGTGATGATGGCGCCCTCCTTGCCTTCAACCATCTTCCGCGCACAGGCGCGCGCCGCATCGGCCACGTCAGCACCAGCGAGGGCGAGTTCGCCGTCGATGAGAGCGATGGGCTGGCCCTTGGTGACGGCGACGCCCGAGATGGTGGTCGCCCTGGCGGCGAGGGTGACTTCCCCGGTGCTGACGGCAGCGATCGCTTCGTCCATGGCGGTGATGTTCTCGTCGAAGGAAGCCTCGGGGTTGAAGGCGATGAGGGCGGCGACACCCTGGGGGATGCTGCGGGACGGGATCACCCGCAGGCGACGGCCCACCGATGCAGGATCGCGGGCAGCCTGCTGGGCGGCGAGGATGACGTTCTTGTTGTTGGGGAGGATGATGGTCCCGTCGCCTGCGTCGTCCGTGACGGCATCGCGGATCTGGCCGGCGCTGGGGTTCATCGTCTGGCCGCCGCGGACGATGGCGGTGGCGCCGAGCGAACGGAAGAGGGCTTCGATGCCGGGACCAGCGACGACCGCGATGATGGCGACCCCGGAGATTGGCGGAGCTTCCTCTGCATGGGCCAGCGTCTCCACGCCGCCCGGTATGGAGGCCAGCCTCTGGAACTGTGCCTCCATATCCTCAGCCTTCTCCTTCGACACGACACCGAGCGTGCGGGCATACGTGAGCGCGTCCTCCGGCCTGGCCGTATGTACGTGGACGCGCACAAGATCATCGCCGCCAACCACCAGCAGGCTGTCACCAAGCGCGGTCAGGTGCGCGCGGATGGCGGCGCGATCGAGCACGGCATCACCGTCCGCGGTGATGATGAACTCGGTACAGAAACCGGAGCGCGCGCCGTCGTCATGGACGTCGCGGGTGGCATCGAGCCACGACTGATCGATCGCGCCGAGGTTTGTGGCATCGAAGACCTGACGACCGTCACGGGGGGCGATCTCTTCGCCACGGAGGGCGCGCACCATGCCGTCGAGGAGGATGGCGAGGCCCTGGGCGCCGGCATCGACGACGCCCGCCTCCTTCAGCACGGGAAGCATGTCGGGCGTGCGGTCGGTGGCCTCTTGCGCGGCGGCGGCGGCAGCGGCGAGCACGTCGATCGCCGGGGCGGCACTGCTTTCGGCGGCGGCCCGCGCAGCCGCGGTGATGGCGGTGAGGATGGTGCCTTCGCGGGGTTTGGAGATCACCTTGTAGGCGTCGGCGCGGCCACGTTCGAGGGCAGCGGCGATCGCGGGTCGGTCGAGAACGGCGGCGGTTTGGAGGAAGGCGGCGATGCCGGCGAGGATCTGGGAGAGGATGACGCCGGAGTTGCCGCGGGCGCCCATGAGGGCGCCCTGGGCGGCGGCCTTCGCCACATCTGCCGCGGTGGTGGCGGCGGGCAGGGGGCGTACGGGATCGCAGGCGGCGCGCATGGTGAGTGACATGTTGGTGCCGGTATCGCCGTCGGGCACGGGAAAGACGTTGATGGCGTTGAGGGCCTCGCGCTGGAGTTCGAGGGCCTGTTCGGCGCCGTAGAAGGCGCGGGCGAGGTCGGGGCCAGTGATCGATGCGCCATCGGCGGGTGGTGGCATAGGGACGCGGCCTGCCTTCGGCGAAGCGGGTGGTTGCCCGCATCTGCTTCGAATGCTACAGTTGCGTGTTCACCGATTCTATCACGGAGACATGATTATGCCTGCGATTTGCGCAGTCTGCGGCAAGGGCACGACGTTCGGCCGCAATATCCGCCACCGCCACTCCGGTCGCTGGGAGCGAGAGGCGCACAAGACGAACCGCATGTTCAAGCCGAACCTGCACCGCCAGGTCGTACACGTCGCCGGCACCGCCGTCCGCGTGAAGATCTGCACGCGCTGTCTGCGCACGCAAACGAAGGCGCCCCGCTAGCAGTTCGCCCTCGCAGCAGGGATCTTCGCCGCCCAAATCGGCCACACCGAGGGTAATCGTCTCGTGCCCCGCATCTCGCGGAGTCGCTCGGCCGCCCCTTGACCGGCACATGCCACGGCGCTCGAACTTTTGCCGCCGATTTTACAAACCACACCCAATATGCGGCCCACCGCCGCTTTATACTCGCGCCATGCACCACACCATTCGCCTCCTAGCCATGGTCGCCGTCGTTGCCGCAGCGCTGCTGGCCGGCCAGGGCTCGCGCACTCCCCACGCCAACGCCGGCACCTACGAGTTCGCCCCCGTCGGCGCTATCGCCGCCGCGACGGTCACCAACTACGGCCTCGCTGGCGCCGCGCTCGTCCTCGCCGATGCCGACGGCGTCATGTACACGCAAGGCTACGGGGCGTACAACCCGACCACCGTGGTGCCCATCGCGTCCGGCAGTAAGTGGATGTCCGGCGCCGCGATCATGTCGCTCGTCGACGATGGCCTGCTCGACCTCGATGCGCCCATCTCCACCTACCTCCCTACGTGGACCGGGACGAAGGGCACGATCACGACCCGCCAACTGTTCTCGCACACGTCGGGCCTGATCGACGAGCACGCGTGCGAGTTCGACCACACAATCACGCTGGCCGACTGCGTGGAACAGATCCGCCTGGTCCCTCTGAACAATCCGCCCGGAACGGTGTTCGACTACGGTGGCGCTTCGATGAAGGTCGGCGGGCGCATCGCCGAGGTTGTGACCGGGCAGACGTGGGCGCAACTCTTCGCCGAGCGCGTCACCGGGCCGGTTGGCATGACGTCGACCGCGTTCTTCTACCCGGAGCAGAACCCGGCCATCGCCGGGGGCACGTACTCCACCGCGAACGACTACACCCGCTTCCTCCGCATGCTCATCCGCGGCGGCGAAATCGACGGCGTCACCGTGCTCTCCCCCACCGCCGTCCTGAACATGCACCTCGACTCAGCCGGCGGGGCGCCGAACGTGGACCCCAACAAACACAGCCGCTACGGCATCGGCAACTGGCGGGACATCGTGGGGCCAAATGGCGGAACGATCCAGAACAGCAGCACCGGCGCTTACGGCTTCTCCCCCTGGGCCGACTTTTATCGCGGGTACACGGGGGTGTTTCTCGTCTACACGGACATCAACGGCATGGCCGCCGCCGCCGACCAGATGCAGGCGGCGGCGCGCGCCGCCCTCGTCGATACCGACCTCGATGAAGTCGGCGACACCATCGACAACTGCACCGCTGTGGCGAACAGCGACCAATTGATCTCCGACCGTAACTTCCTCGACCAGACGCCGCCTTCCACCCAGGACGACCGGACGATTCCCAACTCCGACACGACCGGCGACGCCTGCGATGACGACGACGACAACGACGGCCGCACCGACGCCAACGAGATCAGCGGCGGCGTCTGCGGCATCATCACCAGTCCCACGCTGGCCGATACCGACGGCGACCGCGTCCTCGACGGGGCGGAGTGCGTCCTTGGGACCGATCCGACGAGCGCCGCCAGCAAGCCCGCCCCGGCGGAATGCGGCGCCACCACCGACGCCGACGGCGACCGGCTGAGCGACCGGGCGGAGAACTGCGGCTACAACACCAACCCGAACGACACGGACACCGATGGGGATCAGGACGGCTTCCCCTTGAACGCAAACGCGGCGCTGAACCTGACGAGGGATGGATGCGAAGCGGCGTCGTTGAACAACGACCGGGTCGTCAACGCTGGCGACCAATTGCTGTTGGTGCTGGAGATCCTCCGCGAGCCATCGCCATCGCTCCGCCTCGTGAGCATGGACGTCAACAAAGACGGCGCGGTGAACTCCGGCGACCAACTTCTGCTCGCCCAGTTCGTGTCGCCGTCAGGCCAGTGCCCGTAGGTGTCGTGCTCAGTCAGCTGCCCGCCCCGTGGTCCCGCGACTGCGCTCTAGGCGCCGCTGAAGTAAACTGCTGAGCAGATGACGACTGATACGGCCCCGGTGGCCGAGCTTGACGCCTTCCTGATCGAGATCGACGCCTGCCTGGACGAGATGCGACCGTATGTCCACTCCCACGGCGGCGAATTGAATCTGATCGACTGGAATCCGGACGAGGGGCGGCTGCGGCTGCAACTGGCCGGATCCTGCCACGGCTGCCCGATGAGCATGGTCACGATGAAGCTCGGCATCGAACGCATCGTGCAGGACCGCTTTCCACAGGTACAGATCGTCGAGGCGGTGCGGGTGGAAGACTACGACTATCCGGAGCTGGGCGCGTGACCGCAGCGATCGTGCTGCGCTGATGCCCCCTCCATAATGTCGCTCGTCAAGGCGCCGCTCCCGCTCCGCAACGCAACGAATGTCCTTCGCCGGTTCGCGCGGTGATCGACGTGCTGTTGCCCTGTTGTCCGTGCCGCCGGAACTGGATCTGGAGCGGTATGCCACGGAGCTGACTGAGACCTTCGATCTCGCGACGACAAATGTAGGCGCAAGCCGGGACGTCCCGACCTTCGAGAACGAAAAGGAGCACATCGTGAAAGAGTTCAAAGGCAGAGTCGCCGTCGTCACCGGGGCAGCGAGCGGGATCGGACGGGGGTTGGCGGACCGGTTTGCGGCCGAGGGCATGAAGGTCGTGATCGCCGATGTGGAGCAGGGGGCGCTGGATCAGGCGGAGCGCGAGATGACGGCGGCGGGGGCGACGGTGCTGGCCGTGCGCACCGACGTCTCGAAGCAGGCCGAGGTGCAGGCGCTGGCGGACAAGACGATCGAGCGATTCGGCGGCGTACACATCGTCTGCAACAACGCGGGGGTCGGTGGCGGTGGGCCGCAGGCGTCGTGGGAGGCGCCGTTGAGCGACTGGGAGTGGGTGCTCGGGGTGAACCTCTGGGGCGTGATCCACGGCGTGCGGGCGTTCGTGCCGCTGATGCTGGCCGGCGGCGACGAGGGCCACATCGTGAACACGGCATCGATCGCGGGATTGATCGCGGGGGCGGGCGGGCCGTCGTACACGGTGACGAAGTTTGGCGTCGTGGGGTACAGCGAGTCGCTGTTTCATGAGCTGGCGATGGCGTCCGGTGGGCGGGTGAAGGTGTCGGTACTGTGTCCGGCGCTGACGAACACACGCATCATCGAGTCGGGGCGCAACCGGCCGTCGGGGCCGCCGCCGGAGCCGGCGGAGGGGTCTCAAGAGAAGGCGATGCTCGACATGATCAAAGGGATCTTTGCGGGCGGGATGCCGCCATCGGAGACGGCGGCGATCGTGTTCGACGCGATCGTGAACGAGCAGTTCTACATCCTGACGCACCCGGCGCACAACGAGCAGATCCGGGCACGGGTTGACGCGGTCGTGAGTGGCGGGGCGCCACCGACGTTGCGGCCGGGAACCTAGTTCGTAGTTCGTAGTTGGTGGTTCGTAGTTTGTAGTCGGCTGGCGCAACTTTCGTTGCTGATCCGCGGGAACGGGCGCCTGATCGCTAGTCGGTGACTTCAGGAAATCCGCTCACCAGTTCTCTGTGAGGGATCGACGATCTCTGGTTCGAAGCCGAGGGCGAGGTAGGTCTTGATAGCGGCGGTGCGGTGGTGTTCGGTCTTGAGGAAGGCGTAGTTGTAGCCGCGGTCGCGGATGAAGCGGAGGGCGGCGGCGCAGATCGCGCGGGCGAGGCGGCGGCCCTGGTGTTCGGGGAGAACGGCGACCCAGCCGAGCTCGGCCGCGGGCGGATCGTCGTGGCGATAGAAGAAGGTGCAGGCGACGCCGACGGGACGGTCGTCTTTCGTGGCGAAGACGATGCCTTCGTAGGGCATCGGAGCGCGATCGCCGGAGAGCATGCGGTCGAGCCGTGTGCGATCCCACGCGCCAAAGCCGGCGGTGTTGAGGATGGCGATCCAGGCGTCTTCGTCGCCGGGGCGGAAGGTGCGGAGACCGTAGCCCGCGGGCGGCGTGGGTTCCGGTACGTCGTTAAAGCGGGTGAAGCCGAGGCGGAGTTGGGGCAGCGGGTCGGTCGGCATCAGCCCGCGTTCTTCGGCTTCACCGCGCGCGTGGCGAAGTAGCCGGACATGTACTGCGCGGTGAGGCCGGCGTGGTGCGGCGCTTCGACGAAGTGTGTGAGCACAAACCCTGCATTGAGCTGGCCGCCGATCTGGTCGGCGAGGGAGTGGCTGTATTCCAGCGGCTCGTCGGCGCCGAAGTGGGCGCGCTCTTCGGGCGCGAGATGCGTGAGGTCGGAGTAGGGCAGGCGGTGGCGGACGATGAGTTCGTTGCGCTCTTCTTCGGCGGCGCGATCGAAGAGGAAGATGTCGGGGTTCATGAAGCCCGCGAGCAGCGTGCCGCCGGGACGGAGGACGCGGAAGCACTCGCGCCAGACAGGGGCGAGCTCCGGGCAGAAGAGGTTGGAGACGGGGTGGAAGATCAGGTCGAAGCTCTCGTCGCCGAAGACGCTGAGGTCGCGCATATCGCCCTGCACGGAGCGCAGGGTGAGGCCCTCGCGATCGGCGACCAGGCGGTCCTGTTCGAGCTGGCGGGGTGAGTTGTCGAACACCGTGACGTTGGCGCCTGGTCCCGCTTGAGCGGGATCTCCGGCAACGCCTGCGACGGCCGCGAGCACCGGCCCCTGCTGTCCGCCGCCCGAGGCGAGGGCGAGGATCTCGAGGCCGGTGAGATCGTCGGGGAACCAGGCGCGGTCGACGGGCTGGTAGCCGATGAGGACGACGGACCAGTCGCCGTGGCGGGCGCGAGCGATGACGTCCGGTGTGACGGGGCGGGTCCACTCGTTATCGGCGTCGACCTGTTTGTCCCAGGCGGCGCGGTTGTGGGCGACCGGGTCGATGGGGTTGGTCATCGTGCCTTTGTTGTCGCCGGCCTCTTGCGCAGCTTTGGCGCTTTTGGAGGCAACGATTCCGCATACGCCTGCGCTTTCCGCAGCCACGGCCGGAGTTTCGCCGCATCGGTGTGGAAGGCCGCGGGCACCGTCAAGTACTCCTTCATCGTCCGGCCCATGGGAGCGAAGGGAGCGCCACCAGTGGCCACGAGCTTCGCGCGATCCTTCTCCGGCAGGCGCACCATGATCGAATCCTCGAACACCCCCGCCATCATGTTGCCGTTGACGAACGCCGCAGGCATCCCAAACATCTTGCGGCGTTCGGCGGCTGGTGGCAGGGCGCCCTCGAAGGCGTCAGCGGTCTGCTGGCTGGGTTTCTTCATCGGCGGCATGCGGGCATGATGGCGCGGCGTGCTTGCCCGGTCAATGAGGACGATGGCGCGCGCAGCTCGTAGGTTCGCGCTGCGCAAACTAACTATTGGTCTGCTTGTGGGACCGTGCGGAGCTAAGCTCCGCCGCTACTAGAGCTTCGACGCGTCAGAACGGTGTCGGCGGGTCCAGCGGTCGTGACCGCTGGTACCGGCTCCACGGCTAGAACGGCGACGGCGGATCCAACGGCGCTGTAAGCGAAGAGCGAGCAACCTCAAGACTTCCGGAGATTGCCAACGCGACTTCACCCAAGATCCCCTCGATCCTCTGTGCCTCTGTGTTTAACAGCAGTTCGACTTAGAACGGCGTCGGCGGATCCAACGGCGGCTGCGCGCTCCTGCGCGTCAGGTGCGTTCACCTTGACGAATCTCAGCTCGGGGGCTACACTCGATCAGAACAAATGTACGGTAGATCAACATCCGCCGAGGACGACCCCCGACCAGGCCGCCGAAGAACAGGCACTCAAAAATGTCAGCAGTTGGCAGCAGCAACAGCTTCGCAGCTTTACCAATTACATCATTGACAGATTATTATTCGGAAACTTTTTTCTGACCACATTTTTTCCGGAGTCCAACGACCGGATTAGCGCCTGCCCACATCCACGTAATCCCGGCTGCGGGCGCCGGTGTAGATCTGGCGGGGGCGGGCGATCTTCTGCTCCGGGTCGGTGATCATCTCGCGCCACTGCGCCACCCAGCCCGCCGTGCGGGGAATGGCGAAGAGCACCGGAAACATCGTCATCGGGAAGCCGAGCGCCTGGTAGATGAGGCCGCTGTAGAAGTCGACGTTTGGGTAGAGCTTGCGGGAGACGAAGTAGTCGTCCTCCAGCGCGATCTTTTCCAGTTCAAGGGCGATGTCGAGCAGCGGGTTACGGCCGACGACATCGAAGACCTCGTAGGCGGTCTTCTTGATGATCGTCGCGCGCGGGTCGTAGTTTTTGTAGACGCGGTGGCCGAAGCCCATGAGACGGCCCTCGCCGTCCTTCACGCGCTTGATGAAGTCGGGGATGTTCTTGATATCGCCGATGTGCTCAAGCATCCGGAGCACCTCTTCGTTGGCGCCGCCGTGCAGCGGGCCATAGAGCGCGGCACAGGCGGCGGCGGTAGCGGAGAATGGATCGGGGCGGCTGCTGCCGACGGCGCGCATAGCGTTGGTGCTGCAGTTCTGCTCGTGGTCGGCGTGCAGGATGAACAACACGTCGATCGCCTTCACCAGCACCGGATCGGGCGTGTAGTCCTTCTCGGAGACGTGGCGCCAGAGCATGCTGCAAAAGTTCGCCGGAAACGAGATGTCGTTGTCGGGATAAATGATGGGCAGACCACGGGTGCGGCGGTAAGCATAGGCGGCGATGGTTGGCATCTTCGCGATCAGGCGCCACGTCTGAAGTTCACGAGAGACGGGGTCGTCGACATCTTTCGCATCGGGATAGTACGTCGACAGCGCGGCGACGGTGCCGACCAGCATCCCCATCGGATGAGAGTCGTAGTTAAAGCCGTCGACGAACTTCTTGGTGTTCTCGTGCACCATCGTGTGGAAGGTGATGTCGTGCACCCACTGCTCAAGTTGCTTTTCGTTCGGCAGTTCGCCGTAGAGCAGCAGGTAGGCGGTCTCCAGGTAGGTGCTCTTCTCGGCGAGCTGGTCAATCGGGTAGCCGCGGTACTCGAGGATGCCCTTGTCGCCGTCGATGTAGGTGATCTGGCTGCGGCAGGAAGCGGTATTGGTGAAGGCCGGGTCGTAGGTCATCAGGCCAAAGTCGTCGTCATCAACCCTGATCTGGCGAAAGTCCATGGCCTTGACGGTCCCATCGGTGATGGGGACTTCGTACTGCTTGCCGGTGCGGTTGTCGGTGACGGTCAGGGAGTCTGGCATGTGGTGAACCTCCGGCGATTTGTCTGCAGTTTCTTGAGTTAGTATCGCGCTGCTATGTTGTCCCGGTGGAAGTCCATGTCACGCTGTTGCGTGATCTCTTGTCCCGCCAACGCCGTGATCTCCGCTTCGCTCCGACTTCGTGCGGTGAACCTCCGGCGGCTTCTCCGATGTTTCGGTACGGAGCTAGGTGATAGCACCCATCCCGGCGTCGGCACGCGGCCATCGTGGCGGAATGTACGCGAAACGAGCGCTGACGAATCGAGGATAGCAAGAACGAGGCGAAGGCTCTTCCCGCCCCATCACGGTCGTGCGCCAAGCTGGCCGGTGCCTCCCTTCCCCGATACAGGGTAAGGCTCCGTCTTCCGATACTGATCTGCCACGCCGTATAAACCCCACCGCTGGGGCAGGACGTTGGCCGCGAGGGACGGATGAGCGACAAACCACACACAGACCTGCGCGCTGATGAGGCGCTGCACCGCATCGTAGAGCAGGTTTCGGCTACGTCTGGTGGTGTGTTCTACCGGCGACTGGCCGAGGTCCTGGGGTCGGTCTTCGACGCGTGCTACGCCGGGGTGGGGCAGCTGAGCGGCGATGGCGACCACATCCAACTGCTGGGATCCTGGACTCGTCAGACGGACCACGCGCCTAGCGAGTATTCACTTCAGCACACTCCGGCGGCGGCTGTAGTCCAGGGCGAGGTCCGGCACCACGCGGACGGGCTCCGGCGCGATTTCCCGCTCGACGACCAGCTGCAACGCCTGCTGGGCGAGTCCTACATCGGTGTGCCGATCATCGAAGCGCACGGCGACGTGCTGGGGTTGATCGAGCTCGTGCTGGACACACCCCTCCCCGATGCAACTGTTGTCACGACGATCCTGTTGGCCATGGCGGAACGCGCTGCCGTCGAGATCGGGCGGGGCCAAGCGGAGGCCGCGCTACGCGACAGCGAGGCACGGTATCGCGCGCTCGTCGAGGACTCCTTCCACCTGGTGGCCGAAGTCGTGGACGAATGCATCGTGTATGCGAGCGTGGGATACCGTGCCTCGCTGGGCTACGAACCGGAAGACGTACTCGGCGGCAGCGTGTTTGATTTGATGCATCCGGACGACCGGCGCGGCGTCGCCGGGGAACTGCATGCCATGTTGGTGGAACAGCGCCCGGCGAAATTTACGGTGCGCATGCGGCATCGCAGCGGCGCCTGGCGCTGGGTCGAGAGCACCGGCCGGGTATTCCGGACGAGCAGCGGGGAGTATCGAGCGACACTGTTCTCCCGCGATATCACGGATCGCCTGCAAGCAGAAGATGCGTTGCGCGAGAGTGAGGAGCAGTACCGGCTGCTGGCCGAGCACTCCACGGATCTCATTGGGCGCTTTTCGACGGAGGGCGTCTGCCTCTGGATATCCCCGTCAGCGCTCCCGATCACCGGGTACACGGCTGCCGAATTGGTTGGTGATGAGCCCGGCCGTCACATCCATCCGGATGACCTCGCGGAAGTGGTTGCAGCGGTACAGGCGCACGCTGACGGCGCGGCCACCTCAACTTCTACCTTCCGCTTCCAGCACAAGGATGGCCACTACATCTGGCTCGAGGCGAGGGGAAAGGCGATCGTCGGCGACGACGGGCAAGTGCAGGAGATCCAGTCGACAACACGAGATGTGACGTTGCGGATCGCGCGCGGGGTGGCGCTCCAAGAAAGCGAAGAGCGGTTCCGGGTTATGGCAGAGAACGCCTCCGACATCATCGTCCGGTTCGATCCGGAAGGCGTGTGCACGTGGATTTCGCCCTCCGTCAAGGAGCTCGGTGGATGGGATCCAGTGGAACTGGTCGGGACGAGGCCTCGTTTTCTGGTTCATCCCGACGACCAGGCGATGGCGCCAATGGCGCAACTGAAGCGGCAGGAAGTCCTCACCACGACGAACACCGTCACGACGACGTTCCGCTTTCCGCGGAAGGACGGGACGTTCCTGTGGATGGAAAGCAAGAGCAAGGCTATCCGCGACCCGGAGACCGGTGAGGTCGTCGAGATACAGCTCGCGGCACGCGATATCACGGCGCGGAAGGAGATCGAAGACGCGCTGCGCGGGAGCAACGAGCGCTATCGGTCGCTCAGCGAAGCCTCGCCGTTGGGAGTCTTCGAGACGGACGCAACGGGCGCCTGTACCTACGTCAACCAGCGCGCCCAGGAGATCGCCGGGCAGCCGCTGGAACGCTGCCTTGGTCCGGGCTGGGCTCTCCTGATCCACCCCGCGGACATCGCCCACGTTCACGACCTCTGGTCAGCAGCGGCCACCGGGGTCCACGAGTTCGAGGCCGAATACCGCATGGTTCTCGCTGGGAGCGAGAGCTGGGTACATGTGAAAGCTGTGCCCGTCGCCGGTGACGACGGCCGCATTTCAATGTTCGTGGGCAGTGTGGAAGATATCACTCAGCGGCGCCTGGCCGAAGACGCGCTGCGCCGCAGCGAGCAACTCTTCCGGGCCACGCTGGAGTCCACGGCCGACGCAATCATCGTCACCCAGCCTGGCGGCGAGATCCTCTACTGGAACACACGCGCCGCAGAGATGCTGCGCATGCCCGCCGCCGTGCTCGAAACGCGCCGGACCGCTGACCTCATCAGCTATGTGGCCGGCCAGGTAGACGAGCCGCAGGAACTCCTGCGCCAATTGCAATCGCTCCCGACCGACCGGCCTTCCTACGTCGGCATCTGGATAACGAAGATTGGCCGGCGCCTGGAGGCCTTCGCGCATCCGATCGAAGATCCGGCGAGCGGTCTGGTGCGCGTCTGGAGCCTGCGCGACATCACCGAGAAGCACATGGCCGTTGAGGCGCTGCGCGAAAGCCAGGAGCGGCTGCGGACAGTGGTGAACAGCGCACCTTTGGTGCTGCTGGGGGTGGACGCCGCAGGCATCGCAAAGCTGGCGGAAGGCGCGGGGCTGGCCAGCATCGGGGTCGACCCACAGGCGATCGTCGGGCAGCACTTCCGCACCTTGTTCGCTGCTTATCCAGAGTCGGCATCTGACATCGAGCGGGCCCTCGAAGGGGAGGAGGTCATAAGCGTCCGCGAGCTTGGCGGGTTGATGTTCGAGACGCGCTTCGTGCCACAGCGTGGCGCCGAAGGGGCATCCGACGGCATGATCGCGATCGCCTACGACGTGACAGCGCGGGTACAGGCGGAGGGTGATCTGCGCGAGAGCGAGGAAACAGCGCGAGCGCTGCTGAACGCGCCGACGGATGGGGCCGTGCTGGTGGACCGAGAAGGGATGATCCTGGCGATGAACGCCACGGCGGAGCAGCGCTTCCGGGAGCACGCGACGGCACAGCAAGTGAACACAGCGAACCTTGTCGGGACTTGCGTGTTCGACCTGTTCCCGCCTGAGTTGCGAGAGCAGCGCAAGGCCCGAAACGATGAGGTGTTCGCCAACGGAGAACGGCGTCACTTTGAAGATGAGCGGGACGGCGCCTGGACGGACGTGACGATCGATCCGATCTTGAACGCGGAGGGACGAGTCACCCGCGTGGCGATCTTCTCGCGCGACATCACCGACCGCAAGAGTGACGAGGCGGCGCTGGGAAAACGCTCGCGGGAACTGGAAGCGCTGAACGACTACCTGGAGAAGACGTCGGCGGAGCTGGAGCGATCGCAGCACGAGGCCCGGGAAGCCAGCGAGCAACTCGCCCAGCTTCTGGACGCGGAACAGGTGCGGTCAAAGACCGACACGCTGACCGGGGCGCTGAACCATGGCGCGATCCTGAAAGTCGCGGCGGAGGCCATCGCTGCCGAGGTAGGGCTGGCGGTTGCCATGGTAGACGTGGACGGCATGAAGTCCGTGAACGACACCTACGGCCACCAGGCGGGCGACGATCTATTGATGGCGGTCGCCGCCGCGATCAACCGAGGTGGCGCGATCACCGGACGGTACGGCGGCGACGAGTTCCTTGTGGCGCTGTTGGGCGCAAGCCGGACCGAAGCGGAGGAGTACAAGCAGGCGGTTGAGACGGCACTCAAGGAAGCACAGGTCATCGACCCTGAGAGCGGAGCCCGGGTACCTGTCGTCGTGAGCGTCGGCATCGCCATCTACCCGGAGGATGCCTCCACGCTCACGGATCTGATCGAGCGAGCTGACGAGCAGATGTACGAAGAGAAGAAGCAGCGGGGAGGGAGCACCGGCCTCTCGTCTTCCCGCATCTTGGGTGACGAGCGGACGGCCCGGATGGTGGGTGAACTGGTGCCGCTGTTGACCTCGGGCGGCACGTTGGACGAGAAACTGGGGCTGGTCGCCCATCGCCTGTCTGTGGGGGCCGGCTACGCGGGGGTGAACTTCGACGTGTTCGCTGAGGGTGTCGAGCCGGCGGAGGGTGTGAACACGCCGATGAGCCAAAACGCCTTCACGAAGGCTCCGGAGGAAGTGCGGGAAGCCTGGAACCGCCAGCAGCGAGATGGGGCGGGAACAACCGGCGTGGGCGAGATTCTGCGACAGACACGCCGACCGATCATTATCGACAGCATCGAGCACAGCGAGCTGGTGACCGACGAGCAGCGAGCACTTCTGCTTTCGATCGGAATCGTGTCGGCTATTGTCGTGCCGCTCTTCTCCGAGGACGCGATGGTCGCGTCGATGTCAGTAGGGAGCAAGGAGCTTGCGGGGTTTGGCCAAAAGGACGTGTTGTTCCTGACGGCGGTCGCCGGACAGGTGGCGGCGATCATCCGCATGGCGCGATTGGTGGAGCATTTGCGTCGCGCGACCGACCGGGGTGAGAACGACGCCGCGATCGCCGCGTGAAGGGCTCCCCATGCTTGCCAGCCGGCCGTTCGTGCTCAGGGTTCAGGGCTGGCGTCCCCCTCCGGGGTAGGCCGCAGAAGTATCCTCGCCCCCCAGGCTGTAAACACCACCCAGGACGCCACACTGATGTACCACCGGTGGTCTACGAGCCAGTCGGTGCCGTGGCCGCTGTAGGGAGGAACGAGCATGGCGCCAGCAAGAAATGCCAGCACGACATACAGCGCGGTTCCGAGAAGGGCGATCGCCGCGACAAAACCACGGTGTCCTGCCATGAGGCCGAAGGGCACGATCCAGGCGTAGTGATATCCGGAGACGTCGTTGTTGAACACAAATAGTACAGCGAGCACGCACACCGCGGTCGTCGCCACATGCTCGCGGCGAGCGATGAGGTAGATCTGCACTGCGGCAACAATCGCGTAGGCGACGAGATCTCCGTCTTCTAGCTCGAAGCGCAACCAGGCGTCCGCGAACGGCAGGAATCCGAACACGCGGTCGATCATCAGCGGCAGACCACCGGCGAGCGGATACGGTGAGTGGTAGTCGACGATCTGGTCGCGCATTAGGGCGAACGTCGTGTCATAGAGCGCCACGTACGACAGCACGAAGGCCGCGATGATCGCAGCGGCCGTGGCGACATACACGACCCGGCCACGGAGGCTACCAGCCCGCAGTAGCAACAACGGCGCCAGAAACGCCGGCCAGATCTTCTCCAGCACGCCGAATGCAAAGAGCGTGGCGGATCCTGCCACACGGCGGTCCGTCAGCGGTCGCCGGTCAAGTATGTAGAACGCACCGACGGCGAAAAAGACCGAAATGACGTCGAACTGCCCGTGATACACGCTTACCAGAACGGGAAATGGACAGACGGCATACAACAGGCCGGTGCGTACCGCCGCCTCTCGATCCACACGCCGGAGCATGTAGGCCACCAGCAGCAACGACGTGCCGACATCGGCGGCCAGGATCGGTAGCCTGACGACGGCGAAGAAGGGCGCGTTCAGTCCGTCGGCTATGACCTTGCAGGCGGCGAAGACGTACATCTGGAAGGGGAGGTAGGGGTGTGTGAAAAAGCCTCGGGCGTAGATATCCCGGCCGTCGAGGATCTCCGTCGCGGTTCGTTCGTAGTTCTGGATGTCGATGAGCCAGATCCCCTCTTGTTCGGGATGTAGCAGGATGGGCACGACGCGCACCAGCGCGGCTATCACAGCCACAAGGAGCAGTTCGCGACGCTGGGGTAGTTTGGGCGTGTAGAACAGGAGCGCGACGAAGGCGGCAGTTACGGCCGCGATCCAGAGGAACATCGCGAGTTGCACGAAGCGCAGTGTAAGGGAAGGTGGCGGTACGGCGCTTTCTACCCTTGACGGAGGGCTGAAGATCTATCCGCAGATGGAACAGATGGAACAGATGGGGTGATGGTGCGGGTCAGTCACCAGACACGAATGACCGATGCCGAACTACCAGCCACCACCAGTCACCCGCCGCGATTCTTGCGCCACACCGCGAACTTCCGGCGCAAGCCGAATCGCGCCTCGTAGTACGTGCGCGAGGCGGCCCAGCTCAACCCATGAAGGGCGACCGGGAGCGCCCGTTCGTTGCGGCGTGGCAGTGTGGACGCTGGATTGGCGCAGAACTCGACCAGCGGCGCCAGCGTGCGCTCCCAGGTGAATTCCTCGCGCATCGCCTCGACGTTGCGCCGGCATTGTGCGCGGAACTCCGCATCGCCAGCCAGCTTGTCGATCGCCGCCGTCAGGGCGTCGAGGTCGCCTTCCGGGACGGTGGCGCCGAGACCCCGCTCTTCGACCATCTCCGCCACCATATCGCCCTGCGTGCAGACCAGCGGCAGCCCGGCCCAGAAGCAATCGAGATAGCGCACGCGAAATGAAAAGCGCGTCTCGACGCTGTCGAAGTAGGTGCAGACGGCGATGTCGGACTCCAGCAGGTACTGCTGTGTGTCGTCGTTCGTCGCCCAGGTGTAGTTGAAGATGACGTGGGTATTCAGGATGCCCAGTTCTTCGCAGAGGCGAATCGCCTTCTGTGTCGTGCCGCCGCCCAGCCCTTGCAGTTTTTCTGATCCATGGCTATCGGGATGTTCTGTACCCATGAAGAACAGCCGCATATGCGGGTGCTTCTCCTTCAGTCGGCCGACCGCGTGCAGGAGCAACTCGATGTCGTACCAGTCGACGATGATCCCGTTCCAGATCATCACGAAGTCATCCGGCCCGATACCGGGGACGACACCGCGCAAGCGAGCCGCGCCAGCGACCGGAGGCGCGGGCCGGATGCCGATCGGGGCGATGCGAATCAGCCGGTCGAGCGTAGGGTTGGCGTCGAACATTCGCGGCGTCACCATGCCGGTGGTGCCCATGATGCCGGCGATGAGGTCGCGCTGGCGGACGTTCGAGCAGAGCACCATATCGGCGGCGGCGATCTGGGTCAGAAGATCGCGGCGTTTCATATCGATCCAGGCGCGTCGGTGCGCTTCGCCCGGGTCGCGCTTGGTCATCTCTAGCCATTCGGTGATGAACGGCGTGAAGAGATCCAGCACCAGCCGTGTGTCGCGCGCCGCTGGCAGCGCCTTCAGCGGAAAGCGCGTGCTGATGGCGATGTCATGCTCGCGCACGAGGCGGCCGATGTTACCGCCGTGGTGCCGGACGAAGGCGAAGGGCAACGTGGCCGGATCGAGATCGGACGGAGAGGTGCTAGGGATGGCCAGGGTGACCTGCGCGTCCGGCAGTTGCTGCTGGAGAACGCGCGCCATGTGGAAGCTGCGGATGCCGCCACTGGCCATCGTCGTGCCGACGGCGGTGTGGCCCATGACGAGGATCTTCACGAGCTTGCACCCATCTTCGCGGCGACACGGGCGCGGATCTGGGCCGGGAGTTGGTAGCGCGCCAGCAGATGGGCCTGCGAGGCCATCCAGTCGGCGCCCAGGCGGGCGATCGGCAGCCAGCGTTCACGACGATGGGCGGGGCGAGCGGCTCCGTCGCGACAGTAGTCGATCAGTGGCCGCAGCGTCTGCTCCCACGAATAGGAGCCGCGCATCGCCTCCATGTTCTTGCGGCTGCGTGCCCGCAATTCGTCGTCGGCCACCAGTCGCGACAAGGCGGACGTGAGCGCATCGACGTCGCGTTCGGGGACAGAGATGCCGAGGCCACGTTGATCGACCATTTCGGCAACGATATCGCCGCGCGTCACGACGATCGGCAGCCCCGCCCAGAGCAAGTCGAAGAAGCGGACGCGGTAGGAGTAGCGCGTCTCGAGGCTGTCATAGTAGGTGGCAACGCCGATGTCCGCATCGGCCAGGAAGCGCTCGGCCGTCTCGTTATCAGCCCAGCCGAAGTTGAAGAAGACGTGTTTGTCCAGCACGCCGAGATCGCGGGCGAGGTCGACGGCGCTGCGCACGGCACCGCCGCCGATGCCCTGGTACCGCGCGGCGTCGAAGCTATCCGGGTGGTCGGTACCGAGGAAGACGAGCTTCACGTCGGGGCGTTCGAGCGACAGACGGTGGACGGCGCGGATCAGCGATTCGGCGTCATACCATTCAATGATGGTGCCGTTCCAGAGCAGCAGCTTGTCGTCCGGGCCGATGCCCGGGAAGACGCCCTTCACGCCGCCGCGCGGGGGTAACGACCGGGGGCGGATTCCATATGGGGCGATCGCGAGCACGTGGCGGAGGCTCGTGTCGTCGTCGTAGGCGCGGGCGCTGACCAGGCCCAGTGTCGCCATCATCCCGGCGTAGAGATCGCGCTGGCGGTCGTTCGCGCAGAGCACGAGATCCGCGAGGGCCAATTGCAAAAGGACGTTTTTGCGTCGCGGCTCAAGCCAGGCATTCCGGATCCCCGGGCGAGCGGCGCTCTTCGAGACTTCGAGCATCTCGGTGTAGTACGGCGTGTACATGTCGAGGACGACGCGCGTGTTGGCGACGGAGGGCAGCAGTTTCAGGGGAAACTTCGCCGCCACGATGACATCTGAGGTCTGGGCGAGCCGCCGCATCCCGCCCGCGTCCGGCCGGGCGATGCGGAACGGTGTCTCGATCGACTCCAGATCGCAGGGCGTGGTGGGCGCGATGGCGAGCGTGACTTCTGCGCTGGGGAGTTGTTCTTGCAGCACGCGGGCGATGTTGTAGGCGCGAATTCCCGGTGCGGCCATGCGCGCGCCGACGACGGCGTTGGTAAGGACGGTGATGCGCATTACTGGTTCACGACCTTGGCGGCGAGGCGCTGGGCCACCCATTGCGCCCAAGCCCCGGCCAGCATCACCGAACGTTTCCACTTCGGGACAGCACTGCTGCGCGGATCGCGGCAGAACTGCACGAGATTTTTCAGGGCCACCGTCCACGACATCTCGAGGTTCGCCTCGCGGATGTTCTGCTTGTATTGCTGATAGCGGGCCGGGTTGGCGAGCACGGTCAGGATGGCATCGGCGACGGCATCGACGTCCTCTTCCGGGACGGCGATGCCCATCTCCTTCTCGCGCACCATATCGGCCAGCACGTCACCCTCGGTGCAGATCAGCGGCAGCTCCGCCCAGAACACATCGACGAAGCGGGTGCGCAGGGAGAAATGTGTCTCCAGATTGTTGAAGTAGGTACAGACGGCGAGATCCGCCTCGAGCATGTAGTCCTTCATCCGCTCGTACGCCACCCAGGTCATGTCGAAGAAGACGGTGTTGTTGTAGAGTCCGAGCTCGTTGGCGACGGCCAGCGTCTCCATGTAGCGTTTGCCCAGCCCCATGCCCTGAATGCCGGGATAGGAGCCGCCCACAAACACCAGCTTTACATCGTCGCGCTGCTCCTTCACCTTGGCCATCGCCCGCAGCAGGGTGATCGGGTCGTACCACTGGAGGATGCCGCCGTTCCAGATGATCAGCTTGTCGGTCTTCTTGATGCCGGCGTAGACGCCCTTGAGCGCGGGCGCCGTTTGGGCGCCCATGGGCTCCGGCCGAATGCCGTGCGGCGCCGAGCCGATCATCCGCCGCATGGCCGGATCGTCGTCGTAGGCCAGTGGATCGATCAGGCCGAGGGCGATCAACGCGCCCATGTAGTAGTCGCGCTGGCGATCGTTGGCAACGGTGATGAAGTCGGCCGAGATCAGTTGGGCGCCGACGCGGCGGCGGGTGCCGGCCATCCAGGTCTCGCGCGAGCGCTTGTTCTTCTGCGCCGCATCGCGGGACTGCTCCATCCATTCGAGGAAGTAGATGGTGTAGTAGTCCAGCACAAACGTCTTCCAGGGGAAGGCGAACATGGCGAACGGCGGATAGTCGTTGGCGATAATAATGTCGTGCCGCATCATCAGGCCCACCAGCGTCCGGGGGCTGTAGTGGACGACCTTGTATGGCAGGCTCGCGGGATCGGCGGGCGGTTCGCCGTCGTTCGTCAGCGCCAGCGTGATCTCCGCGTCGGGAAGCTCCTGCGCAAGCACCTCGACCATATGCCGGGTGCGGATGCCCGGGCTGGACATGTGCGCCCCGAACGCCGAGCGGCTGATCACGAGGATCCGCTTGCGCTTCCTGCTGGTGTTCGCGCCTGCCATGTGGATCAACCTGCCCTGGAGAACCGCTGCGATGGTGACGACTACACGCGCGATGGCTCCTGAAGGCACCGCACTGGAATCAGCTTCGGCGAGACGGCCAGTCGATGCGGGAGACGATGTTCGTCCAACTATACATATCGAGGAATGGCGCCGGTACGTTACCGTCCTTGACATTAAGTGGGGAAGCCAGTGTCGCGCTGAAAGCGTTCCAGCCATCGGCGACCGTCAACAACCCGCCGCACGCCGCCAGGTCGATGCCCTCAGCTCCCATGCTCGTCGACACGACCGGCGTGCCGCAGGCGATGCTTTCGAGGATCTTGAGGCGGGTGCCGCCGCCCGACGTGATAGGTACGGCCACGGCATCGGCGGCGTTGATGTAGGGCGCGATCGCCCGAACCGCGCCGGTGAAGCGCAGCCGCGGATGCGAGTACAGCCGCGTGGCCACCTCGTGGTTCTTGCCCACGACGACGAATGCATAGTCGGTGCCGGCGCGGTCGAGGCGCGGCAGCAGTTCGTCGTGAATGATGCGCAACGCCTGCTGGTTCGGGGCGTAGCCAAGCTGGCCGAAGAACAGGAGCATCTTCGTGGAGTCGGCGATACCCAGGTCACGGCGCACCGCGTCGCCCGCCTCGCCGTCGCGATGCACCACCGCCAGGTCGACGCCGTTCGGGACAATTTGCATCTTCGCCGCCCTGACGCCGCGCTTCGTGAAGCGCGCGCGATCTTCTTCGGACACGACGAGGACGCTGGCGGCCAGCCGAAGCGCCAGCCGTTCGTACGCGGCGACCAGCGGCCACATGCGGGAACCAGCGCTGCGAAACCGATCCCCTTCGACGTTGTGTGCGTCGATCACGAGCGGCACACCAAGACGCCGCGCGAGATACGCCCCGTGCAAGGCGGGCCAGACAAACTCCGCCAACACAACGTCGGGCCGCTCGGCCTGCAGGATCTTCCAGGCACGGCGCGTGAAACCAGGATCGAAGATCTGCTCGCGTCGGCCGGTACCGGCGATCTCGAACATGTGCACCGGCAGATCGGCCAGGGGCGGGGGCGAGCCCGGCGTCAGCAGAAGCAACTCGTGTCCGGCGGTAGCGAGGTGCTTGAGCAGATTGTAGGCGCGGATGCGGCCACCTTCGTCCGGCGGAAAGATGGGGTACGGGACGATCATCGCGATCTTCATGCGCGATCCCTCGGGCCGCGGCGCCCCTTGAGACCGGCGATCAAGCCTTCGAAGCGGCCGCGCGACTCGGCCCAGTTGCCGGCGGCGACGGCCTTCAGGCACTCGTACGCGACCAGCTTTGGTTGGGCGATCAGCGCCGTGACCCGACGCGGTCCCCGGAACGTGCGCCGCAGAAAGCGCACGCGGTTGCGGACAAAGTAGTACGCCTGATTGCGGTTGAGGCGGTTCGAGCCGCGAACACCGGCGCTCGCCGAAACCTTGTGGCGCACCGGCGGCCCTGCGGCGAGCCATGTCTCGTAACCGGCGAGGCGGGCCCGCTCGCAGAAGTCGGTGTCCTCAAAGTAGTGGAAGTAGGCTTCGTCCAGGCCGCCGAGCTGCTCGAAGACGTTGCGACGGATAGCGAAGGCGGCGCCGGTAATGAAGTCGACGCGGCCAGGCTCCGTCGGCAGGGCGGACGACTGGAACCCGATATGACGGGTATAGCCGAGCCAGCGGTTGATCCGCCCACCCGCGAACCACACCCGCGAGGGCTCGTCGTAGTACACCACCGGCAACCCGGCGACGGCGGCGAGCGGCTGCGCATCGAAGACGGTGGCGATCGCCTCGAGGACGCCCGGCTCGATCGTGAGGTCGTTGTTGAGCAGCAGGGCGATCGACGCGCCGCCGGCAAAGACATGCCGTGCGCCCTCGTTGCAGGCGGCGGCGTATCCGGCGTTGTCGGGGCGGTGGACAATCGTGACTCCCGGGCGGGCTGCACGAGCGCCGGCGTCGTCGAAATCGCCGGGGCCGTTAACGACGGCGACAACATCTTCGCCGCGAGCCCCCGCCCGGGCGAGCGAGGCCAGGCACTCCGCCGTGTCCGCCATGCCCCGCCAGTGCACGACGACGATGCCGATCCGGGTTGGAGTCACGTTCATCCGCCTTCGTGGGGGACATGTGGCGCAAAACTCCGCCTGCCTTGAAGGTGCAACACGCCCGTCATGCCCAAGTATAGTGTGGCCGCGAGGCCTGCTTGACAAAGTCAGCCGTCGCCCGTACGATCAGCCACCCCGGAATCTAAGGCCATCGTGCCATGCGAGCTTGATTGAGAGGCGATCCGATGTGGTTCAAGGCAACCTCCGCTGCTTTACTCGTGGTCTTGGCGGCAGTCCTCGGAGACAGCGTACAACCTTCGCAGGCCGATCCCCTGCCGCCAACGATTTCAAACAGTGTCGCGGCCACATTCGTGGGCGGGAGTCTGACGATCAATGGCTCAGGCTTTGTCGGTTCGGTCGGCTCTAATCGCTTCGTCACGTTCTCGTACCTCCTTGGCTCGTCAATAGTGCCTGAGTCGTCGGCAACGACGTGGTCGGACACGGAGATCACGCTGGCGTTGCCGGCGGATGTCCGAAGCGGCACGTTTCAAGTCACGGTTGACCCGCCGGTTGGCGACCCCGTATCGAGTACAGCGGTGCCGCTGACTGTTTTCGGACTGACCCAACTGACCAACGATGGCTTCAATCTGACTCTGGCTGTCTCCCCCATCGACGGGCGTGTGTGGATCAACGAGGAAAACCGCGACAGGCACCTCGAGGTAGTGAATCCTTTGGCCAGCCCCACGTTTTCGCAGTATTCATACAACGCGCAACCGATCTTCGTAACAACCTTGCCTCCCTGCGACTCGCCACAGCCACCGTGCCAATCGACCTATACCGGTTGGGGCGAAAGCGTGGACATCGAATCCACAGGCACAATCTGGGCGACGGAAGGAGGCAAGGGTCAGTACCTCGGCGGCGACGGCCTTATCAATACGAGCCGCGTGCTACGGATCACGCCAGATTCGGCAGGGAGCCCGCCCGCTTTCGGGTGCTTCACCGTGCCCGGTTCCAATCCTGGCGTCGCCGGCGTATCCGTGGATGTGGTCAACAACATGATCTGGTACGCGGAGTCCACTGGAAACGCGATCAGTGGCTTCCGTCAGGACGAAACCTCGCTATCCACAGACTGTAACCGGGCAGTTGGGGCACTGTCCGATCCCGTTTGTGCGATCCCGATGACGTTGGGCTGCCACACCCGGTGTCCCTTGCCCACTGGGGTCTTTCCCGTGCACGTGACGACTGGCGGAGACGGCGCGGTATGGTTCGCGGAAATGTGGGGGCGGAAAGTTGGCAAATTGAATCCTGCCGACTGCACGTTTATCGAAGTTCCACTGCCAGATGCGGATAATCCGTGTGGTCTCAGTCTCTGTGCGCTCGGGCCGTGGGAACTGGACTTTGACGCTGCTGGTAAGTTGTGGTTGGCCGAGTATGCTTACGGTACGGTGGCCCGCCTTGATCCAGCCCTAATGGCCACGGAGAACTGCCTTGCACTCGACACCGGTGGCGCCAACCCATGTGTCGCGCGCTTCGATGTGGGGCCTGATGCGAGATACGTGCACACGATTTCTGCTGGGTCTGATGGCAGAGTCTGGTTCACCGCGTGCAAGGGGGGTCTCCCCGATTTGCTTGGTACGGTCACCACAGTGGGGTTTATCTCCACCCAGCACAATAACGAGATTGTCCGTTTCCCGGAAATCGTTGGGCCATGTGACGGGGGCGGCGGCATAGAAGAAAATCCCGTTCATCACAAAGACGTATGGTTTGGAATCATGGTGTCTCATATTGTCGGCCGAATGTATCTCGATGACGACGGCGACGGCATTCCCGATGCCAATGACAATTGTCTCGGGGCGGCGAACGCGGGGCAAGAGAATACCGACCTGAATTTTATCGATCAAACACCGCCATCCACGCAAGATGATCGAACCTGGCCGAATAGCGACACTATTGGCGATGCCTGCGATACAGACGACGACAACGACGGTCTGGCTGACACGGCCGAGACCGCTGGTTGCAATGGATCTGGTCCTCTCGCTCCACTTAATCGGGACACGGATGGCGACAGGGTTCTCGATGGGCCGGAGTGTGCGCTTGGCACCAACCCCGCCAATGTGGCGAGCAAGCCCACGACCGCACAGTGTGCAGCGTTCCTCGGTGTAGGAGTGTCGGTCGACACGGACGGGGATCGCATCCTCGATCGCGTCGAATACTGTGGGTATAACACGAATCGGCTCGTGCTCGATTCAGACGACGACCAGGACGGTTTCCCGATCACGGGCAAAACTAAAGACGGCTGCGAAGCCGCCTCGCTGAACAACGATAGGGTCGTCAACTCGGGAGACAAACTGATGTTGGTGAACGAAATCATCCGCGAACCCACCTCTTCGCTGCGGCTCGCCAGCTTCGACATCAACAAGGACGGCGGCGTAAATTCGGGAGATCAGCTTCTCCAACAGCAATTCATCGACAATGCTGGTTCGTGCCCGTGAGAAAAAGGTCAATTTTCAAAAACAATTTTGCTACGAATTCGCTGCCCCGAGCCGCGTCGGGTGGGCGGACAGAGTTTGAGGGGGCGTCCGAGCGGGGCGTCCCTTCTTGTTGTGCGGGGCATTTCAGAGATGAATGACGACTACACTCGGTTCGTTATCCTCGGCGATGCGCGCACCGGCTCGAACATGCTGGCGCAGGCGCTGAACACGAACCCGGCCGTGCGTTGCTTCCGCGAACTCTTCCACTTCATGCACGACTACGTGGACTACTTCGTCGAGGGGTTCGATCCGAACGTACCGGAGGATGTCGCCCTACGCAACGCTGACCCAGTGCGCTTCCTGCAGGTGCGCATATTCGGCGCGCAACCACCGGGCATCAAAGCTGTGGGCTTCAAGTTTCTCTATCCGCACATTTGGGGCTTCGAGCAGCTGTTCGACCATCTCGCCGCTGACAAGCGCCTCAAGGTGATCCACCTCAAACGCCGAAACTGGCTGCGGGTGTTCGCTTCTGTGCGACTCGCGGAATCCTCAGGCCGGTGGATCGAGGATTGGGGTCTCGCTGCCAAACCCAGACCGTGGTACCGCAAAGCGCCCGGGGCCATACTGCATCCCTTCCGTACCGTGTCGCGGTTTCGGCGTCGGCGTGACGAAGCGACACAACGCGCACAAGCAAGACCCTGGTTGACGCTGCCGAAAGAGGACTGCGTCATCTGGTTCGAGCGTTGTAGGCGGGATACGGCGCGAGGCGATGCGCTGGCGCATGGCCACGAAACATGCACCGTGTACTACGAGGAGATCCTTGCTGATCGCCCAGCAGTCTTCGAGCGGGTTCAACGATTCCTCGGCGTCGAATCTGTAGATCTGTTCGTCAGCCTGAAGCGCCAGAATCCGGAGCCGTTGCGACAACTCGTCGCCAACTTCGATGAACTGCGCGTGGCCTTCGCGGAGACGGAGTACGCCTCGTTCTTCGACGACTGACTCGCCGGGCGCCAACCTGCGGCCATCGGGCGTCAACTTGAAGCAGGGCGAGTCCCGGGTTGACGGCGCCACCACCGATCTCATTGACAGCCTGTTCGCCTTTGTGATGTGATGAGGCTCCGCTCCCGCGCCGGATGGGCAATTAGCGTGTGGGAGCGGTTTGCCGGGGGGAGCACGCATGCCAGCGCGCGTGGCCGGGCCTCATCACGTCATCGGCGCATCCACTCTGGATCGCGCTGCCGCCACTGCATCGGCGCCGCCAACGTGGGCCGCGCTCGCGTGGCGGCTCGGCCCGTACGCGCTGATCGCAGTTGCCGCGCTGGCTACCCGCCTGCGATACGGCATCTTCGGCTTCCACGATACCTTCGGTTCAGGCGACGCCCACCTGCTTCTCACCCAGGCCCTGTTTGTGGAACGCGGCGACTTCCAGCCACCCGCGTCGATCGGACCGCCTGCGGATATCTTCGCGAATCCGCCCCTGATCCCGCTGCTGCTGGCAGCGTTTTCAAAGATCCCGGGCATCGCCCTCCACGACGCTCCGTTGATCCTCGGGCCGCTCCTCACCGTTGCCGCGCTGCTGGCTCTCTACACCGTGGTTGCGCGGGCCTTCGACCGCACAACGGCCCTCGTCGGCGTCGGACTGGTCGCCCTGCTGCCACGCTTCGCCTTCGACTCCACGGAGCCGGACAAGGTGGCCTACGTCGTAAGCTTTTTCCTGTTGTCGCTGCTCTGCCTCTACGAAGGCCAGCGGCGCCCAGCGTTGTTGCTGGCGGCCGGCCTCTTCATGGGGCTCAGCGTGTTCTCGCACACGACGGCCTATCTCTTTCTGCCGGTGTACCTGCTGTCCCACATCGCTCTCTCCCACGGCTCCTGGCGGCGGATGGCGCTGCCGTACTTTGCCGCGTCGTGCGCCATCGTCCTCGCCTTTCTCGCGGCGTACTCCGCGCTCAACAGCCGCATTGATCCGGCCCCCGCCGTGGGCGGCCAAACATCAACGTCCGCACCTGACAATGCGTCAGGATCCATCCCTCTACCGAGTGACTTATTGCAGCCGCCAACCAGCGGCGCCGGGCAGGACTTCGTTCCCACTTCCGTCGCCTCATACTGGGACCACGTCTCTGGTCTGGCGCGCGACGGCTTTCGCGGCAGCGCCGGCGACCTCTACCTTGATGGCATCCGGAGCCAGATCCTCGACCCGGTGTACCTGCTAGCGATCGGCGGGTTCCTCACCGCAACCGGGTGGGCCGCCTTCAAGCGCCGCTACGAAGCGATCCCCCTGCTGCTCTGGATGCTCCTAGTCACCGCCGGATTCGCGATCCAATATCCGGCGGCTTCACACACCAGCCGCTATCCGTCGTACGTCACGCCGGTGTTCGTGATCATGGCGGCGTTTTTCGTCGTCTGGGCGGCGCGGCAGGTCATCGGCAGGGTCGGGGCCGAGCCAGCCTACGCCATCGTCTTGATCGCCCCGGTGGCCGCCTTCATCGCGATCTCCTACGCCACATCTCCACAACCGGGGCTTCGGCAGCTATACGAAGGCCACCGCGAGGTCGCGGAGTATGTAACCGACAACGGCTTGCTGACCGACGACGCGCATCTCCTATATCTCGGCTGGCCGTCGTATACCTACAGCCTGTTGGAAGCCGACCCGGCTAACGCCGACCGCGTGCGGGCGTTCGGCTGGCTGCCAATCACGTTCGGTGGCTACGATGCCGCGTTCGTCGAGCGCGAGCACATCCGCTATTACATCTACGACGACCGCACCGACGACTACTACAACAGCGGCGGAGGAATGTTCGCGCAGCTCCAGAAGAACTTCGAGATGCGCGTCGTGCACACCTTCTGTACGGGCGGCTCGGCCGATCCGGAGTCCGGTTGCGCTGGCCGGGTCAGGCTCTTTGAGTTATTGCCTCCGGCGGCCTCTACGCCGCCTTGATCGCCCGCAGCACCACATAGACCTCCTCGATGCCGACCAGAGGCCCCCAGAAGCGCTCCGCCGCGTACTGCCACCCGCGGCGGCGGTTCGCCACCGCATGGAACAGCGGGTTCAGCAGGGGGCGCAGCATGCGAAACAGGCGCGGCTCCGGCCGGGGCAGGTCGCCGCTGTCGATACGCGCCTGCAGCTCGTCCGAGAGCGGAACCGGCGCGCCCTTCGCGAACAGTCGCAGGTTCGCCACTTCGATCCGAAACCGCGCCGGGGAGTAGTACGAGAAGGCGATGCCGTCGAAGTAGGTGTCGTCGAAGTAGGCGAACGTGGCGATCTCCAGGCCGCGCTTGTGGGTGGGATCCTTCCAGGTGGCGTAGGGCGAGGAGCCGTGCGGCGCCTTGATGTGGGCGACCCCTCCGTGTTTCAGCACCCGCCAGATCTCCCCCATCGCCGCCAGGAAGTCGTCCACGTGTTCGACAACGTGGTAGGCGTGCAGGACATCGACGCTGTCTGATCGCAGGGGCAACCCGCGCTCGAGATCGCCGACGATATCGACGCCGGGGATGCGCGCGGTGTCTAGGCCGATCGCGCCCGCGACCTTCCGGCTGCCGCAGCCAACATCGATGCGGATCAATGGGGGCATGGTGTCCTTTTGGATCCTAATCCTTCAAGCAGAAAAAAAGCGATCAGAAAAAATTCCCGAATAATAATCTGTCAAGCATGTAACCGGTAAAGTTGCGAACCTGTGGCTGCTGCCAGCTCCTGACTTTGTGCACTACTTCCCCGAACTTCTGGGGCGGTTCTTTTGGTTCCGCATCTGTTGGTCCGCATCCCGCCGACGGTGGGCTTCGCCTGGCGGCTCGATAATAATGCGTCAATCATGCAATTGGTAAAGCTGTGCTTCCGCTTGTGGCCCCTGGGAGAGCCGGGATGCGACGACCATTACATGAGCCAACGATAGGCCAGGCGCGTGCGATCTCCTAGCGCGAAATGTCACTTTCCGCAGGTTTTATGGGTGGGTGGTTCAGGTATAGGGACAACAGGTACCTCCTGGGTCGAACACCTCTGCGGGAGCTACATCTATTCCTTGATTGCGCGGAGGGTCACCACCACCTCTTCGATGCCGACGAGCGGGCCCCAGAAGCGCTCGCAGGCGTACTGAAAGTCGCGGTTCTTGTTCGCCATCACATCGAACACCATCGTCAACAAGCGGCGCGGGCGGCGGTAGGACGGGGCGTATTCCTGGCGGTCGGTGAGGGTGAAGTTGAGCTTCGCCTTCTCGATGCGGAAGCGGGCCGGCGAGTAGTAGGCGAAGGCGGCGCCATCGAAGTAGGTGTCGTCGAAGTAGGCGAAGGTGGCGATCGAAAGGCCGCGCTTATGCGTCGGGTCCTTCCACGTCGTGAACGTGGAACAGGCGTGGGGCGCTTTGATCCAGGCCCGCGCCCCCGGCTTGAGCACCCGGTAGATCTCGCCAACAGCGCCGAGAAAGTCGTCCAAGTGCTCCAGTACGTGGTAGGCGTAGATGCCGTCCAGGCTGTTGTCCCGAAAGGGAAGGCCGCGCGACATGTCGGCGACGACGTCAACGCCGGGCACGCCGACGATGTCCATGCCGATGGCGCCGGGCTTCTTCCGGCTGCCGCACCCCAGGTCAACGATGTTCGCCACGGGCCCTCGATACTGATGGGCATGGTTGTCGCCCACGCCTCTACACTCCAACGCAGGCGGGAGCGCCGCATTATACGGCCCGCTCGTCAAGGTAAGCCTGAGTCTGCACGCCCGAACAACCTATACTCAGTGAGCTATGCGCCCAAACGTCAAGCAGTTCGTCGAGATGCTCTCGCAGGCCATAGACCTGCCCCGGCCCGTGGTCGACGTCGGTTCGTTGCGCGTGCCCGGGCAGGAGGACTATGCCGATGTGCGCCCGTTCTTCCCGGGAGACTACATCGGACTCGATATGCGGGCCGGCCCCGGCGTCGAAGCGCTGGGCAGCATCCACCACCTGCCCGTCCTCAACGAGGGCGCCGGAACGGTGCTGGTGCTGGATACGCTGGAGCACGTGCTGGATCCGATCCTCTCGATGCAGGAAGTCTGCCGGGGGGTGGCGCCCGGTGGCATCGTCGTGATCACGTCGCACATGAACTTTCCCATTCATGCCCACCCCTCCGACTACTGGCGCTTCACGCCAATGACCTTCGACCACCTGATGCGCCCGCTGGCGACGCGCTTCGTGTTCATGCAGGGCGATCCCGAGAACCCGCATAACGTGATGGCCTGCGGCATGAAAGCCAGCGCCGATGGGCATGCCGAGATCGCTTTCCGTGCGGCAGTCCGCCAAGTACAGGCCCGGTGGCCCGACGACAGCTACGGCGGGCCGCTCGTACTGCACGAGTCCCTGCTCATCGACGTCAGCCAGCGGGCCTCGGGCGTGCATCTGCCGGAACTCATCGCGGGCCGGACGATCGCGCAGGGCTTCACCTGCAACCAGGACGGACTCAGTCGCATCGACGTGAAGATGTCCAACAAGGTGGGTGACAATCTTCGCCACGTCGTCCTCCGCCTGTTTGAGGAAGGCTCCAGCGAGGCGTTGACTGCTCATCGTGTGCTGGGATGGCACGTGAAGGACGACAACTGGATGGCTATGCCCGTCCCGTCGCAGGCGCGATCGGCTGGCAAGCGCTATGTGCTGAACATCGAATCGCCCGATGGCCTGCCGGGCCACGCGGTGGGCGTACGCGGCACCGCCGAACCGGGCGCGTACGCCCACGGCGAACTCCGCATCGACGGCGTGGCCCAGCCCGGCAGCCTGGCGTTCCAGACGTACTGCTGGGGTCCGCGGGTCGTGGAAGGCGATGTGCAGACGCGCGAAGACACGCTCGCGCGTACACATCAGGACGCCGGCTCCCTCGACGCCCTTGATGCGAAACTAGCAGCCCTGGCCGACCGGCAGTGGGAGCAGGTGCGGCATCTGGCGGACAGCATGCGCGCGGAACTGGACGGAATCCGCGAACAGATGCGACAGGATCAGGCGGCGCTGCTGGAACTGCAACGGCGCACGCTTGAGGCCTCGACTGAGAAGATGATCGCCCGCACGGTGCGCAACAATCCCGCGTCTCGCGCGATCCGCAAGCTCCGCGGCGACAAGCCGCCGACTCCCTAACCTCTACGTCGCGTCAGCTCCAACATCACGTTTTCGATAGACCCCGAAGGCGTTGTTCGGCTTCAGCAGCCCGGCGTCGCAGACGAGCTCATCGAGCAGCAACAACTCCTCAATGTATCGCTTGTCGAGCGGCGTGGGCGTGGCGCGGTGCCGCAGCAGCGGCACATAGGGCCGCAGGCGCCGTTCGATGCGCTGGGCGAGCGACTCTGGCAGCGGGCTACCGTCCCAATCCGAAGGCCGGGCGTTGAGAAGCAGGCTCACGAGCGCTGAACAGGTCCGCACACTCACCGGATCGAGGGTCGCTGACATTGTTTCCAGAATGTCGCCCGAACGGATGCCGCAGAACGGACTGAAGAGCGAGCGGTCCTCGTTGCGCCACACCAGGCTTGCATCCGGGAGATGTCGCCGGACGCGATCTCGGTGGTGAAGCAGCTCGAACAGGCGCTTCTTCTCCTCAGAGAACCGGTACATCGACTCGCCAACGAAATCCTGCAAAAAGAACAAACCGCCCGTTGTTAGGGCGCCGTTGATCTGGGCGGCCAAGTGCTCGAGGTTGATGACATGGTGGAGCGTGCTCGACGAGATCGCCACATCGTACGTGTCCGGAGGCAGTTCCACGAAGTTCAAATCCGCCACCACGGTGCTGATGCGACCGGGGAACTGGGCCTCCAGCGTCTGCTGCCAGCGCGTGAGGCTTTCGGCCGCGATATCGCAGAACGTGAGATGTAGTCCGGGGTTTGTGCGGAGGACGTGCGCGTCTTGTCCCATGCCGCTCGTGCCCAGGACCAATCCACGCTTGAAGGGTCCGTGAGTGGCCACCGTGGCATACCACGGGGTGCGTGCTTCGCCAGTGAAGCGAAGATTCGTGTAGCGCTCGAACACGCTGTCGACATTCTTTGCCTCAGCGGCTTCGACGCCAAAAAGCTGCGGCTCCCCGGCCCAGAATGCCGCCTCCAGCCGCGCCACGCGCTCGTATTCCGCGTCGCCGGCGGTCACGTGCCGTATGCCAGCGAGGTCGGAGAAGGCGCTCAAGATGCGGTGCCTCGCGCGGCATCGTCGGCAATGACCGGGGGTAGCAAGGGCGCGGACATAGACGGACGGTCCCGGTAGGGGAGCCGCTTCTTCAGCTGCAACAACGGCTGCTCGACGAGCTGCCAGCTCAGCCACGCCAGCGCAAACGTCGTTGCCGTGCCAACGATCGAGAAGGCGATGTTGAGCGGGAGCTGTGAACCCTGCACGGTGGACGTCCAGTCGTTGAGGATGAAGGCCCTCGCCAACACGAACGCCGTGAGCAGGTGAAACACGTATATGGCGTAGGAATACTTGCCGAAGGCGCGGAGTGGGGCCAGCGTGAGCCCGCGGTACAACATGGACCCCTCCTTCGCCTGTAACACGATGACGAGAAACGCCGCGAAGAGAAACGCGACGACAGTGAGGCCTACCCGGGCCACGTTTACATGCTGTATCGGTGACAGACCTTCGTTCACAATGAATAACACTACGACAAATGGGACGATCATAGCGACGACGCCGGGAGCGGCGCGGGCCAACGGTGGTAGCTCGGCGCCACGGGCAGCCAGAGCGATCAGCGCACCCAGGGCCAGCGTGTCCATGCGGGCCGGCATCAGCGCGTAGTCTGCGTTTTCCGTGAAGACGCTCTCGTAGAAGCCGTTCGTAAGCGCCACCCGGAAGGCGAATGCTGCGACGATCATCACACAACACAGCATCATCAGCGGGCGGCGTGGCAAGGCGAGCACGGCGAACGGCCAGATAAGATAGAACTGCTCCTCGACCGCCAGCGACCAGAACGCACCGTGAACCAGAGGCAGCGGCGCACCAAACGACTTGATGCCATTGCCAATGTTGATGGTGTACGACCACATCCACCACTGGATGTCGCGCAGCGTATCGACCTCGGCGACGGCATCGATGGGCGCGATGAACGGGACAAGTAGCAGCACGAACAGAAGGAAGAGGTAGTAGACAGGAGCGAGACGTAGGATACGCCGCGCGTAGAACGTGCGAAGAAAGTTGTTGGATCCTTTCGTGTCGTACAAGATCCCCGTGATGAGAAAGCCAGAAAGCACAAAAAACAGATCAACGCCCGACCAGCCGAGGCCGAACACACGCTTGGTCCACTGGTCGATCGCCAATGTTGGGGGTTGGCTGCTGAAGGAGAAGATAATGCCCCACATGTGGCCCTGCATCACCATCAGGATGGCGAGCCCGCGTAGGCCATCGAGTGCGGGCAGGCGGCTCTGGCCGTGTGGCATGGGGGCAGCCGCAGCCATCTAGACCCCCTCCGCGGCGCCTGGCACCGCAAGTGGCGTCGACGAACGCTCCCGGTAGGGGAGCCGCTTCTTCAGCTGCAACAACGGCTGCTCGACGAGCTGCCAGCTCAGCCACGCCAGCGCAAACGTCGTTGCCGTGCCAACGATCGAGAAGGCGATGTTGAGCGGGAGCTGTGAACCCTGCACGGTGGACGTCCAGTCGTTGAGGATGAAGGCCCTCGCCAACACGAACGCCGTGAGCAGGTGAAACACGTATATGGCGTAGGAATACTTGCCGAAGGCGCGGAGTGGGGCCAGCGTGAGCCCGCGGTACAACAGCGACCCCTCCTCCGCGTGCAACGCGATGACGAGGAGCGCAGCGTACAAGAAGGCGAATGCGGTGTAGCCGAGACGGCTCACGTCCGTATTCTCCAGGGGCAGCAAGGCTCCGTTCTTGATGAACAGCACGGCGAGGAAGGCGGCCGTCATCGCAAGAACGCCCGGAGCAGCGCGGGCCATGGCCGGTAGCTCGGTGCCACGGGCAGCCAGGGCAATGAGCGCGCCCAGCGCCAAGGTGTCCATTCGTGCGGGCATGAGGTGGCCCGTCGCGCTGGGTGTGAATATGTCGTCGAACATACCCCCGGTCAGGGCAACGCGGATTGCCAGTGCGACGACAATCAGCACACAACACAATCCCATCAACGGGCGACGCGGCATCGCGAGTACGACGAAGGGCCAGACGAGATAGAACTGCTCTTCGACCGCCAGCGACCAAAACGGAACATGGACCAGCGGGAGGACTGCATCGAACGTCTCGAAGCCGTTGCCGATGTTGATGGTGTAGGACCACATCCACCACTGGATGTCGCGCAGTTCATCGACCGAAGCGACGGCATCGATGGGCGCGATGAACGGGACGACGAACAGCACGAACGCCAGGAACAGGTAGTAGACAGGAGCCAGCCGCAGGAAGCGGCGAGCATAGAATGTGCGCAGGAAGCGGCTTGATCCCTTGGTGTCATACAAGATCCCCGTGATGAGAAAGCCCGAGAGCACGAAGAAGAGATCAACGCCCGACCAGCCAACTCCGATGACGCGTCTGATCCACTGGTCAATAGACAACGTCGGGGCCCCGCTCGTGAAGGTGAAGATGATCCCCCACATGTGCCCCTCCATCACCATCAGGATCGCGAGCCCCCGGAGACCGTCCAGTGCGGGCAAGCGGCTCTCGCCGTGTGACAGGTTGGTCGTCGCCGTCATCTAAGCTCCCCCGCGGCGGTTGGCGCTACAAGGGGCGATGACGAGCGCTCGCGGTAAGGAAGCCGCTTCTTCAACTGCAACAGCGGCTGCTCGACGAGCTGCCAGCTCACCCACGCCAGGCCTAAGCTCGTTGCGGAGGCGACGATCGAAAAGATGATGTTAACCGGGATCTGTGAACCCTGCAGTGTGGGCGTCCAGTCGTTGAGTATAAAGGCCCTTGCCAACACGAACGCCGTGAGCAAGTGAAACACGTATATGGCGTAGGAGTACTTGCCGAAGGCGCGGAGCGGCGCCAGCGTGAGCCCGCGGTACAACAGCGACCCCTCCTTCGTGTGCAACACGATGACGAGGAGCGCAGCAAAGAGAACCGCAAACGCCGTGAAGCCCAGCCGCGCAACGTCCGTATGCCACGGCGATAGCCCGTCGTTCTTGATGAACAGCAGAGTAAGGAACGTGACAGCCAGGGCGGCGATGACGGGCGCAGCGCGAGCCATGGCCGGTAGCTCGGTGCCACGGGCAGCCAGGGCGATGAGCGCGCCCAGCGCCAACGTGTCCATCCGGGCGGGCATCAGAACGTATCTCGCATTCCCGGCAAAGACGTTGTCATACATGCCCTCCGTCAACGCCACCCGGAAGGCCAACGCCGCCACAATCATCAGACAACACAGCCCCATCAGGGGGCGCCGCGGCAGAGCGAGCACGGCGAACGGCCAGACGAGATAGAACTGCTCCTCGACCGCAAGCGACCAGAAGTGAATGTGCGTCACCGGTAGAGGCGCGTCGAACGACCGGACGGCCTCTCCGATATTGATGGCGTACAACCACATCCACCATTGGATGTCGCGCAACTCGTCGACCTGAGCAACGGCGTTGATCGGCTCGATATACGGCACCACGAGAAGCACAAACAGCAGGAAGAGGTAGTACACCGGGGCCAGCCGCAGGAAGCGCCGCGCGTAGAAGGTCCGAAGGAAGCCGTTCGACTTCTTCGTGTCGTACAGGATCCCTGTTATGAGGAAGCCCGAGAGCACGAAGAAGAGGTCAACGCCCGACCAGCCCATCCCGGTGATGCGGGCGACCCATTGGTCGATAGCCAGCGTCGGAACCTGGCTCCCGATGGAGAAGGCCAATCCCCACAGGTGAAACTCCATCACCATCAGGATCGCGAGCCCGCGAAGGCCATCCAGTGCGGGCAAGCGGCTCTGGCCGTGCGGCATGGGGGCAGCTGTAGCCATCTACACCCCCTCGGCGGCGGCTGGCAAGGGAACGGGCGTTGACGACCTCTCGCGATAAGGAAGGCGCTTCTTCAGCCGCAACAGCGGCTGCTCGACCAGCTGCCAGCTCACCCACGCCAGCGCAAACGTCGTCGCTGTGGCAGTCGCCGAAAAGATGATGTTGAGGGGGATCTGGGAGCCATCCAGCTTTGGCGTCAGGTCGTTGAGGACGAAGGCTCTCGCCAGAACCAGGGCGGTGAGGAAGTGGAACACGTACATAGCGTAGGAGTACTTGCCGAATGCCCGCAGCGGCGCCAGCGTCAACAGCCGGTGCAATGGAGCTCCCGCCTTCGCGTGCAAGACGATGGCCAGGAGCGCAGCGTAGAGTAGAGCGAAGGCCGTGTATCCCAGCAGGTCGACATCCTTCACCCCCGGCGACAGTCCGTCGTTCTTGAGGAACAACACCGTGAGGAACGCAATGGCGAGGGCGGCAACGCCGGGGGCGGCGCGGGCCAGCGACGGCAACTCGGAACCCCGGGCAGCCAGCGCTATCAGCGCTCCCAATGCCAGCGTGTCCATGCGGGCGGGCATGAGAACCCCCGGGGCATTGGGGGCGAAGATGTTGTCGTAGAACCCGCCTGTCAAGGCTACCCGAATCGCCAATGCTGCGACGATCATCGCGCAACACAGCGCCATGAGCGGCCGGCGCGGCAACGCCAGCACGGCGAACGGCCAGACGAGATAGAACTGCTCCTCCACGGCGAGCGACCAGAATGGCAGGTAGGCGAACGGTTGCACCACCCCAAACGGCTTGACGGCACTGCCGATATTGATGGCGTACGACCACATCCACCACTGGATGTCGCGCAACTCATCGACGGCAGCGACGCGATCGATCGGTTCGATGTACGGGACGGCGAGCAGCACGAACAACAGGAAGAGGTAGTACACCGGAGCCAACCGCAGGAAACGTCGCGCGTAAAAGGTGCGAAGGAAGCCCTCGGATGACTTTGTGTCGTACAGAATTCCTGTGATGAGAAAGCCGGACAGCACGAAAAAGAGATCGACGCCCGACCAGCCGACCCCGATCACGCGACCGATCCAACGGTCAATCGCCAGTGTCGGAGGCTGGCTCATGATGCCGAAGGCCATGCCCCAAAAGTGAAACTGCATCACCAGCAGGATCGCCAGGCCACGCACACCATCCAGCGCGGGCAACCGGCCTTCGGGCTTGCGGGCGTCTTCGGCAACTGATGGCCCTAGCTCCATGTCCTTCGCGGGTACGACGTGCGCGTCACGCATGACCCTACCCCGCATATGCTCGGCGTCGGCCTGAGTCGGCGAGACAGGCTTCCATTCAAGCGCCATCGTGGTCCTGCGGTGCCTGCAGTCCGGAACCCGCGAGAAGAACGTCGGCCGACAATGCACCCGATGCGATGGCATCCTGCGCAAGTTTGCCAGCCAGCGCGCGGGCGAACGCGCGTTCCATCACCGGCGATTCCCGGCGCAGCGTGTTGATGTACTCGCTTACGACATCTATGGGGGGGCCGTCCAGCTTGATGCGGCCCTTCTCCATCATGATCGCCCGGTCAGCGAAGTCGACCAGGGTGTCGACGTTGTGCGTCACGATGATGATCGTCGTGTTCCGCTCCCGCAGGGTCCGGAAATGCTCGAAGCACTTCTCCTGAAAGTCGGCATCGCCCACGGCCAGCACTTCGTCGACCAGCAGGATGTCGGGCTGTACGTGAATCGCCACCGAGAAGCCGAGCCGCAAGTACATGCCGCTGGAGTAGGTGCGCATCGGCTGGTCGATAAAGGCGCCCAGTTCCGAAAACTCGATGATGCTGGGGAGGGCGGCGTTCACTTCGTCCTTCGACATCCCCATGAACAGCGCGTTCACATACGCGTTCTGCCGGCCCGTGGCGTTCGGGTGGAAGCCGGCCCCCAGTTCCAGCAGCGCCCCGTACCGGCCGTTGATCTCGACCGTGCCCTCCGTGGGCGGAGAGATCCCGGCCAGCACCCGCAGCAGTGAGCTCTTCCCCGATCCGTTCGGACCGATGATGCCGAGTATCTCACCGTGCTTCACCTTGAGCGACACATCGCGCAGAGCCCAGAACGGTTCCTTCGCCGTGAGCTGCCTGAAGATCGCCTGCGGGTGGGCGAGTAAATCCTTCACCCGCCACGGGCGCGTCGGGTCGAGGAGGTACCGCTTTGAGACGTCGGTGAGCCGCACCGCGTACTCATGCTCTGTGCGCATATTCTGTGGAGAGGCGCCGTTAAAGGGCATCAGCCATGTTCTTTCCTATCAGCCGCAGCGCGAACCAACCGAGGCCGATCGACAGGACGCTGAAGACCACGGAGGGCCACAGGTCAAGGCCGGGCATGGTGCCCCGCAGGAACAGCTCGCGCCAGGCCTCGATCAGCGGTGTCAGCGGGTTCAGCAGCAGGAACGGCTTGAAACTCGACGGCACCTGGTCGAGCGGATAGATGATCGGCGTCACATAGAACAGCAGCAACAGCCCCGCATCCAGCCCGGGTCCGATATCGCGGAAGTACACGTTGAGCGAGGAGACGAGCACGCCCAGGCCGCACAACAGCGCCAACTGGAGCGTGAGCAGGATCGGCAACCCGACGAGCCACATCCAGTCGGGGTCGACCCCCGTGAACATGAGGATGACGCCCAGTACGGGCAGCGTGATGAGGAATTCGAACGTCGATCCGAACACGATCGAGAGCGGAAGAATGACCCGCGGAAACTGCACCTTCTTCACCAGCCCAGCGTTGGCGATGAATGAATTGGTCGCCCCGTGCAGCCCGCCCTGGAACCAGAACCAGGGAAAGAGCGCCGAGAGCAGGAAGGCGGCGTGATTTTCAACACCAAGCTGGAGCACGCGACCCAGCGCGAAGTACAGCACGAGCCCCAGCGTCAGTGGCCGGGCGATCCACCAGAAGTAGCTCAGATATGTGCCGTGGTACTTGACGCGAAGATCGCGCACCGTCAGGGCGATCAGGAGATCCCAAAAGGAGGATGCCGGTCCGGCCGATGCGGCGAAGCGGCCCGGCATGGCGGTTGTCGTTGCCACGTGCGCTGAACCTCTTCTCGGTCGCCAGGCGGGCGGCGGGGTGCTCCTGGCTCGCCGCTCGCGAGCTGCTCTGAATCTGACGACAGCTTCAAGTGTCCCAGATCATAACATAGCGACCTTGACGCGCGTTGCACCGCCCGACGCCGTAGCGAGGGCTTTTTCGGAGAGTCTCCCGGCGGGGACCAGCCCGCGTGGTTCCTGCACGAAGCTCGCGGTTGCGTGGGTATACTTAGTAGGCCGTTGCGAAACTCCAGCCAAAGAGAAGCCCCACGGGCTTAACCCGTGGGCTGAAAGTGCGATCCGGCGCTCTATCCACTGAGCTACGGAGGCATGGTACCCCCGGCGAGACTCGAACTCGCGACCCCCGGATTACGCTACATTATCGACCTTTCTGGGCCGACCTTCAAATTGTCCGGGCGTGGCGAGCGGGAAGCTAACGCCAAGGTGCGAAGAAAAAGGGCCACCTGTTCTACTGGAACGGCTACAAGGTGCACCTGGCAGTTGACGCCAATTCCGAACTGCCGATCTGGTTCAACGTGACAGCGGCCAACACCTACGATGGTCACTCGCTCGCGCCAGTGCTCACGGACGCTCACCAGCGGTTTGAGTGGTTCAAGCCTGAGTTCGTCTGCGCTGACAAAGGCTACGACTCAGAGAAGGTGTTTCGGTTCGTGGGTGAGGGACTAGGCGCGACATCCGTAATCGACGTGCAGAAAAGCCACCTGCCGAAGCCGAGCGCCGTGCGTACCAAGAGCGACTATCGACCGTGCGAGGCCTCAGGGGTCGAGGACATGCTCGGCAACGTGCGCTTCCAGTGCGACCCTACGCGAGCGCGTGTCCGGTGTTCACGTCGTGCCGCTGGCACCCACGGAAGCTGCGAGCCAAGCAGGTCTCTGACGATGTTCACTACGCCGAGCGTTAAAGCGCCTTCGACTACGGTTCCCCTGAAGGGAAGTCGGTCTACAACAAGCGGGTGTCGGTGGAACGGGTGTTCAGCAGGCTCAAGGGCCATCGGAAACTCAACACCATTCGGACGCGCCGCATCCCTAAAGTGTGGCTCCACGTAGCCCTCAGCCTACATTCAATGACATTGGCGGCCCTCATTCGTCCAAGAAGTGACGTACGGAGGTGTGTCTCAGTTTGAGCTAGTTATCGATCCGGCGAATGACTCACACCTTGAGTGGGAATGTCAAATAGATTCTTTTGATAGAGGTTCCGCCTAGAAGTCAGTACTCCTATGCGACTACACTAGAGTTGCAGAATGCCGATAGATCTGGTGAGGTCGCAAGATGGCAGTCCTACTCCAAGAGTTAACAGGAGTGGAAGAGCTTTCTCAGGACGAAGGGGAGGCTCTTTTTGATCGGCAAGCCCGGTATTACCTCTCAATGAGCGGGGATGAGTTCCTCCGCAAGTGGTACTCCGGAGAATTTGCCGACCAGCCCGAGGATCGGAACGTCATGTTAGTGGCGTCCCTCCTTCCGTTTGCCCCTCAAATCTCCGCAGCGCGTACCGGCTTAATTGGCCGAGTCGCGCGTTGTCTGAAACTACGGTAGACCAATGATCAGCAATGGCTGGTCAAACCCCCGCTGAAGCCGTCCAAAACTTTCTTGATCCTATTCGGAAGGCACTTAGCTGTGTGACAGCAGACGTTGCACAAGTGAAGGGGGGCTACTACGTATCTACCGAGCCCCATGGGCTAACGGTCAATCAAGGCCTCCCAGTGCGGTTGAAATGCGATCATAACGCGGCATTGATTCTCCGCCAGTCATACCTCATCGTCCAGGCGGAAGGAGAACGGGGCCCGTGGAAAGTAAGCACCCAAGAATATGTGTACGAGATCGAGGATGAAGGTCGCAACAGGATTTTGGCCTACCATTGGCACCCACAGGGCGGAGGAAAATCCTATCCTCACCTACATGTGGGCAGTGGGGTTGGTCTAGCTGACCGCCCAGATATCGGCAAGGCTCACTTGCCGACAGGTCGAGTCTCCATCGAAGAGGTCATACGCTGGGCGATAGAGGAGTGTGGGGTTGAACCTCTGCGCACGGATTGGGAAAAGGTCCTCTCTGAGACTCAAGCGCGATTTGAGGCATGGCGGCGCTGGAGTCATGGAGGGCCGCTCCCGGAGCTTTCGACGGACACACACACGAGTGCGTGAGTTTCGCAACAGGCTATTAATTGCTCCAGCGATGCTCTACGCAACATTAACGAGAGACAGGATTAACCGTGCCCATCGAACCACAGATCTCGACGCTCGGCAACGGCCTCCGTGTCGTCACCACTGCCGTTCCCACCGCCCAATCGGTCAGCATCAACGTCTTTGTCGGCGTCGGCTCCCGCGGCGAAACGCCGCGCACCAACGGCGTCTCTCACTACATGGAGCATCTCCTCTTCAAGGGGACGCAGCGGCGGCCCGACTCCATCCAGATCGCCGAGGCCATCGAAGGGGCGGGCGGCGTACTGAACGCCTATACGTCGAAGGAGCTGACCTGCTACTGGAACCAGGTCCCGTTCGACAAGCTGGAGCCGGCGATGGACGTGCTGGCCGACATGTTCCGAGAGTCGGTGCTGGATGCGGCAGAGATCGAACGCGAGCGCACCGTCGTCCAGCAGGAGATCCGCCGTGCCTTCGACCAGCCCGGCGCCTGGGCCTCCGAACTGCTCTCGCGCGCCACGTACGGCGACCAGCCGATCGGCTGGCCCATCGCCGGCACCCTCGAAACGGTCGAGGGCATGCAACGCGATGACTTCGTCCAGCACGTCGCTGCTTACTACGTGCCGTCAAACAGCGTCCTCAGCGTCGGTGGCAACACCAATCACGATGCGGTGATGCAGCTTGCGCAGCGATTCTTCGGCGACATGGCCGACCACGCCGCGCCAGCACCCGCTCCTTCGACGCAGCGACTGCCGGATGAGCGCATCGTCGTCGAGAAGCGGGAGATCGCGCAGTGCAATATGGGGCTTGCTTGCTACGGCGTCCCACGCATGGACCCGGACCGCCACGCCCTGACGATCATGAACACGATCCTCGGTCGCGGCATGAGTTCGCGCCTGTTCCGCGAGGTGCGCGAGCGCCGCGGACTGGCCTACTCCGTCGGGTCCGGGTCGAGCCGCTATAGCGACATCGGCACCGTCAGCGTCAGCGCCGGCGTGACGATAGAGAACCTGGAGGAGGCCACGCAGGTGATCCGAAACGAGCTCTTCAAGCTGCGCGACACGCCGGTCACCGAGGAGGAAGTCACGAAAGCGCGCGACTTCTCCACCGGCAACTTCCGCCTCGGACTGGAGTCGACGATGGCGCTTGCACAGCGAGCGGGGGAAGCGCTGTTGATGACCGGCGAGATCGAGCCCGTCGAGGACGCCGTCGCCAATCTTCGTTCCGTCACCCCGACCGATGTCCGGCGCATTGCCCAGCGCCTGTTCCATCCCGGCGCCTTCTCGATGGCGGTGGTGGGGCCGGGTGGGGACGCTGACCGGCTGCGGGCGATTCTGGACGCTGCGTGATGGTGTGAAGCCACCGTGACTGTCATTCTGAGCCGCAGCTCAGCGCGGCGAAGAATCTCGCCGCTGACATCGATCCGTCCCTGTTCCCCACGAATGACCCCCTGGCCCGCTGCCATCGCCCACTCTGACCGCAAGATTCGGATAGAAGGCGCCCCGCTCGCGCCCTAACCTGACGTTGGAGGTGCGACAATGAACGCAGCGATTATGCCCGCAAGAACGATCCACCGGACGCTCAACGAGGACGCTTGCTACGAGGCGATGGTGCAGAAGCGCGCCTCCTCCGACGGCCTCTTCTTCGTCGCTGTCACGAGCACGAAGATCTATTGCCGTCCCGTGTGCCCATCCCGCACCCCGATGCGCAAGAACGTGCGCTTCTACGCCTCGCCGGATGAGGCCGAAGGTGCCGGCTTCCGCGCCTGCAAGCGCTGCCTACCGCGAGAACCCGCACGCGCCGAGGTTACCCTCGTAAAGCGCATCTGCCGCCTGCTGGACGCGGCAGATGCGCCGCCGAGCCTCGCCGATCTCTCGCTCCAGTTCAGCGTCAGTGCGTTCCACTTACAGCGGACGTTCAAGCGCATCACCGGCCTGACCCCGCGCCAGTACGCCGAGACCCGCCGGATCGAACGCCTGAAGCGCGGCCTACGGGACGGTAACGGCGTTTCCGCGGCTGTGTATGGCGCCGGATACGGCTCCAGCAGCCGCGCTTACGAGGCGGCCGGCGGCGCGCTGGGGATGACGCCCGGGAGCTACGGACGCGGCGGCGCGGGCATGCGCATCGGCTACACCATCACCGCGTGCCGCTACGGACTGATGCTCGTTGCGGCGACGGAGCGTGGCGTCTCGGCTGTGAGTTTTGGCGACCGCGAGGCGCCGCTGGAGGAGGGACTGCGAGCGGAGTATCCCAACGCCGAGATCAGCCGCGAGAGTACCTCGATGCGGCGCTGGGTAAACGATGTCCTGCGGGCGGTGGACAAGGACACCGACCAGCCGCAACTCCCGCTCGATATCCAGGCCACGGCCTTTCGCCGACGCGTCTGGGATGCACTCCGGACGATTCCCCGCGGCGAAACGCGCACCTACTCGCAGATTGCGCGCCAGGTCGGATCACCGAAGGCGGCGCGGGCTGTTGGTACGGCCTGCCGCACCAATCCCGTCTCGTACGTCGTCCCCTGCCACCGCGTGGTGCGAGAAGACGGTGGGCTGGGGGGCTACGCGTATGGCCTCGACCGCAAGAAGAAGATGCTGGATCGAGAATCCCGCCCTGGGAAGTAGTTGTACTCGGCGCGGCAGGTCACCAAGTTGGGCCGCCCGGCCGCCGTGATAGTTCGGCCAGATGCTCCCAGTCGTGCTCGAGGATGTGCCGCATCGCTTTTCGCAACGTGCGAATTTCCTTTGGCCGCTGGGTAACCGCCTTCCGCTGCTGCGCCGACGTGCCACGCACAACCTCAGCCGTCATCTCGTCGACTCGGCGTAAAGCGTCTGGAATAGAGATCGACCCGCGTTCCGCCGCCCCGTGTACCGCCGAGAAGCCCTTCGCCCCGCCAAGCGCCGCAGAAAGAGCGCCGCCCGGAACGCCCACAACGTGCAGCAGGATCGCCCGGCCCGTACGGCCACCGCCCTTTGGCGTCGCGTCCAGTTGTTTTGCAGTGCTCGATTCTCCCCACGACGCCAACGTCTCGCGCAACGCATGGAACCGGGCGAGCCAGAGGTCGATGTCCCTTACCGTGACCGGCTCGAGGTCGAGCGCGTAGGTGACGTACGGCGAGCCGTTGCCTAGCCAGCGCCCTGCCTCCGCGACGTGCTCGACGATCTTTGTCTTGAAATCAAAGGTGGAGTTGACGCGCTCGCCGTTCTGCCGCAGGAAACGAAAGAACGACCGGATGGCATCAGGCGTCGCGGCCAACGCATCCCCGGTCGTCGGGCCGGTCGCGATGCACCCGAGCAGATCCGGCACATGCACCATTGTCTTCATGTGTTTCGGTCCAGACTCCAGGTACAGCCCGTACGTTTTCATGATGCTACGCTCCCTCCGTGGAACGACACTTTACCGTCTCCGGATTCGTCGTCGAGGAGGACGCGACGCTGCTGCACTGGCACCAGAAGCTGCAGATCTGGCTGCCCCCAGGGGGGCACATCGACCCGAACGAAGATCCGATCCAGGCGGTGATCCGCGAGGCGCTGGAAGAGACCGGCTACGCTTGCGAGGTCGTCCCGCACGTAGCGCCATTGCCGTTCTCGAACATCGCCCAGCTGCCCGGCCCGCTGAAGATCATCGTGGCCGATGTCGGCGCTTCGGCTAAGGAGGCGGCACACCAGCACATCGACTTCAGCTATGCGCTGCGGCCCATCGCCGGGGTGCCCCGGACGGTGCCGGAGGAAGAGGGCGCGTTCGTCTGGGTGAGTGCGGATCTGCTGCGGAGCGGTGAGCCGCTGCGCCTCGGATCGTGCGGTGTCGAAGTGCCCGCGCCGGAGGACGTGCGCATCATTGGCCTGCGCGCGATCGAACTCGTGCGGCGGGCCGCCATATAGGCCGACCGCTACCTGTACTTCGGTTGGTACAGGAGAATCGGCCCGCCGCCGGGGAGGTCGAACGACGTCACGCGGCCCCACTCCTCCTCGCGGATCGGCGCCAGATCCACACCCCGGCCACGCAGTTCGGCGACCGTCGCCTCGATGTCGTCACACGAGAACGAGACTTCGTGGTAGGCGCGATCCGATGGATGGCAGCCCAGGTCGGCGACCGGCAGATCAAAGATCAGCCAGCCGCCGCCGGAATCGAACGAAGACAGCTGGAGCTTGTCACGCAGAAACGCGCGAGCGGCCTCCGGCTCCGTTGTGTAGAGCAGTCCGTGTAATCCCAGCTTCATCGCGTCATCCCTCAATCCAAACGAAAGCGTCCGCGCAGACGATTCGAAAACCAGATGCTGCTGCCGTGCGCTGCGATCTGATGTTAGTCGGCGAGCAAGCGTAGAAGGGCACCTTGCCCTCGTCGATGATCGCACGGGCGACCGCGCTTACGGCCAACCGTCCCAGCCCCAGACCGCGATGCTCGCGCACGACATCCACGCCGATCTCCAACATGCCGTGCGTCTCGAGCGCGCCGGCAACCGCGGCGATTTCGCCGGCAGTGTCTCGGAGCACGAGCGCGAAGCGGTTGCGAAACTCCCGTCCGCTACCCGACCCGCCCGCGCCGTTCTCGAATCGCCGCCCGTTCTCCGCGTCATTCATCCAGGCTGCGTCCTCACGGGTGAAAACCAGGCCAGGCGGTGGCGCGAGTTCCGGCGGCTCGTCGGCAAGCGCGAAACAGAGGCTCGGTACACTGAAGGCGAGCTTCTCCCCCCGGCGGGCGCCCTCTTCCACGATCTGCTGCAGAAAAGCGCGCCGCATGGCGAAGGAAGGCTTCTCCGGCTGGTTCGCTTCAGCGAACGCGTGATACGCCGGATCGATGCTCACCACCGTACCAGTGCCGAACGTCACGGCGAGGATCGTGTACCAGTCTGCATCAGCGTGGCGATCGACGATCGTCAGGCGATCGCCTTCGAAGGCGCTGACCGGGCAATTGATTCCCGTCGCGAACGCCTCGCGGGTCGCCTGCGCATAGTGCCGGAAGAGATCGCCGTCCACGACCGCGAGTGTACCAGTGCCAGTTCAGATCCTGTGCAGGGTGCGGGCGGCGGCGCTCTTGAAATCGCCGCACTTCGTGTTACGATCGCCCCAGCAAGATGACAGGAGGCGACCATGACCACCGCGACGCTAACCACCAGGATGACCCAGGCCCAGATTCCCGAATCGGGCGCCGTGCTGGCGCGGGCCTTCGGCGACGACCCGCTGTTCAACTACATCCTGCCCGATGCCGTGAAGCGCCCGCCCGCGCTGACCTGGTTCATGACGCTGGCCGCGAAGTACGGCGACTTGCACGGCGAGGTGGAGACGACAGCGGGCACGGTCGAAGGAAACGCCATCTGGCTCCCGCCGGGCGAAACCGACGTACCGATGATGCGGATGATCAAGGTCGGCATGCTGGCGGCCCCGTTCAAGTTCGGCATGGGGCCGTTTATGCGCTTCATGGGCATCCTCAACCTGTTCGAGAAGCTGCACCACGAAGCGGCGCCCGAGCCGCACCACTACCTGATGGTGCTCGGCGTCGATCCGCCGCGGCAAGGACGCGGCATCGGCAGCGCCCTCATGGCCCCCGTCCTCGCCCGCGCCGATGCGTCGGGCGTGCCGTGCTATCTCGAAACGCAGAAGGAGATCAACGTCACGCTCTACCGCAAACACGGCTTCGAGGTCGTCGTGGAAGACGATGTCCCCAAGGGCGGGCCGCGCTACTGGACGATGAAGCGCCCGCCTCGATGACGTTATCGGGCGGGCGAGTGTTCAGCCCTGAGGACGTGTACCGGCTGGACGAGTCGCACATCGACCAGGCGGTGGGGTTGCTGGCACGGGCGTTTTCCAACAAACCGTTGTGGTCATGGGTGTTGCCCGACGAAGATCGCCGGCGCCGGGCGCTGCCGATCTCCATGCGCGCGACGGTGGTCTGGGGTCTGATCCTGGGCGAGTCGTACGGGTTAGGTGACCCGCTGACGGGCATCGCGATCTGGGCCCCGCCGGGAATGGCCGATGCGGACGTCGACCTCGGCGCCGCAGGCACAGATGCCGCAGCGGCGATCGGGCCGGAGGGGATCGCGCGCTTCGAGGCGAAGGACGAGATCCAGCGGCCGCTGCGCGAGCAGTTCATGGGTACGACCGGCTGGTACCTACAGTTGCTTGGCGTCGACCCCGCCGCGCAGCGCACGGGGGCAGGGAAGGCGCTGCTGTCGGCGATGTTCGCCCGGCTCGACGAGGAAGGCGCGCCGGCATACCACGAGACCGAGCATGACGTGAATGTGGCGTACTACCTAAAGCAGGGGTACGAGATCGTGCATGAGGGCGTGGTGCCGGACGGCGGGCCGGCGTACTGGTGCTTCCTCCGTCAGCCACAGCACACCAATGGGTAACGCGAACAAACCATGTTGCAACTCGAAACGCCGCGACTGATCCTCCGCGACTGGATCGAAGACGACTGGCCGCTGATCTGGACGCTCGCCAGCGATCCCGCCGTCACCCGCTACCAGACGAAGCTGCGGGGCCTCCCCGACGAGGCCGCCTGCCGCCGCTGGCTCGGCGACGCCATCCACCACAACCATCAGGAACCGCGATTTGCCTACAGCACGGCGGTCATCGTGAAGGAGACCTCGCGCGCCGTCGGTTGGCTCAACTGGGTTGAGTCCTCGGATCCGGCGAAGGGCGACGTGAGCTTCGGCTACGCGTTGCTCCCGGAACTGTGGCGGCGCGGCTACATGTCGGAGGCCGTCCACACTATGCTGGGCTACGTCTTCGAAGTGCAGCGGCGCAACTCCGTCTACGCCACCTGCGCCAGCAGCAACCCCGCGTCCGCCGGCGTCCTCGAAAAAGCCGGCCTTGCACTCGTCGAACGCTGGATGCACCGCGACGACGATCTCGGCCTCGAAGAGGAGTACCGCCGCTACCGCGTCGACCGCAGCGATTGGCCGCGATAGAGCCGCAAATGGCGCCTGTTCTGCAAGTACGCGACAATCTCAAACACCGAAGCACCCATCTCAATCGAAGACCAAGCGGAGCTAGAGCTCCGCCGCTACTGACGGAGAGCACCATGAAAATTCACGAGTTCCAGGCCAAGCAAGTTCTCGCCGGGTTCGGCGTCCCGATTCCGAAGGGCCGCGTCGCCAAAGACGCCGCTGAGGCGAAGGCGATCGCGACGGAGCTGGGCGGGAAGGTGGTGGTAAAGGCGCAGATCCATGCCGGCGGGCGCGGGAAGGGCGGCGGCGTCAAGCTGGCGAACTCGCCCGACGAAGCGGCGACGGTCTTCGGGCAGATCCAGGGCATGCAGCTGGTCACGCACCAAACCGGACCGGTGGGCCAGAAGGTGAAGACGGTCCTCGTCGAGGAGCAGATGCCCATCGACCGCGAGCTCTACCTGGCGATGCTGATCGACGGCGCCGCCGGCAAGCCGGTGATGATGGCCAGCGCCGCCGGGGGCATGGACATCGAAGAGGTCGCCGCCAAGACGCCGGAGGCCATCTTCCGCGTCACCATCGACCCCGTCACCGGATTCCAGCCGCACCTCGCCCGCGAACTCTGCTTCGCCCTCGGCCTCACCGGCGACTTCCAGAAACAGGCGACGAAGCTCATGTCCGGCCTGTACGACGCCTTCATCGCCAAGGACGCCTCGCTCGCCGAAATCAATCCGCTGGTGACAACGACCGACGGCCGCGTGGTCGCCCTCGACGCGAAGATGAACTTTGACGACAACGGCCTCTTCCGCCACGCCGACATCGAGGCACTGCGCGACACCGACGAAGAGGACCCGGCCGAAGTCGAGGCGGCCGAGAAGGGCATCAACAACTTCATCAAGCTCGACGGCAACATCGGTTGCCTGGTCAACGGCGCCGGCCTGGCGATGGCGACGATGGACAGCATCAAGTTCGCCGGCGGCGAGCCCGCGAACTTCCTCGACATCGCCACTGCCAACGACGTGAACAAGGTGATCGACGCCCTGCTGATCATCGCCCGCGACGAGAACGTGAAGGCGATCCTCGTGAACATCTTCGGCGGCATGGCCCGCGTCGACATCATCGCCGAGGGCATCATCGGCGCCCAGAAGCAGATGTCCCGCACGATCCCCGTCGTCGCCCGCCTCGCCGGCACCAACGTCGAAGAAGGCAAGCGCCTGATCGAGGAGAGTGGGTTGCCGGTCATTCGGGCGGAGGATCTGGGGGATGCGGCGCGAAAGGCCGTCGAGGCGGCGAAGGCGGCGTAGGAGTGCAGGAGCGCGGGCGCGCCCGCCCGCCACAGGTCGTGAAGTTCACGGCTTCCTTGCCACCCTCCGTACAATGTAGACGGAGGTTCAATGGCAGAACCGGGGCAATTGAAGACGCCGAGCCCACGGCGGACGCTCATCGACATCGCATTGCGCCGTCAGCGGCCGGGAACGGGCAGCAACTTGCGCCGGGGAGATACCGCTTTGCGCGAATGGCCCGACCTTTCTGAGACCCTCACAGGACTGCCGTGGGCTGTCTGCGGCGGAGTTGCGACTCGCAATTACATGCCGGAGCGAGGCACGCAGGATCTGGATCTCCTTGTTCGTGAGGAAGACCTCGCGGCTGTCGAAGGGCGGCTGCGGGCCGCTGGTTTTGCCTTCAGCGGCCCCTTGACGATTGGTGGGTCGACGTGGCGATCGCCGGAGGGAACGCCGATCGATCTCATTGAGGGTAGTGGCGCCTGGGTCGATGAAGCCCTCCAGCTAGCGGTCTCGAACCGTGATCAGCAGGGCCTGCCCGTCCTCACATTGCCATTTCTTGTCCTCATGAAGCTTGAGGCAGATCGCATTGTGGATGGCGGAGACATCGCACGGATGCTCGGCATGGCCGATGAGCAAACCCGCAACAGCGTGCGATCCGTCGTGCAACAACACGGGGCTGACTTCATGGACGACCTGGAAAGTATCATTGCGCTGGGCAAGGTGGAGTTCGGAAACGGCTAGCCTTCCACACCGCCTATCACGACCTCGCCCACATCGCCCAGGCAGCCCAGCTCACCGGGGCCCACTCGAGCCCCTCTGCGGCGCCATGCGCGCCTTCCGGTAGGGGCCGTTCTACTTCAAGTTTTCGACGACGAAGCCCCTGAATAGGGGGCTTCTGTACTTGTCGACTCAAGTGACATTGGCGCTACGGGGCAGGTCCCTGCGTCGTCGTCGGGAGAGCGCCAATCCCGACATTAGGCCCAGTGGGACGAAGATCACACCGGCCATCAGCGTCCATGCGCCGTAAAAGATCGAGATGATCCACCACCCGTTGCAGTTGTCCGAAGAACAATTCGTCGTGACCGCAAACACTCCGACAAGAACGGCGAGGAGAATTGCCCAAACAACCGAGAGCGCGCAGCCCAGTCGTGCCATGGACCCAGCCTAACCGGTATCCCACCCATCGCGAATGTGTCACATGTACCCACGGCTCTGGTGCATTCGCACCACTCGGCGCAGCCAGATGCAAGGGCGACCGGTCGAGTTTCGCAACGGCCTATTGACTTGTCCCGTCGCATATCGTAAATTTCCGATATGAAGACGATCACCACCTCCCGGGACGAAGCCAAAACCGTCGCCATGCTGCGGGCCATCGCCCACCCGGCGCGGTTCCGCATCGTCAAGCTGCTCGGGTCGCGGCAGACCTGCGTCACCGGCGACCTCGTCGACGAGCTGCCGCTGGCGCAGTCCACCGTCTCCGAGCACCTCAAGATGCTGAAGGACGCCGGCATCGTTCGCGGCACCATCGAGGGCCCGAACACCTGCTACTGCCTCGAGCCCGCCGCGCTGGAGTGGTTGAAGCGCGAATTCGGCGCCTTGAGCGAGTCGTGCTGCTAGCGCGGGCTTGCTTTGGTCGCCACATCGGAAATAAGCGATATAAGGATGCAGATGGACGAAAACACAGAGGCACAGAGACACAGAGGATCGATGGGGATTCGGTGAGGTCTTGTTAGCGCTGACGCATGGAGTGGTGGCGCTTGTTGAAAGGAAAAGTCAGATGGCACGCACAGCAGAAGAGATCAAAGGCGCGGTGAAGGAGTTCTACGGCGAGCGCGCGGTGAAGGCGGCTTCGTGTTGCGGACCGGCCGATGCGGGGCCCGACTACAAGGATCGGCTCTACCAGGTCGACGACGTGAAGGATCTGCCGGATAGCGTCGCCTCGTACGGCTGCGGCAACCCGACGGCGATCGCCGGGCTGCGGCCTGGCGAGACCGTGCTCGACCTCGGCTCCGGTCCGGGGCTGGACTGCTTTCTCTCCGCCAAGCAGGTGGGCGAGAAGGGGCACGTCATCGGCCTCGACATGACCGACGAGATGCTCGCGCTGGCCAACCAGAACCGCGAGAAGCTCGGCGTCACCAACGTCGAGTTCCGCAAGGGCGAGATGGAGAAGATGCCGGTCGACGATGCCACCGTGGACGTGATCATCTCCAACTGCGTGATCAACCTGTCGCCCGACAAGGACGCGGTCTTCCGTGAGTCGTTCCGGGTGCTGACTGCCGGTGGCCGCTTCCACGTCTCTGACATTGTGCTTTCGCACGAACTGACGGAGAAGGAGACCGACGATTTGGCGTCGTGGGCGGGATGCGCGTCCGGCGCCCTCGTCGAGGCGGACTATCTCGCGCGACTGAAGGCGGCCGGCTTCGAGGAAGCGCGCGTCGACAGCCGCTCGAAGATCGGCGAGAAGCCCTGGTACAGCGCCACGATCTCCGCCTTCAAGGCGAAAGCGTCCTGCTGCTAACTCTGGTTCCGACGGCTTCAGGGGAAGCCTCTGGTCCCGCAATGCGGGATCTACGCTTCGCTCCGAGATCTCGCTTCGCTTGAGATTGGTGACTGGAGGCTGGGGCGTGATGCTCCAGCCTCTTTCTCATCGGGACCACCTCATTCACAGCGCAGGCCATCGACCGGCGGCACGAGATCGATGAGGTAAGCATCCACCGCGTCGTCGATGCAATCGCTGCGCCCGCCGTACGCGGTGTGTCCTTCGCCGACCAGCGTTAGCAACACGCCCGACGAGAGCTGTCCCGCCAGCGACACTGCCTGCTGGTACGGCGTCGCCGGATCGCCCGTCGTTCCGATGACGACGATCGGCGGCGCGCCTGGCGCTGTCACGGCTCTCGGTTCGCGCTGCGACGGCACTGGCCAGAAGTCGCAGGGGTCGCCGGCGGGGCCGATGCCGGGCTTGCCCAGACGCGGCGCCTCGACCGCGAGCTGTTGCTGCAGTGTCAGCTTCTCTTCTGACGTCAGGCGTTCGACATCCACGCAGACGATGGCGATGCGCTGCTCCAGTTCGTCGTTGTAGCTGCCGGGCCCGAGGCGTCCGGTGATGAAGTCGGACAGCGATAACAGGGCGGACCCGTCGCCTTCCTCTGCGGCAGCGAGCGCGGCCGCCAGCGTAGGCCAACCGGTGTTCTCGTCGTACAGCGCCGCCGCCACGCCAAGGAAGGCGAGCCCCGGCCCCACGTCCAGACTCCCGTCCCCGGCGAGGGGCGCCAGTTCGATCTCCGCCATCAGCGCGTCAAACGCCGCTCCCGGATTGCCGCCGGAGTAGTACGCGCAATCGCTGTCTGCCTGGCAGTCGGCGAGGAAGGCGTCGAGCGCGTGCTCGAATCCGACGATCTGGTTCTTCGCGTCCTCCGCCCCGCCGATCGACGGATCGACCGCCGCATCGAGCACGAGGGCGCGAATGTTGAGCGGAAACAGGTCGGCGTAGATCGCCCCGAGAAAGGTGCCGTACGAATACCCAAAGTACGTCAGCTTGTCGTCGCCAAGCGCCGCGCGGATGCGGTCCATGTCCCGCGCGGTGTTCTCCGTCGCCAGATGCGGCAGCAGGGCGCCGCTACGTGCGGCACACGCCTCCGCCAGCGTGCGGGCGTAGGCGTTAAGTTGCTCTTGCTCCTGCACACTGTCCGGCGACGGGTCGCCGGAGACGAACGCATCGAGGTCGTCGGTGCAGTCCACCGCCGGGTCGCTGCCAGCGACCCCGCGGGGATCCCAGCCGACGATGTCGAATCGCTCCCGGACATCGGCGGAGAAGATGGTCGATGCGCCGCGGACGAAATCGACGCCGGAGACCCCCGGTCCGCCGGGGTTCACCAACAGCGACCCGATGCGGTTCTCCTCATCGGCCGCGGGCCGCCGAATCAGCGGCAGCGAGATCGTCCCCAATGCCGGATCACCGTAGTCCAGCGGCACAACGATCGTCGTGCACTCGAATCCGCGGCTGCAGGTCTCCCATTCCAGTACGTCTGGCGTCGCGATCGTCGAAATGGCCGTGGGAGAGGGCGCCGTCGCCGTGGATGGAGCCGCGGTCGCTGTGGGCGTCGGCTCAGGCGCTTTGGCATCACCGCGACAGCCGAAAACGAGCACCGAACTCGCAACGATCGCGGTCAAGACAGCGGGGCGACGAAGGCGAGCGAGCGTGATGTTCAGCACCTGCCTAAGAATACGATGCTCGCGCCTGTCGAGACTCATTCCGACGCCAATTTCGCGATCAGGCTGTCCACCTCGCGCGTGCCCATCCCCATTTTGGGGCCCCATCAAACATCACACGGAACGCCCTCGATGACGCAGAGCCCCGAAGCGGTCGGTACTACGCGCTCCAACTGGAATCCTCCAGCATCTAGAAGAGCCCTCCATTCGACTTCCGTGCGCTCGCAGCCGCCCGGGAGCACAAGCATGTGAAGGTCGGCAAACTTCGCAGATGGATCTTCGTTAGGTGGGCCGACGACGCGTTCTATTACCAGCAGCCTGGATCCGGCCGAGGTGGCCCGGCGGCAGGATCGTAGGATACGCACACAGTCCTCGTCCTCCCAGTCGTGAAGGATGTTCTTCAACACGTAAGCATCGCCACCTCCCGGCACGTGGTCGAACATGCTGCCACCGACCGTAGTGCAACGATCGCCAACACCTGCTTCTTCCAGCACCTTTGCCGCGCCAATGACTACGTGCGGCTGATCCAGAACGACGCCACGCACGCCGGTGTGCTTCCTCAGGATCGCCGCCAACAGCGCACCGTTGCCACCGGCGACATCGACGATCGTTCCGTATCGGCCAAAATCGTACGCGGCGAGTATCGCCTGCGACGATGCGTTGGTCAGCGACATCATTCCGACATTGAACATCGCGTTTTCTTCGGGCCGCGCCGCGCGATAGCTCCAAACATCCTCGCCGTACAGCGCGGAAAAGGCATTCTCGCCCGTACGCACGCTGTGTCGTAGGTTTCCCCACGACTTCCAGAAGTAGTCTCGTCCCTGAAGCTTCGCCCAGCCGGCGATCGATCCCGGAACATTCGTCCGCAGCGGCTGACCCACGGGCGTCAGCGCGAATCTCCCGTCATCTTGCTCATCGAGCACGCCCACGCCTGCAAGCGCCCGGAGCAGTCGGTACAAGGTCGGAGCATGTGCGCCGGCAGCTGCGGCAAGGTCATCCACACTCCGCGCACCAGTCTCGAGCAGATCTGGGATACCCAGATCAACGGCGACGAGGATCGCCTGCGAGGTCTTGAAAGCCTCGATCATCCGACCGATCTCTTGTGGCTTGGAGCCGGAGGTTGTCATATTGGCGCTCCTTCCCCTGTAACCCGACAGACCGAAGATGCTTACTCCGACGCCAGCTTCGCGATCAGATCGCCGACCTCGCACGTCCCCATCCCCATCTTCCCCGCCGAGAGCGACTTCACCTGGCCCGTCGAGAGCGACTTCATGATCGCCTGCTCGATGCGGCTCGCGCTTTCGGTCTCGCCAAGCAGCTCCAGCATCATCTGCGCTGCCCCGATGGCGGCGATCGGGCAGACGACGTTCAGGCCGGTGTACTTCGGCGCCGATCCACCGATCGGCTCGAACATGCTGACGCCGGCCGGGTTGATGTTGCCGCCGGCGGCGACGCCGAGGCCGCCCTGAATCATCGCCCCAAGGTCGGTGATGATGTCGCCGAACATGTTCTCGACGACGATCACGTCGAACCATTCGGGGTTCTTCACCATCCACATCGTCGTCGCATCGACGTGCGCGTACTCACGCTTGATATCCGGGTAGTCGGCGTCGCCCACTTCGTTGAAGGCCCGCCACCAGGTGTCATGCACAAACGTCAGCACGTTGGTCTTCGCGCAGAGCAACAGCTTCTTGTCTTTGTTGCGCTTGCGGGCGAGGTCGAAGGCATAGCGGATCGCGCGCTCGACGCCGAAGCGCGTGGTGACGTGAACCTGCGTGGATACTTCCTGCGGCGTGCCTTTGTACTGGAACCCGCCGGCGCCGCTGTAGAGACCTTCGGTGTTTTCGCGCACCACCACGAAGTCGATGTCGGCGGGGCCCTTGCCCTTCAACGGGCAGTCCACGCCTTCGTACAACTTCACCGGTCGGAGGTTGATGTACTGGTCCAGCTCGAAACGCAACCGCAGCAGCAGCCCCTTTTCGAGGATGCCCGGCGCCACATCGGGGTGCCCGATCGCCCCCAGGAAGATGGCGTCGTAGCCGCGGAGCTCGTCGACCATCCCGTCCGGGAGGATCTCGCCGGTGCGTAGATAGCGCTCGCCGCCCAGGTCGTAGGTGGTGAGGTCGTACTTCAGGCCGGTCTTCTGGGCGACCGCCTCCATGACCTTCAGGCCCTCAGCGACGACTTCCGGACCGGTGCCGTCGCCCGGCAAGACTGCAATGCGGTGCGCCATGTCTGCTCCGTGGAACTACGTGTGCGGTGGTTGCGGGATAGCCTATTCATAACGGATCAGCGGCGTACGCTCTAGCCATGGCTGACGTTCCAAGGGGCGAGCATCAAGAACCTCACCGTGCGAATCACGGTTCTTGATTCCAGGTTCCAGGGTCTCGTCCGGGTGCGTTGACCCTAGGCGCCGCAGATTCGACAATTGCACACCAATCCCTAATCGAGAGGACGTCCCGTCATGGAGTTCAAAGAAGTCATCGGCAGCCGGCGGTCCATCCGCTTCTTCGATCCCGACCGCCCCGTGCCCCGCGAGAAAATCCAGAAGATCCTTGAGGCGGCGCGCCTGGCGTCCTGCGCCGTCAATGCGCAGTGGGCGCGCGCCGTCGTCGGCTTCCGCGACGACCTCACCGAAGACCAGCTCAACCGCCTGAAGACGCCAGTGGCCGGCCTCAACACGGAGATGGCCCCCGTCCACATCCACTGGTTCATCGACACCGGCGTCGTACAGCGCAACGAAGGGCGCCCGCTGAAGGAACTTGTCGACGTGGGCGCACTGGCCCCAACACACGGCTGGAGCCACAAGTTCGTCGATGACTTCGTCTATCCCCAGATCCTCAAGCCGATGACGATGGCGGAGACCATCTACCACCGCGCCGCCGCCTTCGATGTCGGTGTAGCGGTGTGCCAGGCGATGCTCACCGGCGTCGACGAAGGCCTTGGCGTGGGGTTGGTGACGTTGAACGGCGGCGTGCTCAAGGAAGTGTTTCACACACCCGATGATTGGGTCGCCACATCGACGCTGCTTGTCGGCTATCCGGCGGAGTCCGCCGACGGCGGCGGCCAGCGCCCGCGTCCTCCGTTCGAGGAGATGTACTTCCTCGGCGAGTACGGCAAGCCCTTCCCTCGCGACGAATCCGTTGTCGAAGAGTTGAAGGCGGCGAAGATGATCCAGGCGCCCGCCGTCCCCCACGATCCCAAGCGCATCGCCGAGATCAAGGCGTTGGCGGAGAAGTACGGCCTCCCGATGTAACGAACGCGTCGTTGTAGGGACGAAGCTTTAGCTCCGTCCCATGCAGTGTTAGGGACGGAGCTAAAGCT